>Ga0102934_1000960_pt1 | contig 19896 bp, 27 predicted proteins | sample SalPonR2_A_D1_MG_FD_78175 | JGI IMG/M metagenome (GOLD analysis project Ga0102934, IMG submission 78175) | Salt pond soil microbial communities from South San Francisco under conditions of wetland restoration - Salt Pond MetaG R2_A_D1_MG | ecosystem: Environmental > Aquatic > Marine > Intertidal... | reverse complement strand
TCCCCCCCTCCTTCCTTCCCTCCCGAGGGCCCCAGTCGTTTCAGCGCCCGAAGGACGGTCTCTCCGGGTCGCAGGAACGTTAGCAGCCTTTCCTTCAAAGCCCATTGGTCCACGAACTCGGGCGGCTCCTCACCCTCTGCATCCTCATCGTCCCTGTGACGCCGCATGGGAGTTATTAAAAAAGGGGGAAATGCATCGTAAGGAGGGGCATAGGGGATGACCGTGCGCCCCCCTGGACCAAGGCGCACACTGGTGTCTCGCCTATCGTTCAATCGCCCCGCCCTCCCCTCCTTCACTCACTTTTTCTTCCGCGCCACCGCGGCCTCGCCAATGCGAGCCTCCAAATCCTCCTCGTTTTCCAAAGAGGCCAACCAGGCATCTTCGCCCCCTTCCTCCTTTTTCCACACAAAATTGCCCGTTTCGTCGAAAAAACCCTCCGTCCGCTCATTTTTCAAATTGAAAGGCTCCATTTTGTCCCCGGCTTCGTTGAACTCCTCCTCCATCCTCTCCTCCTCCCACGCGAACTGTTTGGTCATGCGCCTTACCTTCCGCTCGTCGTCCTCCTCGTCGTCGTCGCCCTCCACGTCCTGGCCTCCTGTCGCTCCTGCATCGTAATCATCCTCCTCCTCGCCTTTTATTTGTCGTCTTGCTTGCACCATGTCGAATTCGTCCTCAAATTCCCTAACATCGCTCCCGTTATTATTTGAACACCTTTCCTTCCCAGGCCTTCCGAGTCCATCTTGCCCGTCCCTGCCCCTATCTCCACCCCGGCCGCGCCCTGCACCACGACCACGGCCACCTCCACGTCCTCTGCCCGACATTGATGACTTTTTGCTTGTGAGAGAGTGCTGCTGGTCTTGTGTTTTTTCCAGGAAGCACCACTACTTCCGTATTTCCAATTCAGTCTTGCCACACTTGTTTTCTCGTCGGAAAATGGATAAGGAAAACTTGGCCTGTGAACGCGAATAATATGAGAAGTAGGTGTCTGGGACCATAGATATGCCACATCTTTTTCGTTCCTTTTGCAGAACGCGTGGCCGCTAACACGTTCTCCTCGACACATTTCTGGTCACGCCGCTTTGTCTCGCGTCGAGCGAGAAACACTGGCGAGAGAGAGAAGGGGTTCCTAACCCTACCACGCGGGATGGAGCCATGGGAACGTCTCGCAGCCCAGGGGGGCGGTCGCGAGCGTGGGTCGCTTTGCAATACCATTGTCAGGGGTCTTTTTGTTGGCGTTTAATGGCAGCCACCAGGCTGAGGCCATTGCCTGATGGCAAAGCAGGGAGTGCCCGTGTTCTCCTGAGGGAGCCGTCTTTCGGAAAGCGCAGCTCTGTAAGGAGCAATGTCCAATTTCGTGCCCGACACTCCATCATGTTTACGTATTTCTAAAGTCATCTCCTCGGCGCGTAGAAGTTTAACAGTGTGTAGCAGGGAATTTACTTTTCCGCGCCGTCACTTGCCTCTGCGCATGCGAGACGGATTCGCAGTCTTGATTCCTTTCCTCTTCCCACACGCTCAACACACCACCCATCCTTCCCTTTATCATCCTAGCCCTCAGTGACATGGCTTTCGCGCGGACGGTGGCCCGCCAGATGGGTCATGGCTTGGAGCGTGTCGATGTCAGCCTCTCCATGCGGAAGTGGTGGAAACTCGGATACACGCGTCAGAACGGTTTGGTAAGGAGAAGTGTACTTCGAAAGCTTTGTTTGGAATGAGGGGAAGGGCATGTGGAATGATGAAAACCTCGCCTGGAACATGATGAGGCATTGTTCTTGTGCGAAAATGTTACGCTAGTATTAAGGAGGATGCCGATGGCCCCATTGTAGGGACGTTGTGGCAATGCTAGCTTTTTTTGCCGGCAATACCTCAGGATTGCTTTCGAACATGGATTGACCTCTTTCTAGTGACGGAGACGTCAGTGCAGCACCATAAGCACCTGTTGCTCTCACCAATCCTGGTGTCCAATTTGTCTTGAGATGCCTGCGCGTTTTACCGTAGTCCATCCCCTCGCCACAACAGATCACAAAGTCTCTCTCCCCCTTCGAGCAGCGTATCATCTCGCCCATGTTCGACGATGCCCCGAATAAGGTACGCCGGTATATGTGTCCTTGGTCGCATCGCGTTCTGATCACTCATTAGACGGGCTGAGCTTCCCCCCGATCCGTCGGTTGTATAACCGCCATGACAGGGTCCTATCTCCCTTTCAACGTTTCGACTTGCAAATAACCACTGCGATCATCCTCTTCACTATGTTATGTCGGAATGCTCGATGCATGTGCGCTGACGTTTGCTTTCGGATGGTTACCTCCTTATCCCCTTCTCGGTTCCCATTCTACCCAGGTCCTCAAGTACTTGAAGCGTTGGTCCACCACCATCCTCCCCGCCTTCGTCATCACGTACTCGACGGTGAAATGGGCCGACTGGGAGTTCGACCAGATCCATCGCGAGCACTGGGACTAGGGGGTGTGGAGGCCTGGGAGGGACGGTGGGTTCAGCAATCGGCATGCGGCAGCTGCTCATGTGCGTGGTCAGAGGAGGAAGGGCGATGTTGGCGCAGGTAGCAAGGGAACGAGAGCGGTGGAGGCGTTGGACCGGCGTCGGACTCACCTGTGGGGAAGGCCCCGTTGAGGGGGTGCTGTGCGTCAGGAATTCGTCTCCTAGTGGGAGTCCCGGGCCCCGGGCCGGCATCGCGAATCAAAACCATCGGATCGAACGATGCCAAATGATGGAAAAGAAGGTGCAAAACGGATGGGGATGAGAGGAAAAGGGGCTCGCGTTTTTTTTAACAAAGACATTTCTTTAACGCTCGGCGCACACTTCGGCTCTTCGCCTTCCTCCAATCTCACTTGACTTCTTCTCTGCTCAAATTCACACCTATCGTTACCTTTGGGACTGCAGGTAGTTTATCTTAAAATGAAAAATATTTCCGGAGTTTCATGAACTCCGATATTCGATACGTCTTGTGCTGTATCATTTTTTAACTGGAAAACCAAACTCGAACTCTGCATTATACAATTCCAAATTCAGATCAACCTTCTTTCCACATGTCAAATACTAATACCTTCATAGCCACACGTTTCTTTCCTTGTGGCTTCCGTTCTTATATCCCTCCTTCCCCCCTGCCTCTCCCTCTTCGCTCTTTTCGTTCCTTTGTCGATCCCCTCCATCGTGATTACTTCTCTTTTTTGGAAGTGTCGAGCTCCTGCGCTGCCCGCTCAGCACGGTTCTGCGCTTCGTCACGCTAATGGATCGTTTGTAAGGTGGTACGAAATATGAGATCTGAGAATCGCAGGACTAAATTAGCCAGCGTATACCGTATACAGTAGGGATGGATGACAATATACCCTTACTGCAATAAAATATGGCGGTGATTGAGCAAAATATCAGCATGTATTATAGAACCTTGCTCCCTACCCGCATACGCCTCGCCTTCACTTATCACTTACTGTTTTCTTGGCCTGCTCGCTCTTCCCCTTCATGTAATCTTTTGCTTCTTCCACGCCCTCTTCTACACTCTCCTGGGCCCGGTAAAGTCTGTCCGTGGCCGTGCTCTTAGCCTCGGTTGCCTGCCGAATTCAACACATAGACATCAGTGTGAGAGCAAGCACAAGTTAAAGAAAGCCCTCCCACTGCCAGCGTTAGTCTCCCATGTCGTCGGGCTTACCCGCTGCTGAAGCTGTTCAGCCAGTTTTTCCTCTTCCTCTGTAGACACTGTTTCCCATCGGATATAAGCATGGCCGTAAGAAGTCGAATACAGCAACATATTTGCCATTTACCCTATTTCGGTCCTCGCACTTTACTCTTCCTTCGTACCCGTGTTGTTTCGTCGCAAGTGCCAATCTCGTCACTCACCTTTCATCGCATGTTCAGCAGCCTCCTCCGCACGCTCTTTGTATTCGTATGCCGTGTCGCTGACTTTTTCGTACGCTTCACTCGCTTTCTCTTTTGCTTGCTGGAGGTGCAGAGGAGGCAAATTTACGTCAAGACATTTATTCAAAGATTGAAATAAAAAAGCTTGACGGAATTGGAAAATGCCCTCCCTTCAAAATGTGGTACACGAACTCTGCAACACAGAAACATGCGGTCAGGTTTTGTGATCACGAATTACATACCTCTGTAGTATCTTCAAGTGCCTCTTTGGTTCCTGTCACTTTCTCTTTGGCTGCCTCTTTGATATCGTGAGCTTTATCCGACACAACACCCAGCTTTTCTTTCACTTTGTCTTTTGCAGCGACAGCCGCGTCGACGATGCCCTCCTTGGCCTCGCTTGCAAAATTCTTGGTTCCCTGCCACGCAGTCCCCGCTTCATCTTTCACCTCATCGTACAGCTCACCGGCCTTGCTCTTGTGCTCGTGTGCGCTTTCCACTTTCTCGTGGACCTTTTTCCTCTCTTCATCGTCTGGTCCGGGATATCGGGGCGGAGTTGGCGGCGGGTTGGAAGACGAAGAAGAGGCAAAGTGACGAATCAGGTCCCGCGCTGCATACGAATGCTTCTGCTCAATACTCCTGTGAAATGGACATATCAATTCAACGTAAATACGTCAACTTCTATTGCGAAACGGGTCTTGAGAGTCGCACCTAGAGAGAAACAGAGTGTTTCTAGTTCCATAGCTTACCACAAAAGGTTGCCCGATTTAATCGGCGTGGTGACGGATTTGCAATTAAAGGCGTGTGTGATGGTGTCCTTGCCTCCTCGAGAGTATTCCCGGTTTGAGGTCAAGGAGGACTTGTGACTCAGAAAGGCAACAGGGGGAAGCTGATTGAAATTGGAGCCTCGTGATGCAGCAAACGATGCACGTGAGGACGTGCCGACATTGCAGGCCCAACTCTTTGCCCCGCCACAAGCATTTACTCCGGGTTTCATAGCGTGCACCAAAAATGTGGAGCGCTCCATGGTTTTAGGGGACAGAGCAGCAATAGCGACAATAGATGCCACGGTGATGCGCGGATGAAAGCGGAACATGCGTTCGCGAAAGGTAGTGTTGACTAGTTGTAATAGCTGTGGGAGGTTCAAATTAGCACGTTGTCGCATGACAACAAATGCAAGATGACTAACAGCCCTAGTCGTGGCTTCTTAGTATAAGAAATGCATGGTCCCCAAAAATTGAAAAATCATTGTTCACGTTGAGGTTCCGAAGAAAATTCATGGCATAGTGCGACAAGCATTCGGACATTGCCCCGGAGTTGGTACATAAACAGAACAAAAAAAAAGTCAAAAAAAAGCGGGGGAGGGGCGGGGCGAGAAAGCGGCGAGACACGTACGCGTCTGGCGGCGAGCGCCCAGCACAGCCCTCCAGCGCCTCGAGCCTCCCCCTACCCCTCTGCTGCCACTCGTACTGTCCGTGTTGCAGCTTCCAACTTCTTGACAAGCATCAAATGACAGGAATGTGGAAGATGGTCAACGGAAAACTGCAGTGGGTGGCTTACTCTGTTGTGTTATATCGCTTTCCCACATTAGTCTTGCAGCTCCTTCAACACAGGCTTGCAAACGGCGTGGATCGTAATCCATTTCCCCTTACCCTCGTCTTTTATGCGCGCATTTCGACAGGTTACTGAAGAGAGATATCCTGCAAGTGTATTGGATGCAGTCATCGGGATTTCATTCCGAAGGCATTTGACAAAGGTGAACTCAAGCCTTGTTGGCTTCAAGCTTCCAGACCCCTTGTGTCCTCACCCAGTACATCTCGTCTGCGTAAAACAAACCATTGCCAAAAAAATAGAAGGCGTGACGTTTGTTTGGAGGACATACTTGTGTGTGTCTGGTTTCACTTAGCTCGAGCCAGACATACATGACGAGGACAACCCGTGCGGCTTTTCCGTCCGCTCCTCAACTTCGGGCATCGAGCGCAGGGACCAGCAACAGAAGAAGGCACATCGCTGGCGCTGGCACGTTCCTCCATTTTTTCACTACTACTGGTACTTGTCTATATTTTTCTCTCTGTTGGTGGACCGTGTGCGACGCCTTCATAAGAAAAGCAGGGTGGGTAGCCCCGGTCTCCGCCTTTGCCTCCCAGCCCTCGCCCTCTCCACGCGGTCCACAACGTGTCGCGCATCGTTCACTGTCCTCCGCCACCTTCCCGTCGAGCTTCAATATAATTTCCATGGTGCCTGTTACCACGCGCGCATCGGCTGAACGGCGACAGGCCGCGGGCCTGGGCCTGAAACGAAGGAGCCATGCAAGCAACGGCGTGAGCAGCAGCAACATAGAGTTGCCTCTCTGCTCCATACGTGGTGGTTCGGGGGGGAAACAGTCAAGCGAGCATCCCTTGTACTCGAGCGCGGCGGCTGCTGGCCTGGATGCCGACGCCTACTTCCCGCACCCCAGAAAATCGGACGCCGTGTCCTCATCGGACGCTGTGTCCTCGATGGCTGGGAGCAGTCCGTTGGCCCCTTCTTTCGTCGAGACCAGGGACGGGGTTCGGAAGCATCGCGTTGGCTGGGACTCGGAGAAACGCCAATTCCAAGTCATCACCCACCCCATGCACGGGGACAGCTTCCAAGGCCGGGTGGAGCGTTACCTGCGCCAGAGTTTCCTGCCCGACCATGTGACGCCCGACTACTACAACTACACGCGCTGGCGAGTTCTCCAGCGGCTCATCTCTGCAACAGTCTCCGTCTTCGGAACGCGGGCCCTCTTACTGGCCTTGGGCCTGAAGACGGAGCGAGTGGGCCTGACGGCGACGTTCAATTGGATCCAAAAGGATGCCTTTGGCAAGTTTGGGCGCATCATGTGGGCCTCCAAGATGGGCCGCCGCTTCGACTCGGACGCCAAGCGGTGGCGGTTCAGGTCTTCGCTGCTCTACGCCGCGGGCACAGGCCTGGAGGTGTTGACCTACATCTTCCCGGCCGCCTTTTTGCTCCTGGCGACGGTCGCGAACGTCCTCAAGCAAATGTCCATGCTGACCAGCTCCGCCACGCGCAATGCCATGTACAAGAGTTTTGCCGGCGACAGTCAGAACTTGGGGGACATCACGGCGAAGGGGGAGGCGCAGATCGCCGTGGTGGATTTGTTGGGGATTCTTCTGGGAATTTTCCTGAGTAAAATGATTGGGACCGCCCAGGTAGGGATGGCAGTCGCTTACATCGCCCTGTCCTGCGTGGACGTCTTTGCCATCTACAACGAGATCCGCTCCGTGGTATTCTCCTCCTTGAATTTGGAGAGAGGGGCTATGGTCGTGCAAGGCTTTGCCCGACAGGGTCCTGAGGGAGTGCCGACCCCCAATCAGGCCTCTCAGAAGGAGCGCATCTTTTGGAACCCGGCGTCGATCGACCTCGGCATCTTCAAGACGGTCAGCCAAACCGGGTGCTCGTTGGAAGAATTACACGAGATTCGCGAGGTCTTCTCGGGGCCCGTGGGCCAGGAGAAGCACTTCCTCTGCACCTGGTCCTCCTCTCGCGGGGCTTCCATCGTCTTGCACACGGCGGCTACTCACCACGACATCCTGCGGGCGCTTTTGACCTGGGCGTACTTTCAAAAAGCGTGGGCAGAAGGGAGTGCCGTGGAGGAGAGGAGGGAGGAGGGAAAGAAAGGAAGGGAGGGAAGACGGAAGCATCGGCGGGCATGGTCTGCAGAAGAAGAGAAGGAGGAGGGGCAGCTGCAGAAACGAGCACTAATTGCTCTGACAGAAGCGCATCAACAGGCAAAGGAAGATGAGAGCAGCTTTTTGGAAGCCCTTGGGAGAAAAGGATGGGACATGCGGCATACAGTCTTTGGGAGGATCAAACAGCGGACAGAGTGGTGAAGAGGAGTGGTCAGTCAAGACTCGATGGGTGCGGGATGGCGGATCGGCACACATTCATGTGCAGCAGAGGTCATCGCTTGACCGGGAGTCGCGAGCTCAGAGGAAATGGAGTTGACTTGTTTATCAGAAGCCGAGGCAAAGAGACGCGCGCGGAGTGGATTGCCCAACAGAAATAGTTTAGGCAGAATGCCGTGCACCCGCTTCATTTGCAGAAAGGGGCGGACATCAGCCATGTGTATAAAGCATCATTGAATGACGGGGACATAACATTTATGAAGCAAAATTGGAAAATTCAGTTGCCATGGCTTTAGCCGTGTGTCCGGCCAAATTCCGGGACTAGCAGATGCTTATTTGATCATATTATGACTGATACTGATTGTCCGTACTCACATACACTTAGAAAGCGTTTGACTTTAAGGCGCACATCCATGTGCCCATGCTCTACTTACAAATTTGCAATCCCGCAGCCTGCCCTTTGTATTATCCTAATCTACTCTATCTCACGGACGCCGCATCGTGTCAATCCTCTCGCATTCACATACGTGTATGATCCACTGCACAGCAATTCCACTGCCTGTGTTCCGCGTACCCCAGCCTCGTTGAGACCTCCCTCTAGTGTCCGCCTTTCCACCTTCCGTCTGTCCTACCCTTCCTCGGCGCTGTCCCACCCAGAAATGTCAACACTATTGACTCGGCGGCTTGGCTTCCACCCTTGAGTTTCTCATTACTGGATCAGGGCCCGAGAGAGGGAAGGAGAGGCAATCACGTCGTTGATATTGCTAACGACCCACTCCAACTGCCCCTCGTCGCCGAAGTAGTCGCTTTCGAAAGTGAAATAGTGCGTCCGCTTTTTCATTTCCCCCTGTTTCCCTCCCGTAAGACCTTGCTCAAGATCTTGCTCTGCATTATTTCCTACTCTGGGCCACGCTGTGGCCGGCCGGCTCTGGAACCAGAACGACTCTTCCACCGACAGCTCCACCTCGGCGACCAAGCGCCTGGGCACGTTCCCCTCCAGTTCCTGCAGCAAACGCCCCTCCGGTCCTATCACACCCTCCCATATGTGTGTCAATGCCTCATATCGGCCCATTGTCCCAAACAAGGCGTAAGTATTTTTGCTCAACAAGCCTTCCTCCACGCGCAAGCATCGCAACTTGGCCCGGACTGACTCCACGTGCAGGCAAGGCTTCACCCCCCACTCGGTGTACGAACGCTTTATGTCCTCCAAAAAACACGATAAATCAGGGGTACAATAATTGGAATTCGTGAAGTCTCCATATTTTCCTGCCTGCTCTCCCGAGCCGGGAACGGCCAAGAAATAGCTGACGATTCTTCTGTATGCCTGCTGAGCACCGTGCGACATATCTTCTGCCAAGGAGGCAGAAAGCTCATTCGCGATTTCGCTTGTCGTGAGGTCTCCAGGCATGTGCTCATGTTGTGGAATCACTGTGGGTTGCTTTTCGGACAGCCACCGGATGCGCGACGCAACTTTTCCTTGCACGTCTTCCTCGCCCATGAACCCCCAGGGCAGCAACATTCGATCTTGCGAGGGACCCAAGACCTCTTTCCAGCGAACATTGTACCCTTTCCACCGTGGAAAAAGTCCCCGTGCCCATCTTGTTGTCCGTTGTGCGAAAGACATGACCTCTATGTAGCGAGATAGGGAGTCGGCATGAGGGTGTTGAACACTAGAACTCTATGTGCCGTCAAAGAATTGAGGTATCAAATGCATTTGAAATACGTGAGAAATCGTCTCAAGGAAAAGCTGGGACAAAGACCAACAAGAGATCTTCGAGTGGGGATTCCCCGCGTTTCCACGCCGGTAATGCGGTCGAGTCTGGTGTGGAATGCTGGTGTCAGGCTCCGAGTTGAAGTTCGGGCTGGGGCAAGGAATGGTAGGGGTGGCCTTGGGAGAACAAGAATAATTGGAAGAACCAAAGCCGAAAATTTGCCTTTGCTGCCCCTTTTGGCTTTGGGACGTAGCCAGATTGCATGTTCTACGAAAAACAGTGTTCCAACTACTATTTTGTTACAGTCATGGAAGAGTATGCCCGAGGGATGGCTTCGTTGCTCGCCTTATTTCTTTTTTGATCCGAGGCCGTCATCCCCCCTCTCCACGCAGGACTCTTGGTGTCATGACCACTTTGACAAGTACAGAAGACGTGCCATCTCTCCGCCGCACACTTGAATCGTTGCAACGGCAGCATGCTGCACTGGATGCAGAGGAGCGAATGCTGGAGCTGAAGGTAAGTACACATAGCATCTCGTGGTTTTCATGATGGCATTATATGTTAACTTTTAGCTTTGCCGTACACAGGTCGAGGAAAAGAAAGGCGAACTCAAACGCAGCGAGGCCCGTCTTCAAAGTTTACAGAGTGTACGGTACGTGTTTCAATTGGATCAAGAAATTGGCATGAGATGGCAGCATGAGCCGCAATCAGGGGTACTTTCCCACGAATATGAAGCCGAAAATATAATTACACACGGCTAACCCGGCGAACGCTTTCTTACTGAGACATGTCGACATCATATGTTCTCAGGCCATCTTTGGTAGAAGAACACAACATGTTGGAAAAAGAGCTTGCACGGCAGTATGACGAGTACGTGCGGCTATACCAGAATTTGGACTTTCTTGAGCAAGAAGTCGACTCTCTCCGCTCGGCAGAGCTTGCGAAACAGTCCCGTGCGGAGCGACGCATACGATGCGTGCAACGACGGGTGCAAGTAGAGGAGGAGCGGCGGCAGGAATTGGTAGCTGGAGGTGGAGGCCCGGGGAAGGAAGAGGGAGGAGGAGGGGGAAAAAGAGGAAGCAGGGCAATGTCAGACGGAGATGGAAGGAGAAGAATGAAAGCAAGCGAAAGGGGAGCAATTAAAGGATATGGGAAGGAAGCAATGGAGGGTCAGCTTTTTGTCATGGTAAGTCGTGTACCACTTTGTAAGCCAGGAAATAGAGGCAATAAAGAGGAAAGCAACCCGCCCTCAACATGACATTGGGGCACCCACAGGACTACGGGGACGAAGTCATCACTGATACGAAGGCTTTGAACAATGTGATGGATGTGAAAACGAGCAGAGGAAGGTAAGTCATTTGTGACGATGCACGTGTCTCGTTCAGACGGCTCACTGCTTTTCCACTCGTGCTCTTAGAAGGACATCCGTATCGCAGCCATCGCCACCCACATCAACATCTTCGGCTTCTCCGTCGATGGAGCACTTAAAACAGTATGGCCATCCACCTCCATTGGCAAATCGGAAATTCTCGACCGCATCTTCCATTTTGGAAATGGGTGCAAAGCGTTCTTCTCCTTCCTCGCTGGGAGAGGGAGAGGAGGAAGATGATGATTTCTCGTTCTTGCCGGGTGAGGAGAAAGAGGACGGTACCGAAGATATCCGTGATGAAGACATGGAAGCTGTACACGAAGCAGATGACGACAACTTTTAAACGAGGAGCGTGTTCTTTTTCGCGCAAATTTTGTATACAGAGCGTGTTCTGGTAAAGTCACAAAAAAGAAAGAGCAAAATACTGTCTTATTTGCGGCGACCTTTTATGCACCCTTTCATTAGCGTCAAAATGGGCAATGCTTTCCGATAAAAGATCTGCACCTAGCAGTACTGGTGTTGCGCGAGACTCACGCAGGATGGGCCATCAGTGCGGGGGCAGGCCCTTCGACCATCTCCTCCGAACGCACCATGAAGGCGGCAATTCGCGGGATTACTGCCCACTACATAGAAAGGAGAAGTAAGTGAGCGACATGCGTGCACAAATATGTCGTTTGTGGGTTAAAGGGAAGGGAGGTACCCGCCAAGGTGGGCTGGACGGCTCGAATCGGCGACAGGCGCTCGTCGACTCGGAGGAACCAGCTGGGTCCATGTGCGGCCTATGTCCCTTTACGGCGGGTTTATGGGGGCGATCACGGAGTACGCATGGGTAAATGATGCCGAGCTTACAGCAGTGCAATCTTCTGAGTGATCGACCAAAGTTGAGCCGCGTGCATTTAAAGACGAGTTTTTAAGTGGTAAAACAACCCCGGGCAAGATCTCGCTCCGAGACGGATCAATTTCCTACAGCGCCTTTGCATGGTACACGTACTCCACAACTCTAATTTTCGCAACTACGCGGAACAGGTCTCAACGACAGCAATAATCATGGAGGAGAAAAGAGACGCTTTAAGCGTTAAGCAACAAGTGGTGGACTTGGCTGTGGCCGAAGGTATGAATATGAAGCCCTCGTCTCCGACCTCCTAGCGTCTGACGACATGGGAGCCGCATTCGAAGTGTCTTTTGCCCGTGTCCCCTCCTGTCTTCCCCTCCCTCGCATTTTCGTCCCTCTCAACATATGACACACTATCTCATGATTTCAGGCGTGCGTGCTGCCGTGGGAGCGGGCTGTCTATCGGGATTAGGCGTCTTTGCTGCGCATAAATACAGCCCCTGGTAATGCGCTGTGCCTCCACGGCTCCCCAAGCGCCCTCCCATTCTCATGCTGGTTTTCCTCCATCTTGTATACAATTAGGTTTAACAAGTCGTTGGGCATTTCTGGGAAAGTGGGCACGGTCATGATTGCCATCACAGGAAGCTTCTTCTTGTTCAGCGAACTGGTAGGGGCTAAGAGGTTTGTGGAGATCAGACAGCCAGTAGTGCGCGTTTCAATACCATCGCTACTAGAGGCATGATGGACGCCTTGACTGACAACATGTATTGCTTCTGTCCCACCCGTTTCAACGCAACCCGCTCGCATGCCTCTCTAGGTTTTGATTGATGCGCAACGCCATCCCCAAGCCTACGGCTTCATGGACACACCTGCTTTGACGGCTGCTCCCACTGATGCGGCAAAGCCCGACGCGGAGAAGAGAGAAAAAGATGAGGGCCTGGGGATGATCCACATCAAGCCGCGGTACGTGTACGCAACGGTGGCGAATCACCTGTACGACCATCCGTTCCAAATGCTCGTCGCGCTAAGCACCCCTATAATCGGGGGGTTTTTCTACACGGAGATGCAGAAACCGGGTAAGATAGGGATTACGGAGGTGTGCCACACGACTGATGAGATGGATGCGTGGTTGAGCTGCTGTTGGGAGTGATTTGTCTGTCGCCGGGCCCTCGGTCAAAAATCCTCGGAAGTGTCTTTATCTTTAAACATTGCGGGGAAACATTGCTAAAATTGCTCGTGTGATTTCGACATTTCATGAATTCTATCATCCAGGCTTGAAGTTGTCGCAGCGCATCATTCACACACGCGTGCAAGGTCAGGCCTCCGTGATCCTGATCCTAGCACTGACCATGGGCTTCAGGGAGTGGATGACAAAGAACGGAGGCCGCATTCCCTTAGATGAAGATGACGCTTAAGTAAGCCAATGTGTCCGCCTTGAGCTATACTTCTGTGGGACAAAAGGCAGCATTGGGAGAGAGGTTGTACAGAACGAGGCGAAAGACAGCTATATACAAGGGCGAACAAGCAATATATAGGAAGAGAGCGGAAGAAAATAATATTGACGAATGATGCTGCAATCCGAATAGCCGTAGACTTTTTTTCCCCGGATTAAAATATGCATATGACAAGTTGTTCGGTGTAGTGATTGACGTGAAGATGCGCAAGCTTTTATTCTACAACACTTGGAAAAAATTACTGGGTGCAATTCATCCCGTCCAGTCTTGGGGCTGCACGCTTTACATCTCGGATGCGTGCATGACAACGGGCATATCCCGTCGTTCTGGTAAAACGTGTGTTGCAATCATGTCGCCAAAAGGCCATGGGCCGAGGAGACGCACGCACAATCCCTCATTATGACTCTGGCTGGTTTTCTCGTCGATGGAGCAGCACAAGATCGTCTAGGATAAATGCAACCTACTCGATGTCTGCCTGCCTCCTCTTTATACCTTACCCCGATGATAACGTGTACATGACGGAGCAAAGGAGCACTCTCAATTACCTTCGCGCCGGGGTTACCCGCTCGTTGAAGGCGCTTGAGAAAAAGATACACACATGCGTGTCTCCAGGGCACCCTGTGCGGAGAGCCACCCTAGAGCTGAAAGCTTACCCTCATGAAATCTTATTCTTCTCATTGTGCAGGGTAGGAGTCATGCGGACGATATCGACGCTCGTAGCGTTGTCTGCCATCGTTGGTTGCAGCGCATTTTTGGCCCCGATGCCAGCGCCCCGGCAGGTAAGGTTGACACGTCCTCGCAATGGTTTGGAAGTCAGCACGGAAGGCCAATGTCCTCGAATTTAAATTTGGACAGAAGCGGTGATAACTGATGATGAATCTATGGTTAGACGTTCATTCGTGGAGCCTTCTTATCTGATGTTGTCTTTTTTACTGCAATTGACTCATTATGTCAATCCCGCAATACATCGCTCGCTGCCTTGACCATTCGGAACCCTAACCATTCCTACAAAACCCAGCAGAGCTTCACATGCTATGCAGCCTCGTCTTTTCTTAATGTTTCCGTTGAATGGCCCCCCTCATTGTCGCGTCTGTGCTTGGCTTTCGTGCGATGGTGTCGAGCGCATATTCATTTACGCGTCCGGTCATAAACGCATGCACAACAAACAGCTTACTCGCGTCCATGCCGGCGCCTCTGCCGGAGGAGACGATGACTGGAAGAATATCATCAACTCTGAGGCTAATCTTGCAAGCTATCTTAGCGAGGAGGGGTTCCGATACTGCTTAAACAAGACACCTGAGGAACTGGAGAAGGAGGGTGACTACAATATTTTCGAGAAGATGTTCGGTGCCACAAGCAACAACGCCGCACGCATGGCTGCCCGCTCCTTCGGAAGATCTTTGACAATTGACGCATACGACGCGAAGAAAGCGGCCGAAAATAAGGAGTGGGTTGCCAAGTACGGATACAAACGATGGGTTACCAGCTACGTTGACAAGTCCGACCTGGAGACGGAGAAAGGCGCCGCGCCCGCTGCCGTGGCAGCTTCTGCCAAGAAAGCGGCTCCTCCTGCACAACCGCGCAAACCGGCCTTCTCTTTTCCCAAATTTGGAGGCCAGGTGGCAGCAAGCACCCCCGGTCCCGCCAAGAAGAGTAGCCCGGTTAAGGTGACAGCAGCAGCCAAGCCGGCCGCTGCCAAGCCGGCACCAACTCCCAAAGCGGCGGCCCCTAAGGCCAAAGCTGCAGCCCCCACCGGTCCGTTGAGCGGCAAGCCCCAGGCACAGGGAAAGGGCAACCTCAACTTGTTGAAGAAGAAGTGAGCGACGGCGAATGACTCGGCGGGGGATAAAATAGGCGAAGAGGGCATATGCATGAATGACGGTAGCTGGTCGGTGGATGAGAGAGAAAGGCAAACCGGAACAGAAGAAAATCTGGAAAGTGCCTTGTCTCGCGGTAGGATGACACCTCTGTAAAGAGGCGCCCGCCGCGAGCGGGACATCCCCATCCGCTCTCGGGAGTGTCCGTAGGGAAGGGTAAGGCGGCAGCGTAAGCGCGATGCTGGAGCAGAAAAATAGACGCCCAGCGCTTTTCGGGACACATAGGGGTCTTATGACGTCGCAGACAGGGAGAGACGTGGAGAGAGCCAGAGTGAGGACACTGACGACGATGAAGATACCGACATATAATGATCATACATCAAAAACATGTTTGTTTACCTTTTTCGTTCTTTTGTGGTTCGATCAATCAATAAATCATGGAATTAAAAACCAGTCCTTCTTCTCCTGGCCAATAAAATCCTCGCTGCACCCACGGCACAAGACACTTAAATAGCCAAGCCAGCACGCTTATCATTCACTTGCTTGAAAAATTATTCTCGCCCGTAGTAAAGGGTCAACAAGCCGCCCGCGGGATGACAGTGGGTCAACTGTGCACCCTCTTCCACTTGTGCATCACGCCAGGGGCTGCGAAGGGCCATCGTACCTCTTCCATCTTTCTCCAGTGAGTCAACCGCAAAACCAGATATGTATACAGGACACAGCGTACATTACACAGTACCTTTACCTTAATTCCTCCCTCCGCACAATCCTTTCCTTCAGACCACTCCCTAGGCCATGCCAGGTTTGGGCATCTGCCCTGGTCGCCCAAAGGTCCCCCCCGAGGAGGAGGACGGGCTGGCCGTGTCTCCGCAGGTGAGTCGCACCTCTCCTTCCTCCTCCACGCCCCATTCCTGATTCTTGGCGGGGGAATGGCCCCGGAAGAAGACCGCCAACAAGGGCTCCGCCGAGACGCCGGGAGAGCGGGTCCAGCGGCAGATTTTCAAGTGGGCCCCCATATAGGTGCATGTGTCGGTCAACTCAGGTGGGGCTAAGCTATCTGTTGCCTTCTTTGCATTCCTTATGAAGGGTAGCCGGAGTCGGGGCTGAGTGATGGTGAAAAGGCGACCCAAGCGGAAACGAGGTCGGCCATTCATCACCTCCACCGACTTTCGGGGGGTGAGCACAGAGACAGTCGCTGTCTGCGTGCGACGGAGGCGGGGAAACCATTCCAAGAATTTGAAAACCGCCTGAAAAACGACCGTCTTCCCTCCCCCCTCCATCTTCACGGCCACATTCACCAAAAAGCGCGCGAGAAAGCGGGGGAGGGACAAAAAAGGCGATACAGGGAGGCTGCTGTACGCCAAGTCCCACCGCTGGGGACCTTCGGAGACGGACGTCTTACCGGGCAGGGCCTGATGCTCACCGATTCTTTCCAGGACCGTCACGTAGTTCAGAATCGCCTCCGAAGGCCCCGCGCGGATTTCGTCCATCAAGCGACTTTCCACCGCCAAGACTTTGTCCTCCAAACTCATCTCCTGCTCCAAAGAACGGGTCCGATGCCATTCCTCCACGGCCGCCGTTTTCGAGTCCAAGAGGATGTGCTCGACGGAAGACCTGTCGGCGGGTGGCATGAAATTTAAGTCCTCCTCCGCCGCCCCTGTGAGTGTGGGCGAGGGGGGCGTGACCATGCGGGGGGAAACCGTGGTCTCCAGAGGCCCGATGCGGAGCTCCTCGGCCGTGTCGATGAGGGCCTTGGGGCGTTGGGAGGCCGCTTGCCGCATTGCCTCCTGTACCGTCGTGGTGGCTGCGGGCATGGTCAGGTCTTCAACGCCGTCCACCACCAGCACGCCTCGGGATCGGTCCGCCCTTGTCGTCATCCGCTTGACGTTACGGGGCTGAGAGAGGACTTGAGCCATCTCGGCGGCCACCGTGGCCTCCATCGCGGGCTTGCTGACCTTGAGGGGAGGGTCTTCGGCGGCGAACGGGCCCTGGACTGAAGCCGAGGCTGGTGCCTCTTTCTTGGGTTTGGAGGCCTCTGCGACGGCCAAGGCCTGCAACTCTTGCTGACGTTGCTGCCGGGCGATCTGCACCTTCTCCCTCCGACGCAGGGCCTCCTCCCGGTCCCCGTCTCGGCGCCAACGCGGCTGGCTGGCTCGCTTGCCCGCGTTTCCAGCACCCACGTCCCTCGAGGAAGGAGCGACAGGGGCAGATGTTCGAGGGGGGGACTCCAACGCAGGTTTTGGGGCCCCTCCTGGTCTTGCCCTGTCCAATCTCACGCGTTCCTCCACCCACCGCTTGCTCCGCGTCTTCACAGCCGCCGTGTCTTCCCGATACATCAAGGTGGTAGAACCTCCTTCCCCCGGGGTGATTCCAGGCGACGGGGAAGAAGAAGCGGAAGACGCCTTTTCCGCTTCATATGGGGAGGAAAGTACGGCGCTGGGGGTGGCGGGGGGCGGGGGGGGCACCTGCTTGATCCCTTCTTGAAGGGCCTCCACCACCGGGGCCTGGGTGGCTGTAGCGGCTGCCTGGGTCTTGGAGAGCACGTCCTGAGCGCTGCATTGCAGCGAGGTCACTGCTGTAGTGCTCGTCAAGGACACGTCACGGTCGACAGCGCTGGTGCTACTGTGGGTGGCGGCAGGACTGCTCTTCGCGGGTGTTTTCGAAGCCATCTTTCTGCTCGACGCAATTTGGTTCAAGCGGTCTTGGATGGCGTGCACAAAGTACATGGGATCAACCTCCGCGCTGGCTTCATCGTAAGGCAAAAATTCGTGGATTTTGTCGTCCAAATCCCAGAGGGCGTTACGCAGGGCCTCGCGGAAGTCCCCCGGCAGCTTCTCCTTCTCGGGTACCCTTTCCGAAGGGGATGCCTCCCCGCCGGAATGGTTGTTCCCAGTCTCTGATGGAAGGGACGCGCGGTTGAACAAGTCTACTTTGGCCTGTAGTGGTGCCAACTGGGGTTTGGATGCGGTGAAAATGGTGAAGATGGTCTTGATTGGAGAGATAGGCACCGACGCCGGCAGTCTGCCCTTGCCTGGAATGACAAATGCCCCGACCCCCAGCAACGGCGGAAACGTCACCGCGAGAAGCGCAATTTGGCTTTTCATGGTGTCCTGTGTGAACGACGAATTCGGTAGGGGTACACCGTGTGTGAGGAGGCATTCATGGACGGGAGCGACCAGTGTGTGTGGCGAGGAACACGAGGGGGGAGGTCTGCTCCTTGACACATGCTGTACCACAAGAACTGCTGCATGTGCTCACACAGGCGATTGATCAAGCTTAGGTACACTCGATCATACCACGTAGTCCAGTCATGCCCGCATATTTCTCCCCGTGCTCCCCGCTTTTCCTAAAGCACGGGTTGTTCCCCCGAGATGAAGAACTATCCCTTCTCTTGTTCCAGCTAGCAGACCCGTCATGACTTCAAACCCGCCCTTTATTCCCCCTTCTCAACCAACATAAACTGGCAATTTACTCACGTCTGCCTGGTTTGAAGGTATTGGTGACCCGTGTCATGCGTCACGCGCCCCACTCGACGTGGGGGCAACATAAGCACAGAAAATAGTTTTGCACGCGGAGTCCTGCCAGACTGCCGCCCTTTTTTCCTGGGCGATGCGCAGGAATTCCGCCCCCCTGGAGACCATCAAACAGACAACCAACGTTGCACCACCCTCTATTTTCATTGAAACAGCGCACAAATTGGCCTCCGGGCGGTGCGTCCTAATGCACAGGGTGGGTCGTCGCCGCGTTTCTACCTCAGCCACGAGTGTCAGATGCACAGAAATAAAAGAGAAAACCGGGATGATCGCGGTTGATAACGCGGCGGCCCCTGTCGAACCCGCCGCGCTTGACGTGACGGGTTCGACAAAAACTTTCAAGGAGCAAGAGGTGGTGCTAGCGAAGGACAGTGGACAACTCTACGAAGCCAAAATCCAGAAAGTGCAGGAAGGGAAGAAAGGAAGTGCGCCCCAGTACTTCATCCACTACCAGGGGTGGAAGTCGAAGTGGGACAGGTGGGTGGGGGCCGAGGATCTGCTCCCGAAGGACGAGCACTCCCTCAAGCTCCAAGCCCAGTTGAGGCAGGCGGCCAAGAGGAGACCCGGGCCCGCGGCTGAGAAGGAGGACGGTAGAGAGGGTGGCTTCAAGCGTGGGAAGGGGGAGGGAGGCGAGGACGTATCGAGGCCAGCGGACCCAGACTTGGAGCCTGCGCCGGAGAAAAACAGCGACCCGCAAGTGAAGCTTGCTATGCCTTTCACGTTGAAGAAGCAGCTAGTGGATGACTGGGAGCTGGTGACGCGGTGTGTGGAGAATGGAGGGAGGAAGGGAGGATGGCGCGGAGGGGGGGGCAGGATGTGGACCGATTTTCAGGCTCTCTCGAGGTGCTGGCGGTCGATAACCTCAATCCTCTGCACCTCGCGTCCCCCTCTCTTCCCCCTTTGACGCCCTCTTCCCCTTCCTCCCAGGCCCCCCCACCACCTCGTCCCCCTCCCCCGCTCGCCGTCGGCCGCCGCCGTCCTATCCTCCTTCCTTGAGCACAAGAAGGAGCAAGGCACAGCCTCCACGGTGCAGCTCGCTCGGCTCGAGGAGATGCTGCACGGGCTCCGGGAGTACTTCGACAAGGCCCTTCCGCTCATCCTCCTCTACCGACACGAACGCGAGCAGTACGCGTCCCTCTTCCCGGCCGCCTCCCCGTCCTCCGCCTCTCGGCCCACCTCCACCGAGCCCGCACTTGGCAGCAGCAGTGGCGCTGCGCCCAGACCGTCGGATGTCTACGGTGCCGAGCACCTCTTACGGCTCTTCGTGCGCCTCCCGCGCCTGCTCGCCCTCGCCCCCCTGGCCCCCGCGGAGATGACTCAGGTGCAGGCCAAACTCGGGGAGCTGCTCAAATTCCTGCAGAAGCAGCACGGGGAGATATTCCTGACCTCGTACATTAAGAAAGAAGAGGAAAAGGAGGAGGG
>Ga0102934_1000957_pt1 | contig 19921 bp, 23 predicted proteins | sample SalPonR2_A_D1_MG_FD_78175 | JGI IMG/M metagenome (GOLD analysis project Ga0102934, IMG submission 78175) | Salt pond soil microbial communities from South San Francisco under conditions of wetland restoration - Salt Pond MetaG R2_A_D1_MG | ecosystem: Environmental > Aquatic > Marine > Intertidal... | reverse complement strand
TTTCAAAGGAGGGAACCAGTTTGTCAATAATCATAATCAGCAGCATGCCTGTAAAAAAAGCAAGTACGGACATGAAATAGCCCTTTTCCGCTCCCATATGCCCGGTCATTGCTTCCCGGGCTTTACTGAATATCTCAATGAACGATACATAGATCATTACACCCGCGGAAAACCCCAGGGCACCGGCCAGGAATTTGGTATTGCTGCGTTTACTGAAAAAAGCCAGCGCGCTGCCAATACCGGTGGAGAGACCGGCAAAAAGGGTTAATGCCAGCGCAATTATCAGGTCCATACGGAAAAGAAAGTATGCTTATTCTTCAACCGGTGGTGTAAATTTACGTGCGCCCAGTTCTTTATCCAGCATTAACAAGGCCTGTCCATTATTACTGACAAGTTTCAGGCGGTTAACCAGGCTGTCAAAGGTTTCTTCCTCTTCATCCTGTTCTGTGACATACCACTGCAGAAACGTGCGGGCCGAGTGGTCGTTTTCTTTTATAGCCAGGTCCATAAGATTATTTATGGACTTGGTAATAAACTCTTCATGCTGGAGAGCAGCAGTGAAGGCTTCCTCTATAGAATTAAAATCCACCCGGGGTTCGTCAATAGCTTTTAATATAACCCGGCCGCGGCGGCTGTTAAGATAGTTTATTATTTTCATAGCATGAAAATGTTCTTCCTGACCCTGCACAACAAAAAAATTTTCCATGCCGGGAAAGTTCATGGATGAACAGTACATTGCTATGGATAGGTATAAATACTCGGAAAAAAGTTCCCGGTTTATCTGGGCATTGAGTTCATTTTCCAGTTTTTCATTTATCATGGTGTTTCTCCTGTTTTGGCTGTTATAGTTTTTTTTATTTTCTCAAGTTCATCCTGATCAGGGATAAACCTGGTTTTGATTTTGTCGGCAAATATCGTAAAGCCGCACTCTTTTAAAACATTTTCCACCAGGTCAGCACTTTGTCCTCCCCAACCGTAGGAGCCGAAAGCCACTGCCCTGCGGTTACGGGGAGCAAGGCCGCGCATGTAAGTTAAAAAAGCAGCAACAGAGGGCAGCATGTTATTATTTAAAGTTGGCGAACCTACAGCAATATAGGCAGCAGTGAGCAGTTCGGTCATAATATCGGAAATGTGGTTGGTCTGAAGATTGAATACTTGTGTTTTTATACCTTGTGCGGCAAAAGCAACTTCAATCACTGCAGCCAGTTTGGCAGTAGAATGCCACATGGTATCGTAGATTATACATGCCTTGGCATCAGTTTGATTAGCTGACCATTTTTGATAAGCAGCTTTAACCGTATCAATATGTTGCCGCCAGATAATACCATGGCTGGGCGCAATAGTCTCTATGGAGAGACTCTCTACCGCCTGCAGCGCTTTTTGTACCTGTTTACTGTAGGGAAGTACAATATTGGCATAGTATTTGGTTGCTTCCCGCATGATAAAGGGCAGGGGGTATTCGCTGTCAAATCTTTCCGTTGTCGCAAGGTGTTGTCCAAAAGCGTCATTGGAAAAAAGAATCTTTTTTTCCGGCATATAACTTACCATATTATCCGGCCAGTGAATCATAGGGGTCTGGATAAACTGCAGACTGGTTTTACCAAGGTTAAGCCGGTCTCCGCTTTTTACCTTGTGAAAGCGCCAATCCTGTTTGAAATGGCGTCTGAGTCCTTTTTCCCCATGCGGATTACTGGTAACAATCTCTGCCCGGGGCGCCAGGCCGGTAAGAGCAGGTAAACCGCCGGAGTGGTCCATCTCCACATGATTGGAGACAATATATCTGATCTGGGCCGGATCAGTAATCTGTTTGATATTATCAATCAATGCAGGAGTAAAAGGTGCTTTTACTGTATCAATCAGGGTTATATTTTCATCAAGGATAAGGTAGGCATTGTAGGTGGAACCATGGGGAGTGGAATAACCATGAAAGGTCCGCAGATCCCGGTCAATGACTCCAACCCAGTAGATATTATCAGCAACCTTAACCGGCTTCATCAGTCAATAGCTTCAAACTCTTCCTGGCCTGCGCCGCAGTCAGGACATACCCAGTCATCAGGCAGGTCCGCAAAGGCAGTTCCCGGAGCTACATCATTATCCGGATCGCCTTTTTGGGGATCATATATATAATCACATACTGTACATTTATATTTTTTCATAAGTTCTCCTTAATAGCAATTTTAATACGTTTCTTTCCAGAGAGCAAAATGAGACCGGGAATGGTCGCAGACCGGACACACTTCCGGTGCTTCTTCGGATTCTAAAATGTGACCGCAGTTAAGGCATATCCATAATACTTTATTATCCTTTTTAAATACGGTTTTATCAGCAACATTTTGGTGCAGTTTACGGTAGCGCTGTTCATGCCGTTTTTCTACCATGGCTACCTTACGAAAGGTCTGGGCGATCTCCGGAAAACCTTCTTTTTGCGCTGTTTCGGTAAAAGCAGGATAAAGCTGTGACCATTCTTCCTTTTCACCTTCTGCTGCATAAGCGAGATTCTGCAGAGTGTTGCCGAAAGCGGCCGGATAAGCAGCGGTTATTTCTATTGTCTCTTCATTAAGGCCGTTTTTATACAAATGCTTGTAAAATAATTTGGCGTGTTCTTTTTCGTTGGCGGCGGTTTCGGCAAAAATTTCAGATATCTGCCGGTACCCCTCTTTGCGGGCAGCAGAAGCATAGTAGGTATAGCGGTTGCGCGCCTGTGATTCACCGGCAAATGCTTTCATTAGATTGGCAGCGGTTTGGGTGCCTTTTAGTTTGCTCATTATCATACCTCCTGTTATTTTATAACTGTGCTTTTTTGGCAGTTAATTTACTTACATGGGTTCTTTCTTCATTAACAATTTTTTCAATTAAAGGAGCGTATTGCTTGTCCACCATATTTTTCATCTCCTGATAATAAAGGATAGAATCAAACTCACGGTCCAAAGCAAAATCAAGACATGTCTGTGCTCCTTTAAGCTGGCGGGCCAGGTCTATGAATTTGTCCTGCGGAAATATTTTATGGTCAGCATAAGCCCGCAGATAGGTAAAATACTCTTCCGGATAACTTTCCAGCGGTTCATATTTTTCAATTTGAGAGAGCATATCATTGAATGTTTTTTTGTGATCAGCCTCATCATCAGCCAGCTCCAGAAAAAGCTCCTTCAGAGCCGCATTATCCGTACTCTTGGCTTTTGCGCGGTAAAATTGCTCGCCGTTTTCTTCTATGCGCACAGCAAACTGGTATATCTCAGCCGGGTTAAAAATACTCATGGTTAGCTGTTGTAGGGTTCAGGCCTGCCAAAGACCATGCAGGTTGCAAAAAGCGCGCGCTGTGATATTATCATTATCAGGTATCATAAATTCTGCGCTGGCCTCGCTGTCACCCTCTTTAAAATTGTGACGGTAAACTTTAGCGCCTGCTATAACTTCAATACAGAGAATATAATGTTCATTGGTCATCGGATGCGGGGCCTCGCCTATACGGACAGTAACTTTATTGCCCTCTCTTGTAATAACCGGTACATGTTTTTCCCTGGCTGCGTCTTTGGTGTTTGCTTCAAGCTCGGTCATGTTTTCACCGCAGCAGGATATGTCGGGTTTGCCATTCCATAAAGACTCGACCACATTGCCGCAGTGCCGGCAGAAATATATTTTATTTTTTTTTATCATTAGAACCTCCAGGACTAAATTAGAATAATTCTAATTTAATATAATTTTTAAAAAATGTCAATACTTGTAACAAATTTTTTGAAAAAACTTTGTATTTCATAGTAATATACAATAATTATTTACAGGTAATTATAATATTAAAAGGAATTTTTATGTCACTTTTATCAGAGATTGTTAATATAGCCATTCTTAAGGAAAAGGAGGCTGTTAAGCTTTACCAAAAATTATATAATGAAGCAAAAGCGGCAGAGGTAAAACAGTTGGCTGCCAGCCTGCAAAAAATGGAAGAGGAGCATATAAACCGGCTGACTTATTTTCTGCAAAATAATGAATTTAAAAATCTGCATATGCAGGGCGGGGAACTGGAAAAAATTAAAAATAATTATACTGAAAACGAAAAGAGTAAAGAGGATAAAGTACAGGATATGATAAAAAAGGCTATTTCTGAAGAGGATAAAGCAGCTGTTTTTTATGAAAATATTGCCGCAACGTTCAGCAGTTATAAAGCTGCGCAGAGTCTTTTTTCCAGGCTGGCTGCTGAAGAACGGGAACATAAAGCCATGTTTGAACAGTTACTGGCCTGATTTAACAGATAATTTGCAACACCAGGCCGCTGCATATACTGAGCATTATGCAGGTCAGGGCTTTTTTATATTTTTTTAAAGCTTGCAGATTATTAACGCCGGCTTTTTTATTTAGAGTAAACATTTTAAAGGTCAGACCGGCCGGTATAATAACTCCGGCCAGCAGATATATCAGACCCAAATCGGTATAAAAAATCAAAACCGTGTTGTAACAAACCAAAATACTTAGTAAAAGTAAAATTATATTTTTAGTTGTCTGTTCTCCGCATAAGACAGCTATGGTTTTTTTGCCGGTTAATTTGTCAGCAGGCCGGTGCTTGAGACCGCTGGCCAGGGCATTGGCAGCTGCTGTCATTATGACAGGTATAATTATAAAATCATTCAGGGCAAAATTTCCTGTATAAAAATAGTAACCGGTAACCGGCAGGAGGAAACCTACACCGGTCGTTTCCAGTAATTCGCCCAAACCGCGGTAGTTAAGTTTCAGGGGCGGGAAACTATAAAATAAAAAACAGCAGAGAGACAAACCGGTTATAAACAGCGCCCGGGCACGCTGCACGTAAATCTGCATAAAAAAGCTTATGCCGGCAAGGAGTACAGCGGCAGACATGCCCAGTATAAGTATAAGGCCGGGAGAGACTGTTTTCATTACCAGTACACGGCGGTCCAGCAGATGAGGATAGTTTTGATAATGAATCAGGTCAGCATCCCTGTCCGCATAATCATTAAGCAGTACAATAAAAAGCTGGATAAGCCATGCGTAAAGCAAAGTCAAAGTGATTATATCCCAGTGTAAAACAGAGCTGTTACCATAACCCATAGCCATACCGGTCAGTAAAGGGGGTAAAATACGTAAAAGCGAGGGAAATTTAAAAGCGGGAGTTATTTTTTTTAACAAACCGTATCCTTGTTTTGTTATGAAAAAATTAAAGTAATTTTTGTAGTTTTTGCAGACTTTGCTGCGGGTTTTTGCTTTGTACTGTAACCCATTGTTTAAGTTTTGTCAGCGCACTGCCCTTTTGCACAGCTGCAGCAGCTTTTTGCAGACCGGAGTTAATGCTCTCGCTTCGGCCGCTAATATAAATTACAGCGGCTGCATTAAGGCAGACAATGGCCCGGGCAGCACCGTTTGTTTTTCCGGTAAGTATAGCGAGCATTTTTTCAGCATTCTCTTTAATGTTTTTACCCGCGCTTATAGGTGCAAAACCGCACCGTTTGAGGCCAAACTGTTCCGGAGTCAGGTTATAGCTGGTAACTGTACCGTCAGTTTTAAGCTCCCGGACAACTGTTTCGTTCATGAGAGATATTTCATCTATGCCTTTATCCGGCTCAGGGCCTTTGCCGTAAAAAACCAGGGCCCTCTTAAAACCGATCTCTTGCAGAGTGGCCGTGACCGCAGGTATCAGCTGTTCTGCGTAAACACCGCGTACTGCATACCGCGGTGCAGCCGGATTAGCCAGGGATCCGGCAATGTTTAAAGTAGTTCCGAACTGAATCTGGGAGAGTATTCTTCCCAGCGCCCGGGGGTGTACCCGGGAACTCATTCCATTAAAAATACCGATACCGGTCTCCCGGATACTTTTTTGAACCAGGCTTACGTCACTGTTAACCTCAATGCCAAGATATTCCAGCGTGTCCACAGTTCCGAAATCAGAGGTTAATTTACGCGCTCCGTGTCTGGCTATTTTACAGCCGCAGGCAGCAGCAATAACAGCAGCAGTAGTGGATATATTAAAGGTTTTTAAATTATCCATACCGGTGCCGCAGTTATCTACTAATATTTCATACGGTTCTGTCTGTATTTTATTGGTATCCAGTTCATAAATTGCCTGCCAGCTTGCTGCTATCTCGGCTGCTGTTTCCCCCTTGGCGCTGAGGGCGGCCAGAAAAGCGCCCTGCTGCAGGTCAGGCTGCTGTTCTGTAATAATCTGCTGCCAGCAGAAACGGGCCTCATCTGCGGTCAGGTCCCTTTTGCGGATAAGTTTCATTACCAGGGCGCCGAAGCGATGCAGGTTAGCTCTACTTGTCATGATACTTATTTTATTAAAAACTTATAGTTATCCCAGATAAAGATGAATAGCCAGATGGATAGAACCTGCTATAAGAGCGCAGATGCCGCATATTTTGTGCAGTTTATAGCGCAGCCGGCTTCTTTTTTTGATCAGCCCCAGGATAACGGTCAGACCCAGCAAGGTGTATGCAGTTATGCCCATGGGAATCATAAGCGGGTATAAAATATCAAATAGATCCATTGGTATAACCTCCTATAATGTAATTTTTATTTTAGTGCGTACTTTATGTTTGGATCTGAAGTTGTCCCGGTCACCATAAGCCAGTAATACGGTTGTCTCCCGGCCCGGTTTAAGCACAGCATCATATTCATCCTGGTTACGCAGGGGAATTTTACAGGAAAGGGTAGTTGTCCCGTCCTGTTGCCGGCCCCGGGGATCAAGTATGTCATCTGTACCGCCCAGTTCAGTATCCGGCTCATGACTGATGTAGCGGCTGCCGTAATGATCCTTAATAACTACTTTGCCGTCACTAATATAACCGATAATAAAATCCGCATCTTTCATCATTTTTTTCGGTTCAAACCCTACAGCTACCCAGCCGGTGGTAGGGGCGCTTATTTTCAGTTTAAGGTAATTGCTTTGAATCTGCCATTCCAGGGTTATGCCGGCATTGGTTATTTTTTGTATAGTATTGCTTGGGGCAGCGTTAAGCATGGCAGTAAATAGTAAACAGAGTATAAACAATATTTTTATATTTTTCATCTTTTCTCCTTAGTATTAAAGTCTTTTTTAAGTCTCTTTCAGTACTATTTTACTATCAATTTTATTTATATGCTTAAGTACCGGTATGGTTGTCAGGAACAGCAGAGTTATGGTTACACTATAAAACATTATATAAACTGTTACCGGCAGGTGCAGATTGATCCGGAACAGCCCGCTGGAAAACTGCTGCATTATATGCCGCGCCAGTATACTGCCCAGCAGCAGACCTGTTAAAGCACTCAGGGAGCCGGTTATCAGGTGTTCTACTGCTATGATCCGGAAAAAAACAGCTGTATTGGCGCCGAGGGCTTTTAAAACAGCAAACTCTTTTTTCCTTTCAATAGTGTTGATCGTAACTGTATTAAGGAAAATAAGTAAACCGGTGAACATGCTGATAAACAGGAAAATATAGATAAAGGGGGTAAGGTCGCGGATGATTTTTTTCAGATTAGAGGCAGCTGTTTTTTTTTTAATAATTTTCTGTATACTCTGCATATTGTTTAGTTTCCGGTTAAAGCCCTGCATGTAGAGACCGCTGACCGGCCGGCCGCTAAAGGCTTTTTTAAGGTAGGAAATATCCGTAAACAGGGCACCTTCCATAATATCAGCATAGATACCGGTTACGACAAAGGATAATTTTTTATTATTTTCTATTTTGACGGTTAGTTTACTGCCGTTGGTTAAATTGAGCTTTCGGGCCAGCCTGCTGGTGATAAGCAGGGGGTTACGGCCTTTAAATTTAGCACATCCGGTTAGGTTGGGAAAACAGATCAAACGGTTATTAGTGTTAATACCTACTATTTTATGGTAAAGGTTACGGGCTTGGCCCCAGGTAATTAAAAGGGGTTCTGTATTTTTGATGTTATTATAATTAGCTATCTTTTTTATCAGAGACTGCGGAGTTTTTTGGCGGAAGTGAATCAGATAATCCCATTTTTCTCTGGCAAATTTGGCATCTACTGTATACTTAATGGAGATAAAGAGGATATAGAGAGCAAATGCAGCGATCAGAGCAGAAGCAATACCGCTTACGGTTAATATAAATCTGACTTTATTGCGTAAAACATTTCTGACGGCAATTTTAAGTGGCAAATACAGAAAATCAGTAAAAAATTTGGTAGTAGAGTCTGGCACAGGAGCTGGTGCGGAATGCTGTTTGCTCCGGGGCAGGAGCCAGCCGTAGGTGAAGATCGTGTAAACCAGACCCAGACAGCATGCCGCCAGCAGGGCTGTTAGAAAGATAAAAGGCTGAAGAATAGTGCTGACAGGTATGGTAAAAGTAAGGCTGTAGTAATAATCAATAAATTTCGCTAATAAAAAACCGAAAACTGTACCGGGCAGACTGCCGCATATTATAATCACAGTGATAAAGAAAAAATAATACAGACCCAGTTGTTGTCTGGAAACGCCCAGGGCAAGAAGAATATTATTTTCTTTTTGCTGATGTTTGATAATACGGCCCAGGGTCATAAACAAAGTAAGGCTGACTATAATAAGCGAAATTATAATCAGTATTTTACTTAGCTGGTTAAAACTCTGCAGATCCTTTTTTATGGCCCAGTAACTCCACATCTCTTCTTTGGGTTCGATCTGGTAAGCGATCTTTTTAATAAATTCCTCTTTTCTCAGCTGTTTGCAGGTTTGCGCAGGCCGGCCGGATGTGAGTACTATATTGTTAACCATACTGTCAAGGCCGCTAAGCTGCTGGAGCTGCCGGAGGGGTAAGAAAAAAATCCCCCAGCTCCCCGGAGCAGGAAAGTAATCATGCGGGTCGCCTGTATACCAGAGGTATTCGGGCGAGACGGCTATACCGCATACTGTAAAATGAGCGTTCTTGGAGCCTACTGTAAGTTTTAACTTTTGTCCTGTTTTAATTTTATGGAAATCGGCAAATTTTTTTTCAACAATAATTTGCCTGGAAGAATTAGAGTCAAAATAACGGCCGGCTGTTATTTTAAGATCATTTACGGCCGGACGGTTGGAACAGGCAATACCGACAGTTATAGCTGTGAACTGCTTGTTCAGGTCTACACTGCTTTCCAGTTGCAGCCTGGTTTCGATATTGCTGATATGATATTTGTGCCGGTTAAAACCGTTAATATAGCGGCGGGGAAAGGGCCGGCAGCGGATGCGGATATCGGAAAGGTTAAGTTTCCGGTATAGTTTTGAATAGGTATTATTAAGGTCTAAAGCAGACTGGGTCAGGCCGCTGTAGATACCAACACCGCACATTATCAGTATAATTAATAAAAAGGTTTGCTTGCGGTATCTTAACAGGTCACGGACAAGTTTACGGTTTAGTTTTTTCATTGGACAGTGCTGATAATGCCGTTTTCAATGCGCAGAACTCTGGGCGCCAGGTGGTTATAATGTTCATCATTGGTGGCAATAACCGTAGTTATGCCGTTTTCGCGGTTTAGTTCATGAAACAGGGACATAATACGGTCAGCAGCCTGACGGTCCAGGTTGCCCGTAGGTTCATCTCCCAGTAAAAGAGCCGGATCCTTGATCAGTCCTCTTGCTATGGCAATGCGCTGCTGCTGCCCTCCGGAAAGCTGGCCGGGAAACATATGCGCTTTATGTTGCAGATTTATTTTATGCAAAAGCTCCCATGCTCTTTTTTTACACAGGCAGCGGTATTTTATTTCAGCAGCCAGTTCTATATTTTCCAGGGCGGTCAGGGTAGGTAAAAGATTGTGAAACTGGTAAATATAGCCGGTATAATCCCGTTTATAAGCTGTCAGTTCTCCGGGCTTAAGTTGCTGCAGGTCTTTATGGTCAACTATAACCTGGCCGCTGTCAGCAAAGTCCATACCGGCCAGTAAATTTAAAAAAGTCGTCTTGCCGGAGCCGCTGGGGCCCAGCAGCAGGATGAACTCCCCCTTGGCTATTTCCAGGTTGACTTTGGTGAAAACATTGGTAGAATTTCCGTTTTGCCGGTATTTTTTTGCAAGATCTTTAAGCTTGATCAGGGGGGTATTCATATAAAACCTGCCTTAATCTTGTTCAGTTTACTGAATTATTTTTTATATAATATATTAAAATTTATGACTTTATTATTAAATTTTTTATATTTATCTGCAGCATCTAAATTCAGCAGGGTAATGATTACATATTTTTCAGCATTTGTAAAGTTTTTTTACCGAGCGCAGGCAGTAAAGCAGTGTTTTGTTTTTATGGTATGGATTTAGGAGTGATGCTGAACTTTAAATATATTTCTGCGGGCTACAAACCTGACCGGCTTTTGGGGAAAGGTTCTTTTTATTCCCAGCAGCTTTAAAGGGTTGTGCCAGGCCATTTGCTCTATATTTTCTTTGTTTATAAAATCCTGCTGCAGCAGATAGTTGGCACAATTGATCATCATAAAAGAGGATCCGACCAGACAATTTTTACGGGGGTTATGAAGGCGGCCGTTTTTTTCCAGGATAACCTTATTACCCAGTATGCGGTAGCGTCCGGGTTTGAATCCGGCAGCAGGTGAGGCGTCACTTACCAGTATGCAGTTTTTGATATCTTTGACTTTAATAATTGTTTTCAGCAGATCCGGCGGCAGATGGTGGCCGTCACCTATAAGAGTAACCTGCAGTTTATCCATGGCAAGGCCGGGCCAGAGCGGGTTGTGGTGCCGGTCAATCAGGTTGGGCAGCGCATTACCGAAATGGGTCAGCACCCGGGCGCCGCGGGCTGCTGCCTGCTGCAGTTCTTTTTTTTGCGCGAGCTGGTGCCCCAGGGAGACAATAATATTTTTCCGGCGGGCAAAGGCAGTTAGTTTGCCGTTTTTATCCTTTTCCGCAGCAATGGTTATCATTTTTATCCGGCCCCTGGCCAGGGACCAAAGTTGCTTAAGCAAGCTAGCAGATGGTTTCCGGATATATTTTTTATTATGCGCACCGCAGGCGCCGGGCCGGGGAGAAATAAATGGACCTTCAAGATGAATGCCGGGAATATGTTTCTGCAGGCCTTGCTCTTCAATAACCTTTGCTATCAGCGGTAAATTTTTTTTATAAATGTTTACGGGTGAAGTTATAATAGTAGGCAAAAAAACCAGGGTGCCGGTTTGTATGATTTTGCAGCAGGCCTGATAAAAAGAAGCAGGCGTAAGCTCTGGTGAGGAAAAATCAGTGCCCTGGTATCCGTTTATCTGCAGATCAGCAAAACCGGGGATCATTTTATTTGAGCCCGGCAGCAGAGTCCCGGTCCAGAAACAGAGTACAGTCCGGATGCTGCTGCAATATGGTAGCCGGAATCTTGTTATTTACCGGCTGGTTGCAGGTATCTTTTACTGCCTGCGCTTTTCTTTTCCCGGGGATACTTACAATCAGTTTTTTACTTTTTAATATATGACGTACGCTCATCGAGATGGCCTGGCGCGGAACTTCTGCCAGAGTATTGAACCATTTTTCATTTACCTGCTGCTGTCTGCATGCCTGAGCCAGATCTACAATGATATAGGGTGAATCAGTAGTAAAATCTGCCGGCGGATCATTAAAAGCCAGATGCGCATTTTCCCCAATACCGATCAGAGCCAGATCAATAGTATATTTTTGTATAATCCGGTTAAGACGGCTGCACTCAGCATGCGGATCATTACTGCTGTCGATAAGGTAATAATCAGCCAGCGGACTTACTTTATTTATAAAATTTTCCCGCAAATATTTACAGAAAGATGCCGCATGTGAAGGAGACAGGTTAAGGTATTCATCCAGGTGAAACATAGTTACCCGGGACCAGTCTATATCAGGCGCTGCCGTCAGGCAGGACAGTGTCTGCAGTTGACTGGCGCCGGTGGCCAGAATAACGGCAGCCTGTCCCTGTTCCTGCAGGGTTTGTTTTAAGAAACGGGCTGCCTGATTGCCTGCTTTTTGTCCCAGTTCATTATTGTCAGAGCAGATAATTTTATCCATATTTTATCCTTAATTGTTATATGCCGTTGCCGCTTTTTGCCGCAACTGGTTTAAAACTTTTTTACCGGTTTTTATGTCAGGAACTGTTACTTTAAGTACCAGGTTGCGCTTGGCCGGCCATTCTCCGGCCAGCAGTTTTTGTATTAGTGCATCATTATAGCGGCCGCCGGTAAATAAAATAGTCCGGTCCGGAGCTTTAAGCGCGATCTGAAACAGGTCATGGACTGAACCGTCAAAATCTATGGCTGAGATAAGCGGATTTTCAAAAAAACGTTCTATAACCGCATAGGAGGTACCGCAGTAATGCATACGGCCGCCGCCGATGGCATGCATTAATTGAATATCGCGGGGTAGTATATGGGCGGTGTAAAGCTCCGGACTTATCATCTGCGCGGAACAGTTGCTGATCCGCGCCCGGCCTTTCCAGAGGCCGCCCCAGTCAAAAAACCACTCCCGGTCATTACTGATCATTTTTTTCAGATAAGGCACCAGTTTGATCATATAAGCAGTGATAATATCCAGCAGTTTATCTATCATAGCCGGGTCATCATAAAAATCCATAAAAACAGCGGTGCCGCGTAAAATATGAGCGGTATTAAGCGCGCTTTGAATATCAGGATGCTGGATATGGATACCGTCAGGCAGATGTTCTTTAAAATAAGCAGTGAATGCAGCCAGTTTCTGCAGCAGCGGCGTGTTTAACGCCGGCTCTTCCAGTCGGGCAATGTCCTGACGGCTTTTTAAAATATGATCTTTATAGGTAGGGTAATTATCCGGGGGTATATCAAGCTCTGTTCCGAATGCGGCCGCTACCTGGACAGTACCGAACTGTACCCGTACTGTGGGAGTATAATCATCTTCCAGCAGCAGATGTGTTTCCAGACTTTCCAGCTCTCTTTGCAGCATCAGGGCCGGATCTTCAAAGCGTTTATGCCAGTCATTAAGCGGTTCCTGTTCAACATTGATCAGAAAAAGAGGGCGGCTGCGGGCCGGATCCTGATACATTGTTTTATATTTTTTATAGAGGCTTTCAAAACGCTGCAGTTGATGCTCTGATATCTTAAGCGGCATAGTAATTATCCTGCCTAATTTTATAATGATAACCGGCTACAGTCCATACTTGATCAGGGTATAGAGAACAGCTGTTTCTACTTTCAGGATATGCTCGGTCAGTTTAAGTGGGGTGAATCCGAGTTCTTTGATTTGATCTGCTTCATAGTGGGTTATCCCTCCTTCCGGACCGATCAGCAGCAGGGTATCTGCCGGAACGCCTTGTGTTATTCTCCGGGAAGCATTTTCCCATGGGAAAAGTTTTTGGTAATGCTGATACTTTTTTTTAAATTTTTTTCTTTCACTATAAAGCTGCGTCAGTTTGACCGGAGGGTGAATGTGAAGCGGACAGTTCCGTCCGCACTGTTTCATTGCTTCCCGCACCAGCCGCTGATAACGCTCGCTGTTAAATTTGGTTGTTTTTTTTAAAAAAGAGCGTTCTGTAATCAGCGGTATGATAAAATCAAGGCCCAGTTCTGTACATTTTGGTATTAGAGAATTCATGACTTTGGTGCGGGGAATGGAAAGTAGCAGGCCGGTTTTCACTTTTTTCTTGATTTCCAGACTGGTTTTACGGATGATCTCCGCTGTAACTTTGGCTTGGGCAACGGATAGCAGACGGCAGGTATAGGCTTTCCGGTCACAGGTTTTACAGGTGATCTTATCTCCCGGTTTCAGGCGCAGAACGTTTCTCAGATGTGCTGCCTCATTTCCCTTCAGGGTGATTATTTTGCCGGTAATATCCCCGGCTGTTATAAAAAAAATTCTGGCCATCTGTTTACAGTCTGCAATTTTAGCGTTTTGCTTATTATGCTAACTATAGCATAGGCTGCTGAAAAATTAAAGATTCCGCATTACTGCCGGAAACCGGTTTAGGCTGAATTTTATAATGTATGTTTTAACGGATTAAGCTTTTCAGTAAATATTTCTTCCAGGTATGTCAGATATGGTTTATTGGTTTTAACCCAGTTTTTTACAATTTTTTTTCCGAATAGTTTTATCGATACAGACAGTGGGGAAGGAAAATACGCCCGGGAAAAGAGTTTGCGGACCATAGTAACCGGTATGTCCCCCATAATATTAAGGGCGTCATTAAGCGCGTTGGTGTAGGAATAAAAGGCGTTAAAACTGTCGATCATACCCTGCTGCAGCTCCAGGGCTGTGAAATGTTTCGGTTTAAAAACAACATGCGCGGCATCATAAAAATTCCAGTTTTTATGTAAAAGACGGTTTTCTTTTACCAGCTGCCGGTATAAAACTGTGCCGGGCAGCGGGGTCAGGATCATGTACTGGACAGAACAGAGATGCATTTTGCGGCAAAAGTCAGTAGTTAATTTGAAAATATCCTTATGATCGGAATCGGAACCGAAAATAAACATGCCGTGGATCCGTATTTTTTGTTTCTGAATGACCCGGATCGCTCTTTTAATATCTGCCACGGATTGTCCTTTTTTCATCTCTTTAAGACTGGCGGGATTGATGGATTCCAGACCGATATAAACCGTGGAACAGCCGGTGCGCTTCATGCGGGCGATCAGTTTTTCATCTTTACTGACTTCCGTACGTATCTGGGCAGACCAGCTTAGTTTCAGATTATGTTTTTCAATTATGTCCATAATACGGTTTGTCCGTTTCTTGTTTATTACAAAATGATCATCTACGAAAAAAACATGTTTACCATTGTAAGGCTTTATATCTTCAAGTATTTTGGCAACGCTGTTTACCCGGTATTTCTTTCCGAACATCTCTGTGACAGAGCAAAAGGTACAGTTAAAAGGACAGCCCCGGGAAGTCATTACCGGAAAGATGTCTATCTTTTCCCATTTTTTAATAAGTTTAAAATTGGAAACCGGAATCCGGTCAAGGTTATGCAGGGCGTCGCCTTTAATTATTTTATCTGTTATTTTTCCGGAGATGAGATCTACAATTTTGGTTTCCGCTTCTCCAATAAAAATCTGATCAAAATCATCTTTGACATCTTCGGGAAGCATACTGGCATGAATGCCGCCTACGATGGTTTTAGCAGGAAGGTTTTTATTTTTTCTGATCTGTTTGTACATGGCAGCGATCTCCCTGCCGCGGTTAATGGTTACCGTCATGCAGCTCAGACAAAGGATATCAACATCCTCCAGTTCAGCAGGTTTTATCTGGCGTTTTAAAATATTTTCATTCAGGATAGAAGCGTTATATCCGGCGTTGGCCACGATCGTTGCCAGATAAACCGGTCCCAGCAGCGGGATATTCATATACTTGGCGAATACATTATGATTAGCGCCTGTTGGTTCTACAAAAACTATTTTTTTTTTATTCATATTATTTCCTTTTTTTGTTTTGATAATCAATTAGCAGCAGAGAACACCCGAGGATAGTTAACGCTGCCGGCCACAGTTTTACAGAGATACTGAAGATCAGGAAGAAAATTATAAACAGCAGTAAAAATAATCCTGAAATGTATCCGTATATATTTTTTTTTTGATATATAAAGTTAAGCAAAAAACTGAGGGAGAGGATAATCAAAAAAAAGGGCCATTCTGCCGCAAGTCTTTTCCAGTCAGTAAAGTTAAGATAATAACAGAATACTCCGGTGGCTGTAAAAAAAGAGCCAAGCCAGAGCAGTCCGGCGTCTTTTCTTTTTTTATGGAAAAAAAGTATTATAAAGCCTGTTCCCAGGGTCACAGGCAGCAGGGGCCAGTGTTTACTTACACCTTTTATAATTTCATAATTTTCCAGAGTTAAAATAATACCGGTTAAAATTATCAATATAGATAAAAATTTGATATCTTTTTTTTCTTTCAAATATTTTTCCGTTTATTAAATTGAGAAGCTATTTAATGAAATTAAGTTAATGATAAATTTGTTGAAACAGTATCTTTCAAATAAAAAACGTATAATATATATATATAATATAGTCTCTATACTGTCAAATGTCAAACGAATTTTCTTTTTTTTGTATAAATATTCTCCGCAATGTCCGAAGGCCTTTTTGTTATGCGCGCCCGGAAGGATTCGAACCCTCGGCCCTCTGATCCGAAGTCAGATGCTCTATCCAGCTGAGCTACAGGCGCTAAAGGCGAACGATGGGACTTGAACCCACAACAACTTGAACCACAATCAAGCGCTCTACCATTGAACTACGTTCGCCATATACAAAAGTAAGCACGCCAACGTGGATTCGAACCACGGACCTACTGCTTAGAAGGCAGTTGCTCTATCCAGCTGAGCTATTGGCGCCCATACTTATATATTTAGGAGCGAATTATACAATAGGTTGTGATAAATTTCTAATAAATTTACGCTGGCGGGTCAGTATATTTTTAGGTTTGATAGCAGTTTTCCTGTAATAATATTATTTAGGCAATCCTTCATTCATGCTTCCGGTCCTGTATCCTTCAAGATCAATAGTAACATAAGTAAAGCCTGATGATTTACATAAGTCAATAAGCTTTTTTCTCTTTTTCCATCCTTTTTCTATTTCTTTGTTGTTTATTTCTATTCTGGCAAGATTATCGTGGCTCCTGACTCTGAACTGTTTAAATCCCAACTCTCTGAGTTTGAGTTCGGCATTACTGACGCGCTCGAGTTTTTCTGTTGTGATGTTTTCACCGTATGGAAACCGTGAAGCAAGGCAGGCATAGGCGGGTTTATCTGCTGTAGGTAGTTTTAATGTACGGGATAAATTTCTAATCTCGGCTTTACTAATACCAGCCTGTTGCAGCGGTGATTTAATACCTAACTCTTTCAGTGCCTTGCTGCCGGGCCGGAAATCATGCCGGTCATCAGTATTGCTGCCGTCAAAAACTACAGCGTAGTTTTCTGCAGCAGCTATCTGTTTTATCCTGGTAAAAAGTTCTTTTTTACAGTAGTAGCAGCGGTCCGGAGGGTTGTTGCTGAAATAAGGGCTCCCGATCTCAGCTGTATTAATAATAAGATGTTTTACTTTCATGGTTTGGGCCAGTTTTTTTGCTGCTTCCAGTTCATATAAAGGATGTATGGGAGAGCTGGCTGTAACCAGCAGCACCTTTTTACAGCCCGGGGTATCGGCTGTGATCCGGGCCAGGAAAGTACTGTCCGCACCGCCGGAAAAAGCAATGACTGCACTTTGATAACGGCTGATGATATTTTTCAGTTTGTCAAGTTTGGAAGCTGAGTGCATCAGTATTTATCCGTTTATTATTTATAAACCAGCCAGGCTTTGCTCAATATCCCGGATAAGGTCATCAATATGCTCAAGGCCCACAGAGAGACGGATCAGTTCCGGGGTTAAGCCGGATGCTTTTTGCTGGGCTTCTGTCAACTGACCATGCGAGGTACTGGCTGGATGCAGGGCCAGGCTTTTGGCATCACCGACATTAGCCAGGTGGGAAAAAAGTTTCAGATTATTGATAAATTTTTCACCGGCAGCAGCCCCGCCCCGGACGCCGAATACTACCATTCCGCCGTAACCCTTTTTGAGATAGCGCCGGGCTATGTTATAGGTGCGGTGATTTTTTAATCCCGGATAAACTACCCATTCCACAGCAGGATGTCTTTGCAGATATTCCGCTACCAGCAGTGCATTCTGACAGTGTCTTTCCATGCGCAGAGGCAGAGTTTCAATACCCTGCAGAAAAAGCCAGGCATTGTCCGGCGAGATACAGGCGCCGAGATTACGCAGAGGCACCAGACGCATACGTAAAATAAAAGCCAGGGGATTAAGATCGCCCAGATCATGGGCGTAACGTATGCCATGATAGCCGGGATCAGGTTCGTTGTAGAGTTTGAATTTAGGATCTGTCCAGTCAAATTTTCCGGAATCAACCACAATGCCGCCAATACCTGTACCATGTCCGCCCAGCCATTTGGTAAGAGAATGAACAACAATATCAGCACCATGTTCCAAAGGCCGGAGCAGACAGGGTGTAGTAAAAGTGGAGTCTACGATCAGAGGTAGATGATGTTGGCGGGCTACGCGGGCCACTGCTTCAATATCAGTAAAATCAAGGACCGGGTTACCAATGGTTTCTAAATAGACAGCTTTGGTTTTAGCTGTGACAGCCTGCTGAAAATTACCGGGTTCGGCGGGATCAACAAAATTAACCTTGATATTGAACTGGGGTAGAATATTATGAAACATGGTATAAGTTCCCCCGTAGAGGTTATGAGCAGCTACGATTTCGTCCCCGGCGCGGGCAATATTTATTACAGTATTAAAAATAGCAGAGGTTCCGGAGGAAAGTGCCAGAGCTGCGGCCCCGCCTTCCAGAGCTGCTACCCGTTTTTCCAGTACATCCTGGGTAGGGTTCATCAGGCGGGTATAAATGTTGCCAGGTTCCTTTAAAGCAAAAAGATTGGCAGCATGGGTAGTGTTCCGGAATAAATAACTGCTGGTACGGTAAAGCGGTACAGCCCGGGCCATGGTCTCGTCCGGTTCCTGGCCTGCATGCAGGCTCATGGTTTCCAGTTTATAATTATCAGTCATTTTAAAATCCTCTTTATGCGTTAAACATAAATGTGCTTAGATACCTTTCACCGGTATCGGGTAAAATAACTACAATATTTTTGCCGTAATTTTCTTTTTGACGGGAGATTTGCAGGGCAGCTGCCATAGCTGCCCCGGATGAAATGCCGGTCAGCAACCCCTCTTTACGGGCCAGATCCCGGGCTGTGGCGGCAGCTTTTTCATCAGTAATTTTAATGATCCGGTCATATATTTTAGTATTTAAAACAGCTGGTATAAATCCGGCGCCGATGCCCTGTATTTTGTGCGGTCCGGCCTGAGTGCCGTTTAATACTGCAGAAGTTTCCGGTTCCACGCCGATTATTTTAAGTTGCGGTTTTTTTTTTTGCAGGGCTTCGCCTGTACCTGTAATGGTACCGCCGGTACCGATACCGGCAACCAGGATATCGACCCGGCCGTCAGTATCATCCCAGATCTCCCTGGCGGTTGTTTTACGGTGTATGGCCGGATTGGCCGGATTGGTAAACTGCTGCGGCTGAAAAGAGTTGGGAATTTTTTTAGCCAGGGCATCTGCTTTGTCAATCGCTCCCTGCATACCTTTGTCAGCCCTGGTCAGTACCACTTCAGCGCCGAATAGTTTTAAGAGTTTTCTCCTTTCCATACTCATTGACTCAGGCATGGTCAGGATCAGGGTGTAGCCTTTTACAGCAGCGATATAAGCCAGCCCAATCCCGGTATTACCGCTGGTTGGTTCAATAATTACGCCTTCCGGAGCCAATTGACCCTTTTTTTCCGCTGCTTCGATCATAGACAGCGCTATTCTGTCTTTTATACTGGCCAGGGGGTTGAAATACTCCAGCTTGGCCCAGATGGCAACCCTGGTGCCGGCAGTCATTTTATTTATTTTAACCAGCGGCGTACTGCCGATCAGTTTGGTAATATCAGCTGCTATATTCATAGTTTCTCCTGTTTGAATTAAAGTTATATATAAAACATTAAGCCCCAGTCTGTCTGGCGGTTTTTTTTATCTCTGTATATTTTTACCAGGTCGGCAAGCATAGTGCTGGCAAAATAGTTACTAACCAGCTCACCGGCTTCCTCCCATAAGTGCCGGGCAGCACAGGTGGCTTTAAGCCGGCAGCCGTTTTTATCCCGGCCATTGCAGTCAACCAGTTTAAGATCACCTTCTATAGGTTCTATAATATCTTTCAGGGATATTTTCTCCGGTGCAGTAGTTAAACTGTATCCGCCTTTTGTTCCCCGTTTGCTGCTTATCAGACCCACGGCACGGAAATAGGGGATAATCTGTTCAAGATATTTGACTGATATTTTTTCCTGCTCAGCAACTTCCCGCAACTGTACAGGTTTGCTGTTGTATCTAAAGCCGAGATAGATCATAAAACGTAAACCGTATCTGACTTTGGTAGTCATTCTCATTAAATTACCTTTCATATATGTTTAGTAGGAATTATACATTAATCAGGGCTGTTTGTCAAGTAATTTTTAAAAAAAATTATG
>Ga0102934_1000952_pt1 | contig 19949 bp, 21 predicted proteins | sample SalPonR2_A_D1_MG_FD_78175 | JGI IMG/M metagenome (GOLD analysis project Ga0102934, IMG submission 78175) | Salt pond soil microbial communities from South San Francisco under conditions of wetland restoration - Salt Pond MetaG R2_A_D1_MG | ecosystem: Environmental > Aquatic > Marine > Intertidal... | reverse complement strand
TGGCGGTATAGGCGTTATGCCCGTCCTCGTATTCCACCATTGCCGAGGAATCGTCCAAGAATTCAATATTGGTGACATAGAAATTGCCGCCCAATTTTTCTTCTTTCGGAGAAAGTTCGGAGATGTTGTCCCGAATGTGGTTTTCAACTTTGGCATTATCATTATTTTCTTCTGCCAATTCAAAAGAATTTATTGTAACCTCTTCGTCGGGAGTGAGGCTGAATTCGGCTTTGGCGGTATAGGCGTTATGCCCGTCCTCGTATTCCACCATTGCCGAGGAATCGTCCAAGAATTCAATATTGGTGACATAGAAACTGCCGCCCAATTTTTCTTCTTTCGGAGAAAGTTCGGAGATGTTGTCCCGGATGTGGTTTTTAACCGTGTTTAGCCGGGATTCATCTATGCTTTCTTTATTATTATCGGATTCGGGAGTTTTTGTGTCGGTTGTTTGTATTCTTTTGATTGCATAAGTCCCACCAATAATCAAGACGGAGGCGATTAAGACTGTTAGGGCAATAGAGATTAAATTTTTTTTGTTCATAGATTTTATTTTTTAATAATTATATTTTATCAAACGAAATTAAGAAAGAAAAGTAACAAAATGAATTGGACTAATACACAAAATTGACAGAATAGCCCAATAAGTTAAACTAAAAAAAGAATTTAAAATACAAACAAGTATTACATGTTACGTGTTATATGTTACATGATACATGAAAAGGCGGGTGTGGCGGAATTGGTAGACGCGCGTGGCTTAGGACCACGTGGGGTTTCCCGTGTGGGTTCAAGTCCCACCGCCCGCACATTTTCATTTAAGATTTCAGATTTTCACCCTTCGGGTGATCACCCTTTGGGTGGAGGATTTATGATCTGTAGTTATTTAATCCTTTAAAATATTTTTAATTATTTAAAAGTAATAAATTAATTATGAGACTCAAAAACAAAGTGGCAATTGTAACCGGGGCCGGTTCCGGCTTAGGCCGAGCCATGGCCTTGGATTTTGCCCGGGAAGGTGCCAAAGTCTTGGTAGCGGACTTAAATCGCCAAGGAGGCGAGGCTACAGTTAGACAAATAAAAAAGGCGGGTGGCAAGGCCTTGTTTACGCTTACAGATGTCAGTCAAGCAAAAGAGGTAAAAGATATGGTTAAAACTTGCCTGGATAAATATAAAAAGATTGATATTTTGGTTAACAATGCCGGGGTCGTGAAATTTTCCCCCACCCATAAAATGACGGAAGAAGATTGGGATCAGATCATTAATGTAAATTTAAAAGGTACTTTTTTGGGCTGTAAGAGCGTTTTGCCTCATATGCTGAAAAAAGGAAAAGGAAAAATTATTAATATGGCCTCTATTGCCGGCTTGATCGGTTTTGCCCAAACCGGGGCCTATGGAGCTTCCAAGGGAGGTATTATGGCCTTAACCCGGGAGATGTCTTTGGAGTATGCGCCCAAAAAGATAAATATTAATTCTATTGCTCCGGGAGTAATTGAAACCACTATGACTAAAGACATGTTACAGGATAAACAGACTAAAAAATTAATTGATACTTTTACCAGTTATCCCAGAGTGGGTAAGCCCAGGGATATATCCCAAGCCGCTGTTTATTTGGCTTCTGAAGAGTCCGATTTTGTAAACGGAGAAGTATTAACTATAGACGGAGGCTGGGTCGCCAAATAGAAGTTAGCCAAACCCCCCCCATTTTTTGTTTTTTCTTTTTTGGGAAATTTATGATATAATTTCAAGTAACTAAATTTGTTAAAATTTGTTTTTTTATATGCCTGAAGAGCAAAAACAGAAGCCTATAATCAAAATCAAGGATCTTAATGTTACTTATTTTAGGGGCAGGCCCAATGAGATCAAGGCCTTGGATGATATTTCTTTAGATATTTATTCCGGAGAGTTTGTTATTTTTTTCGGACCCTCCGGTTGCGGAAAATCCACTCTTTTATACGCTGTTTCCGGTTTAGAGACCAATATCACCGGAAATATTTTTATTGATGACAAAAATATCGCCCAAATGAAAAATAGGGAAATTGAGCATTTTCACCAGAAAAAAATCGGAATGATCTTTCAGGCCTATTATTTAATCCATTCTTTGGATGTTTTAAAAAATGTGGTTCTTCCTCAAATGGCTTTAAATGTGGGTAAAAAAAAGAGAGAAAAAAAGGCCCTTCAATTATTGGAGCATTTCGGAGTTAAAGAGCAAAGGGCCAAACTTCCCAATGAACTTTCCGGGGGACAATTGCAAAGAGTGGCTATTTGTCGGGCTTTGGTTAACGAACCGGATGTGCTTTTGGCTGACGAGCCCGTGGGTAATTTGGATTCCAAGTCAGCCGAGGAAGTAATGAATCTTTTAAAGGATTTGAATAAAAAGAGACAAAAAACCATTGTTTTAGTTACTCACAACCCCGCTCACCTGAATATAGCCCATCGGGTTTTTTATTTAAAAGACGGCAGGTTAATCAAAACCCAGGTTAACAAAGCTATTACGGAGGAATTGAAAAAGGAAGAAGAAAAAGTTACTCCCATCTCCAAAGAGTTGGAAATGTTGGCCAAAAGTTTTTCCAGCATTACCGGAGAGGCCGGAAATTTGCTTATACCCTTTAAAGCCAAAGAAATTGTTTCCGAAGTTTTAAGCGGAATGACTCTGGAGGAAATGGGTTCGGTGGAGAAAAAAGTGGAAAATTTATTGGTAACCGGAGTTAAGGGACATCTGAGGAATTTAACCGAATATTTGGATAAACCTATGGAAGAAGGGGGTTTAGGATTGGATAAAAGAACAGCGGAGAATATAGCGGAGAAAACCAAAAATATAATTGAAGAGATCAAAACTCTGGAAAGACAAGAATATGAGATACAAAGAGAAAGAAAAGAGAAATACCCCGAGAGAGAAATTTTGGAAATCAGGCACTATCTTTTTAATTTGTTTGACTATCAAGCCAAAGATGTGGCTTCTTTGGTGGTAATAGATCAAGCTATTAGAGAAAGACTGCAAGACAAGATAAGCCGTAAACAATTTCAAAAGAAATTAGACAGGCCTTTAAGCAAGGATGGAGCCGGAATGGACAAAAGAATAGCCAAGAAGATGGCTCGCAGATTGGAGTTGTTAATTTTGGGTAAATATAAATAATTTTATATGCGCATAAGAGATTCCCTAATACTTTCCACCAGAATGTTTAAAACCAGGCCCCTGCGCACTTTCCTGACCATTTTAGGTGTGGGAGTGGGTATTGGCGCGGTTTTGTTTTTGGTGTCTTTGGGATATGGGCTACAAAACTTGATTTTAAGTCAGATCACCACCACCGATTCTTTGTTAAGTTTGGATGTTAGAACCGGCTCTTCGGAATTATTATCCTTACAAGAAAAACATGTAAAGGACATCCGAGGTATGGAAAAAGTGGATGAGGTAAGCCGGGCTGTTAATTTGTCCAGTCAAATATCCAGAAAAGACCTTACTTCCAATAGTGTGGTAAAAGCGGTGGATCCCAATTTTTTTCGTCTAAACGGAACTTTGGCGCAATATGGCAGAGTTTTAAATTCTTCCGATAAAAGGGAAGCGGTGATTTCTTCCGCCGGAGCCAAACTTTTTAATATGGATCCCAAAGATATAATCGGAGAAGAAATTTCCCTTACCTTGTTTTTATCTCACAAAGATGAAGAAGGGTTTGAGGAGATTGAGGTAAAAGACAGAGAAGAAAAATATAAAATTGTGGGAGTAGTGGAAGACAACAATGATAATTATGTTTATGTTCCGAGACAAACCTTGAGTGACTTGAATATAAACAAATACAATCTTTTAAAAGTGAAGGTGGTTAAAGACGCTTATATGGAGGAAGTAAGGCAGGATATTATTGAAAAAGGTTTTTTGGTTTCCTCTTTGTCTGACACAATTGAACAAGCCAAAAAAATCTTTCAGGTAGTGCAAATAGTGTTGGCCCTTTTCGGCTTGATTGCTTTGGCGGTTTCCGCTATCGGAATGTTTAATACTATGACGGTTTCTTTATTAGAGAGGATCAATGAGATCGGAATTATGCGCGCTATCGGGATTACTACCAGGGATATTAGAAAAATGTTTTTATTGGAATCCATTATTATGGGATTTTTAGGAGGGGTCGGAGGTGTTTTGATCGGTTATGTGGGAGCGGAATTGGCCAATTTCGGAATCAATATTTTAGCCCAGAAGTTTGGGGGTCAAGCTTTGGATCTGTTTTTCCAGCCCTATTGGTTTGTAGTGTTTATTATTGTTTTTTCCACTATTGTCGGTTTTATTACCGGAATTTATCCTTCTATTAAGGCCTCCCGACTTAATCCTTTGAATGCTTTGAGATATAAATAATTGAGATATAAATAATTTTAAATAGAATTTATGAGTATTAAAACAGATAAAGAAACTTGTATCGGATGCGGAACTTGTGTGGGAATGTGTCCCGATATTTTTGAATTGGACGAAGAAGGCAAAGCTCGGATCAAAGAAGAGAAAGACAAAGACTGTGCCCGCGAAGCGGCCGATGCTTGCCCGGCAGGAGCTATTAGTATGGATTAAAATTGATTCGGGACAAAATACCGGTGGCAATTTATTTTAATTTTTATAAAATCCGTTTTTTTTGCCAAAACGGATTTTTTGTTTAGCACTCTTGACAGGGGAGTGCTAAGAATGATAGTATAATAAAAATAAGAAGTACAAAAATTATAATAAGTAAAATATGTGAATATATAAAAAACTTAATTTGCTTATTCTATATCTAAAGAGGGAAGAAATATGCGCGAAAGAAAAAAATTTATTCTATTTACTATAATTAAAGAGCACATAGAAAGTAAAATCCCGGTGGGTTCGAGTATTTTGGTGAAAAAATATAAACTGGATATTTCTCCGGCTACTGTTCGCAATATTATGGTAGAACTGGAAGAAGAGGGGTATATCTGGCAGCCCTATACTTCCGCCGGAAGAGTGCCCACGGAAAAAGCTTATCAGCTTTATGTTGATTCTTTGAAAATTGAATCCTTAAATATTTTGAGCGGAAAAGAAAAGAAAAATTTGGATGATTTCTTAAAAAATTTTGACGAGAAAGGTTTTAAAGAAGCGGCCAAAATTTTGGCCGATTTGTCCGGAAACGCGGTTTTCTGGGCTTTTCATAAAAACAATTTGTATTACACCGGAATTTCCAATTTATTGCAACAGCCGGAGTTTGGGCGTTCCGGTTCTTTGCTTAATATCTCTGCTGTAATAGATCGTATGGATGAAATAATTTCCGACATTTTTGAAAGATTAGATATTAAAACCCAAACTTTGATTGGTTCGGATAATCCTTTCGGAGGTTTTTGTAGCACGGTGTTAGCTAAATACAAGGTAGCCAACCGCCACGGTTTATTCGGAGTGTTGGGCCCCTTGAGAATGAATTATAAGAAAAACATTTCTCTGGTGGATTATATTTTTACTAAAATAAATAAATAATTTTGCCGGATGCAATTTATGATTTCATCCGCGCAAAAAAAAGAAATATGGAAAAAAATAAATCAGATAATTCCCGGCCGGCGGAAGATGAACAGGAAGAAAAAAAAGACAAAAAATCCAAAGATAAAAGCAAGGATTTAAAAAAAGAAAACAAAAGATTGAAAGAAAAATTAGAAGAAGAGGAAGAGAGATATCAAAGGGTTTTGGCTGATCATCATAATCTGCTTAAAAGGCAAGCCCGGGAAAAAGAAGAGTTGACCAAATATTCCAATGAAAAATTAATTCAAGAAATTATTCCGGTGTTTGATAATTTGAAAATTTCTTTAAAACATACAGATAGCGAGAACAATGACAGTAAATGGGTGGAAGGAGTGAGATATGTGGTTAAACAATTCCGGGAGGTTTTAAATAATAACGGGGTGGAAGAGATCAAGACCAAAGGAAAAAAATTCGACCCCAATATAATGGAAGCCCTGGAAGGACAGGGCGAGAAAGTCAAAAAAGAGATTAAACCCGGATATACCTTGCATGGTAAAGTTATTATTCCGGCCAAAGTTGTTTTGGAGAAAGGCGATTCTTATTCAAAAGAAAAAAATAATAATAAAAAATAATAATTTCTCCCCGGTTTAGCTTTTCGTTTTTTAAACGATGTTAAACAGGGAGTGTAAAAAATATGACTAAGCTAACCAGATGGAGTCCTTTTTGGGACAATTTTGAGGATATGGAAAAAGCTTTTTCAGAATTTTTACCCGCTTTGCGGGATGACAGCGGGGTTTTTACTCCGGCCGTGGATATTTACGAGGATAAGAACAATGTGGTAGTAGAAACTCAATTGGCCGGGATCGATCCGGAGAAAGTGGATTTGTCTATTGAAAACGATGTTTTAACCATAAAAGGAGAAAGCGAGAAAAAGAATGAAGTAGAAGATAAAAATTATTATCGTAAAGAGATCAGAAGAGGCGGTTTTTATCGTAATGTGGCCTTGCCTACCGCAGTGGAAGGAAATAAAGCCAAGGCAGTGGCTGAAGACGGAGTGTTGAAAGTAACTATTCCCAAAGCTAAAACTGCTCAATCCAATACTATTAAGATTGAGAACAAGAAGAGCAAAAAGTAAAACCGAAGCCGGCGTCCTAACCGGCGCCGGCTTTTTCGGTTTATTTGTTAAGTTATTTTTTGATCAGGATAAAAACAGGATCAAAAAATAATTTAACAAGTAAAATAATTATTAAAATAATTAAATTAATGCACCCGGTATAAAATAATATACACGGGAGGCATTAAATATATTTATGGGAAAAATATTAGGAATTGATTTGGGAACCACTAATAGCGCTATGGCTATTATTGAAGGAGGACAACCCAAAATTTTGGAAAACGCCGAAGGAAACAGGACCACTCCTTCGATTGTGGCTATTTCCAAGAACGGAGAAAGATTGGTTGGCCAAACTGCCAAAAGGCAAGCGGTTACCAATTCCGAGAATACCGTTTTTGCGGTTAAACGTTTAATAGGCCGAAAATTTGAAGGTGAAGGAATTCAAGAGGATATAAAAAATTCTCCTTATGAAATTGTGAAAAGCGGAGAAGGAGTTAAAGTAAAAATGAATGATAAAGAATATTCTCCTGAAGAAATTTCTTCCATGATCCTGGGTAAGCTAAAAGCGGATGCGGAAGAAAAATTGGGAGAGAAAGTTACGGAGGCCGTGATCACGGTTCCCGCTTATTTTGACGATTCTCAAAGGCAGGCCACCAAGGATGCCGGAAAAATAGCCGGCTTGGAAGTGAAAAGAATCGTCAATGAGCCCACTGCCGCCGCTTTGGCTTACGGTTTTGAAAAGAAAAAAGGACAGCAGGCCGCCGTCTATGACCTGGGAGGCGGAACTTTTGACATTTCCATTTTAGATGTATCCGAAGATACCGTAGAGGTTAAATCCACCCACGGAGATACTCATCTGGGAGGAGAGGATTTTGATAAAAGGATAGTTGATTGGATTGTTGAGGAATTTAAAAAGGATCAAGGTATTGATTTATCCAAAGATACTTTATCTCTGCAAAGAATTAAAGAAGCCGCGGAAAAGGCCAAAATCGAGCTTTCTTCCCAGCAAGAAACGGATATTAATCAACCCTTTATTACCAGTGATGAGAATGGACCCAAGCATTTGGATTTGAAAATGACTCGGGCTCAATTGGAAGAATTGGTGGGTGATTTAATAGAGAAAACTTTGGAACCCTGTAAACAGGCCTTGAAAGACGCCGGATTGGAAGCCAAAGATGTTGAAGAAGTGATCATGGTGGGAGGTCAGACTCGTATGCCCTTAGTTCAGAGTAAGGTGAAAGAATTTTTCAACAGAACTCCCAATTTGGAAGTAAATCCGGATGAAGTGGTGGCCATTGGAGCGGCTGTTCAGGCCGGAGTCCTGCAAGGAGATGTTAAGGATGTTCTGCTTTTAGATGTTACTCCCTTGACCTTGGGAATTGAAACCCTGGGAGGGGTATCCACTCCTTTGATCGAGAAGAACTCCAGCATTCCCACTTCCAAATCTCAGATTTTCTCCACTGCCGCTGACAATCAAACCAGCGTGGAGATTCATGTGGTCCAGGGAGAGAGGCCCATGGCCGCTGATAATAAAAGTTTGGGCAGGTTTATTCTGGACGGAATTCCACCGGCTCCGCGCGGAGTGCCCCAGATCGAGGTTAGTTTTGACCTGGACGCCAACGGGATTTTAAATGTTAGCGCCAAGGATAAAGGAAGCGGTAAAGAGCAGAAAATTACCATTACCGCCTCTTCCAATTTGTCCGAAGAAGAGATTGAAAAGATGAAGAAGGAAGCTGAACAGCACTCAGAGGAGGATAAAAAGAAGAAAGAAGCGATTGAGGTTAAAAATCAGGCCGAGGCCACGGTTTTCCAAATGGAGAAATTGATAAAAGATTCGGCTGATAAAATAAAAGAGGAAGACAAAAAAGAGCTGGAAACCAAGCTGGAAGAACTTAAAAAGGCCAAAGACGCCGAGAATCCGGACACCGAAGACCTGAAAAAGAAAATGGAAGAAGTTAATCAAGTGGCCCAAAAAGTGGGAACTCAAATGTATCAGCAACAGGGCCAAGCCGGAGATCAAGCCGGAGCCGAGCAAGCTCAAGGCCAAGCCGAACAGGGTCCGGTGGAAGGAGAATACGAAGATCCTTCGGCTGGCTCAGGACAAGGTTCTTCGGATGATTCGGCAGACTCACAGCAAGCGGGCTCAGATGAAGATAAAAAAGACCAAGGCGAAGATAACTCCGGAGAAGATCAAAGCAAATAAAAGTCAATAATATTTCTTTATAAACCGTCCCTCATTTTTTGAGGGGCGGTTGGTTAAGGAAATGTTATATTTATAAAAATAAAAATAATTATGAACAATCAAAATCAAAACAACCAACAAAAGCAAGTTCAGCTTAAGGCCAGTGACGAGGTTATCAAAGGTTTTTATGCCAATGCCATGATAAGCAATCACACCAAAGAGGAATTTGTCTTGGATTTCCTGAATCTTTTCGGGCAAAACGGAAGCGTGGGAGCCAGAGTGATCACCTCTCCCGGTCATTTCAAAAGGATGATCAAGGCCATGGAAGGCAATTTGAAAAAATATGAGGACAAGTTTGGCAAGATCGAGGAAGCCGAAGAGGTGAATAAGGAAATCGGTTTTAAAGGATAAAAACATATAACATGTAGCACAAACATGTAACATATTAATTTTGTTACATGTTATATGTTATATGAATTTAAATTATGGCTAATAAGGATTATTATAATATACTCGGAGTGGATAAAAACGCCACTCAGGAAGATATAAAAAAAGCTTTTCGCAAAAAAGCCCATCAATATCATCCCGATAAGCAAGGAGGAGACGAGGCCAAATTCAAGGAAGTAAATGAGGCCTATCAGGTTTTGGGCAATGAAAAAAAACGGGCTCAATATGATCAGTTCGGCACTGCCTTTGAAGGCGCTCAAGGGGGTGGGGCCGGACAAGGTTTCGGCGGTTTTGAAGGTTTTCAAAACGGCGGTTTTGACATAAATATGGATGATTTGGGGGATGTGTTCGGAGGTTTGGGCGATATTTTCGGTTTTGGCGGAGGCAAAAATTCAAGGCAGGGCGCCCAAGCTAACAGGGGTCGTGATTTGGAGACTTCTTTGACTATCAGTTTTGAAGAAGCGGCTTTCGGGGCCAAAAAGGAATTAAAGACCAAAAGAAAAATTGTCTGTGATCATTGCAAAGGAAACAAGGCCGAGCCCGGATCTTCTATTGATACTTGTAAAACTTGCGGCGGCTCCGGGAGGGTAAATCGGGTGCAAAGGACGATTTTGGGAGATATGCAGGTACAAATGACCTGTCCGGATTGCAAAGGAGAAGGCAAAAGTTATACTCAAAAGTGTTCTAAGTGCCGGGGCGCCGGAGTGGTGGAAGAGACTTCCCCTATTGAAGTCAATATTCCCGCCGGAGTAGATTCGGGCGAGACTTTGCGTTTAAACGGAGAGGGCGAGGCCGGAATCGGAGGGTTCCCCTCCGGGGATCTGTATATTAATATTGAGGTTAGCCCCAGTTCCAAATTCAAGCGCGAGGGTTATGACATTCACACCACCCGGGAAATAAGCTTTAAACAAGCTGTTTTAGGTGATAAAATAAGTATAGATACAATCCATGGCGGGGTTAATTTAAAAATTCCGGCCGGCACTCAGTCCGGCACGGTTTTTAAATTACGCGGTAAGGGGATTAAAAAGTTACAAGGCACCGGTTATGGAGATCATTTGGTAGAGGTAAAAGTTAAAACCCCCACCAATTTAAACCGAAAACAAAAAAAACAGATTGAAGACTTGGATTTTTAAAATAATTTATCCATATGAAAAATAAATTCTTCTCCCGCGGAGTCAATATTCTTTTGGGGATTTTGAGCGTTTTGATAATTTTAGCTTTATTTTTTTCCTATCAACAATTCAGCCCGGAGAAAAATACGCAAGCCGGTGATTATGAATTGGAAGAACAAACGGCCACAATAGAAGTGATCAAGAAAAATATGCCGGCGGTAGTCAATATCAGTGTTTACGAAACTCGGGAGACTGTAGAGTATGACCTTTCCCGGTCCCGGAAACAAGTTAAAGAAGAAGAGGTTAAAGTCGGAGCCGGCACAGGTTTTATAGTCTCTCCGGACGGCTTGATTTTGACCAATAAACATGTGGTGAAAGCCGAAAACCCCAAAAATACCAAATACCGGATTATTTTGAGTTCAGGTAAGGAATATTATGCTATGTATTTGGACGAAGATCCCTTGAACGATCTGGCCATGCTCCGGATTTACGATCAGGATTTGCCTTATGTTGATTTGGGCGATAGCGATAAAGTAAAAGTGGGTTCCACAGTAGTGGCTATTGGCAACGCTTTGGGCAAATATCAAAACACGGTTACCAAAGGAATTGTCAGCGGCCTGGGAAGAGATTTTGTGGCCTCTGACTCCGGAGGAGAAGATCAGGTTTTAAACAATACCATTCAGACGGACGCGGAGATTAATTTTGGGAATTCCGGCGGACCTTTGATCGACTTACAGGGGGAAGTGATAGGGGTTAATGTGGCCATTGATCAGGCAGGAAACAGTATCGGATTTGCCATTCCCATTAACGAGGTCAAGTCGGTGATCAAGAGCGTGGAAAGAACCAACCGTATAATCAGGCCTCGCCTGGGAGTAAGATATATCATGATCAACCCGGAAATCGCCCACAATCGGGACCTGCCCCGAGAAAGCGGAGCCCTGATCATCGGAGACAAAGAAAAAAACAAAGTCGCGGTTTTATCCGATTCCCCCGCTCAAAAAGCGGGCCTTCGAGCAGGGGATATTATTTTTGAGATCAACGCCATTAAGATAAATGAGGAGAATAATCTCCAAAAAATAATCCAAAAATATAAACCGGGAGACAGTATCGGTTTAAAGGTCCGGAGAGGGGAAAAGATTTTTATTCGCGAGTTAACCCTGGATCAGTTTGATTCCGGAAATTAAAATGTGGAAAATTTTCTCTTGACTTTGGTTAAAGTTTTTTAATATTATATAATTTCAATATTTTATTAAAATTTTAAGATTTATGATTGAATTAAAAAATATTTCCAAAAATTTTGGCTCCAATCAGGCATTGGATAAAATAAGTTTTTCTGTGAAGAAAGGTGAAATTTTGGGCTTTTTGGGGCCCAACGGAGCGGGCAAAACCACGGCTTTAAAAATAATTACTTCTTTTTGGCCCCAGGATGAAGGACAGGTTAGTATAGACGGTCAAGACACTTTGAAAAATTCTTTAAAGACCAGAAGCAAAATCGGATATTTGCCGGAAACAGTCCCTCTTTATGAGGATATGACCGTTCGGGAATACCTGAAATTCGTGGCCCAGGTAAGAAAGCTTAAAAAGGACAGTATCTCTTCCCGGATAAAAGAAGTGGCCGGATCCTGCGGGCTTACAGAGGTGTTGAGGAAACCGATTGAAGAGCTTTCCAAGGGGTACAGGCAAAGATTGGGACTCGCTCAGGCCATAATTCATGAGCCCGAGGTTTTAATTTTAGATGAGCCCACCACCGGATTGGATCCCAATCAAATTGTGGAGATCAGGGATTTGATCAAAAAGATCGGTCGGGAAAAAACCATTATATTTTCCACCCATATTTTAAGCGAAGTAAGCGCGGTCTGTGATCGGGTTATTATTATTAATAAGGGACAAATAGTGGGCGAAGGCACTCCGGAGGAGATAACCAACAAAGTGGGCTCTTCCGAAAGTTTTTATATCAAGATTAAGGGGGATAAAGATAAAATTCTGGATAAATTAAAAACCGTGGAAGAAGTGAAAGAGGTTAAGGTTGAAGACAAGGAATCGGAAGGAGTGTATGGTTATGAAGTAATCCCCCAAAAAGGAAGTGATGCCCGGGAAAAAATTTCTTCTTTAATAATTTCCGAGGGGTGGAATATTTTGGAATTTAACAAAAAACAGATCAGCCTGGAAGACGCTTTTAGGAGTTTAACCAATAAATAATTTTAAATAATAATTTTGACTTATGAATATCAAGGATTATTCAAAAACTGTTTGGGTTTTATTTCGCAAAGAACTTTTAACTTATTTTAATTCTCCTATCGCTTATATCTTTTTAGCCGTTTTTTTGATTATCGGTAATTGGCTTTTTTTTAATCCTTTTTTTCTAAGGGGTACGGCCACTTTAAGGCCTTATTTTTCTTTCTTGCCTTGGATTTTTTTGTTTATTACTCCGGCTATTACCATGCGTCTCTGGGCGGAGGAGAAAAAAAGCGGAACCGCGGAATTCCTCTTAACTTTGCCGGTGAGTGATTGGCAGATTGTTTTATCTAAATTTTTAAGCGCTTTGGCTTTTATGTTTATCGCCTTGGCCTTGACCTTTACCCTGCCTTTAACGGTGGCCAATTTGGGAAATATGGACGCGGGGCCGGTGATCGGAGGTTATCTGGGCGCTCTTTTTCTGGCCGGCGCTTATTTGGCTTTGGGACTTTTGATTTCCAGCTTAACCAAAAATCAAATTGTTGCTTTTGTTTTGGCGCTGGCCGCCGGTTTTTTGGCTTTTGTGGTCGGAGCGGATTTTGTTTTAATGAAAGCCCCCTCCTTTTTGGCTCCTTTTATGAGCTTTGTGGGTCTGGGTAGTCATTTTGACAGCATTGCCAAGGGAGTAATAGACAGCAAGGATATTATTTATTATATTTCTTTTATTTTTTTGTTTTTGTGGCTGAATGTGCGTGTAATTGAAAAAAGATCTTGGAGATAGAATAGGGATTGGATTATAGGTATAATAATTAAATTAAAATAAGATATGGATTTCAAGAAAAAAATAAAAATTTGGTCTCAAAAATTATCTCGGGGAGATGTTGTTATTACTATTATTTTGGTTTTGGGGATCTTGGGAGTAATTAATTTTTTGTCTTATCAAATTTTTTGGCGGGCCGATCTGACTCAAAATAATATTTATTCCATTTCCGAGGTAAGCCGCGAAACCGCTCAAAATTTGGATGATTTGGTTAAAATAAAAGTTTATTTCAGTGATAATCTCCCCAATCGATATATCAACTTAAAACAAAATGTAAGTGATATTTTAAAAGAATATGTTCAATATTCCGACGGAAACATCAAGGTGGAGAATATAAATCCTCAGGATTTGGAAAACGCTCAAAGAGAGTTGAGCACTTTGGGGATTCCGGCTGTTCAATTTAATGTGTTAAAAAATGATTCCTATCAAGTCAGCAAGGGGTATATGGGGATCAGTGTTCAATACGGAGATAATAGCGAGGCCATTCCGGTGATTAAAAGCTCTCAGGATTTGGAATATAAAATCACCACCGCCATTAAAAAAGTGGTGCAAGAAGAAAGTCCTTTGATCGGAATTGTCAGCAGTCATGGCTGTTTAAGTCCGGATTCAGGTTTGCAGAGTTTTTCCGAGAAATTGCAAGAAATTTATCAGATTAGAGAAGTGGACTTGGCTTCGGATAAAATAAGCCAAAATATGAGAACTTTGCTTTTGGCGGGACCCACGGAAAAATTTAATAAAGAGGAACTTGAAAAAATTGATAAATTTGTAATGGAGGGCGGATCCTTGATAGTTTTGGCGGACGGAATTGATATAAAAAGCGGAGTAACCCCCGAAAACAATAAAACCAATTTAAACGAACTTTTATCCGGCTATGGTTTGAAGTTGAATCATAATATAGTTTTGGATGCCGAGTCGCAGGGGCGAGTTTCTTTTAACTCCGGATTTATGAGTTTTTCCACTCCTTATCCCGCTTGGGTAAAAATAAAAAAGAGCAATTTTAATAAAGAAAACCCGGCAGTGGCCGATTTGGAATCGACGGTTTTGCCTTGGCCGAGCAGTTTAGAGGCCTCTTCCAGCGCAGAGTCAAAAATAGAATCTCTGGCTTGGACCACCGAAAGCGCTTGGACCGGAGACAAAAATTATGATTTCAGACCTTCTTCCGATTTAACTCCTCGGGGAATTACACAGAAATATAATTTGGCTTTCTTGGTAAAAGGAAAAATAAATAGCGCCTTTGGCCAAGGCAGTACTGAACAAGGCAGGGTTATTTTGGTGGGAGATAGCGACTTTGTGAACAAAAATTATTCTAATCGGGAAAATTTGCTTTTGGCTCAAAATTTGGTGGATAGTCTTAGCTTGGACAGCGACCTGATAAAGATCAGATCCAAACAAACCACTGACCGCTCCATTAAGGATCTTTCCGCGTCGGGCAAGCAGACCGTAAAATATTTGAATATTTTCGGAATGGCGGTTTTGGTGGTGGTTTTCGGACTTTTGAGATATTTCTTGCGAAAAAGAAAAAAGAATACGACCAAATTAGAATAATTAAATAATAATTAATTAAAGTTTTATGGAGAAAAATAAAAAGAATTTGTTTTTGGGCATTATTTTGGTAATTTTGGTAATTATTGCTTATGGGTATTATTTTGAGCAAAACCAATCGGAAGGAAAACAAAATAACTTTCTCTCCGGCGTGAATCCGAAAGAAATAAGCAAAATAGAGGTTAACACTCTCGGTTCCAGTACGGCCTTGCTTAAGCAGGAAGAAAGATGGAAAATAGATGGAGAGGAAGGTTTTTATGTTAGTTCCGAAGTGGCTTCTGATATGGAGCAAAGTTTAGCTAATTTAGTTAAAGCCGATTTTGAATTGGCCAGCGAAAACAGTGAAAAAAAAGAAATATACCATACAGACGAAAAACACGGCGCGGAAGTAAAATTATATCGGGGAGAAGAAATGGTGGCTGATTTTATAGTGGGAAGATTGGATTCTCCCACTGTCTCCCATACTTATATATCCCGACCGGAACGGGAAAAGACCTATTTGGCGCGCAATGTGCAATTAACCGGCATTTTTTTGAGAGAAGATTGGCGCAGCAAAGCAATTTTTGACAATCCGGAGAAAGAAGTTAAAAAATTAAGGTTTCAATATCCGGAAAAAGAATTTAGTTTAACCCGAAAAGAAACCGAGGAAGGAGATAAAGTTTGGCGGAGCACGGAACCGAATTCTTTCACCGCCGATTCCAAAAAAGTTTCTGAGATCACCGATTTAATGATTGATTTAACCGCCACTCAAATTCCGGAACAAAAATTTGAAGGCACGGGGCTGGAAAAACATTTGATTATTGTTGAGGCCCAAGGAGGAGAATGGTCTAACACTATAATGGTGGGCGAGAAATATGAAGCAGACGGAGAAAAAGATTTTTATTATGCCAAAAAGGGAAGTAGCGATAATATTTATTTAATAACCAAAGAGCAGAGAGACATTCTCAAGGCCTTGCCCGAAGAGCTGAGATCGGAAAAATAATTTCTTATAAACAAGGGGTTTGCGAAGGCGAGCCCCTTGTTTTTTTTTGAATTTAAATTATGGTATAATATATAATAAAGGTAATGCCTACCTTAAATAGTGAAATGCACCACCAAATCAATCCCGGTGCATTTCAAATTTAAAATAATAATTATTTTAAATTTGAAAATATGTCTTTTGATTTTATAACTATTGGCGGAGCTACCGAAGATATTACTTTTTATACCCGTGAAGGAGTATTAATTTCCAACAGAAAAGATGTTTTAAAACAGAAATTATTGGCTTTTGAATACGGAGCCAAAATAAAAATTGATGAGTCTCATTCCACTTTTGGGGGCGGTGCTTCCAATACGGCTGTTAATTTGGCCGGTTTGGGTTTTAAAGCCGCTTGTTTGGTGGCGGTGGGAGATGATAACCGGGGAAGGAATGTTATAGATAATTTAAAACAAAAAGGAGTAAACACTTCTTTGATACAAAAAAAGAAAAATTCGGAAACCGGCTTTTCTTTTCTTTTGGTTGGCCCCAATAACGAGCATATAGTTTTTTCCAACAGGGCTGCCAATAAAAAATTGAATATTTCTACCAAGGAAACCAAGGTTCTTCAAAGCGCCAAATGGGCTTATTTAACTTCCTTGCACGGAGATTGGCTCCGGGTTTTGCAAAAAGTTTTTAAAATTGATAGCTTAAATATAGCTTGGAATCCGGGACATGTCCAAATTGTGGCCGGTTTTAAAAAATTAAAGCCGTTCCTATCCCAAACCAAAGTTTTGGCCTTAAATAAGGACGAGGCCATTGAGTTGGTTGTTTCCCATCCGGATTTTAAGAATAAACCCAATAGTTTTTTGAATAATACCCGTAATTTACTCAAGGCTTTAAAAGGAATGGGTCCGGAAATTGTTTTGATCACTCGGGGCAAAGAAGGCGCTGATTGTTATGATGGCGAAGAGTTTTATTATCAGTCCACCTTAAAAGAGAAAAAGAGAGTGGATACTACCGGGGTGGGAGATGCTTTTAATTCTTCTTTTGTGGCCGGACTGGAGTTATTTAAGGGCGATATTAAAAAATCCTTGCGCCTGGGAGCTCGCAATTCGGCTTCCGTGATCGGCCAACAGGGCGCTCAAAACGGTTTATTAACTTCTAAAAAATTAAAATTATGATCCAAGGAGTAAAGGTTAAAGAGTTAAAAAAAATAAAGGATGAGCGGGGCTGGTTGTCCGAGGTTTATCGTCAGGACGAGCTGGATTATTCTCCGGCTATGTCCTATATCAGCCAGACCGAACCCGGAGTTATTAGAGGTCCTCATGAACATGTTTATCAAACTGATTGTTTTGTTTTTTTGGGCCCCGGAGATTTTGAGGTGCATTTATGGGACAGAAGGAAGGAGTCGGAAACTTTTGAAGAATATTCAAAGATAGAGGCGGGCGAAAGCAGTCCCAAAATGATCGTTGTTCCTCCGGGTGTGGTCCACGGCTATAAATGCGTTTCTTCGGCGGGGGCTCTAAGTATTAATTTACCGGATAAGCTTTATAAAGGAGCGGGAAAAAGCGAAGAAATAGATGAGATCAGATGGGAGGATGATTCCGAATCCCCTTATCAGATTAAATAAAATTTAATGATTATAAGAATCTAAAATTATGTCCGAATGTGTTTTTTGTAAAATTGTTGCGGGAGAGATCCCCGCTTATAAAATTCATGAAGATGATAATTTTTTGGCTTTTTTGGATATTAACCCTCGAAACAAGGGACATACCTTGGTTGTTCCCAAACAGCATTATCGCTGGGTTTGGGATTTGCCCTTAGAGGCGGAAGAAGGTGTTGATCTAAAGAATTATTATTTAGTGGTAGGCAAAATCGCCAAAGCTATACGCAAGGCCCTGGATACCGATTATGTGGTATCTTTGGTTTTGGGAGAAGAGATCTATCACGCCCATATTTGGCTTGTTCCTCGCTTTGAAAACGATGGTCATGGCGGATCCATAGATATAGCAAATATTAAAGAACTGAGTGAAACCGAGATGAAAGAGGCCCAAAATAGAATTAAAAGAGAATTAGAAGATTAATTTATGTCTAAAATTTTAGTAACAGGAGGAGCCGGTTTTATCGGCTCTAATTTTATTCATTATTGGTTGGAAAACAATCCGGAGGACAAGATTGTCAATTTGGACGTTTTGACCTATGCCGGTAATAAAGATAATTTGGGGAGTTTGGAAAATAATTCTAATTATGAATTTGTTCACGGGGATATCAGGGACGCTTCTTTGGTAAATAAATTAGTGGCAGAGACGGATTTGATTGTCCATTTTGCCGCCGAAACGCACGTGGACCGTTCCATAAAAAAAGCGTCTGAGTTTATTAAAACCAATGTAGAGGGGACCATGAATCTGTTGGAGGCGGCTCGACGTCACGGAAACATAAGATTTCATCATATCTCCACAGATGAAGTGTTCGGGGAATTGAGTCCTGGCGACCCCCCTTTCCGGGAAGATACTCCCTATAGCCCCCGTAGTCCTTATAGCGCCTCCAAGGCCGGTTCTGACCATTTAGTGCGTTCTTATTTTTATACCCATCAGCTTCCTGTCACAATCTCTAATTGTTCTAACAACTATGGTCCTTATCAGTTTCCGGAAAAATTGATCCCTTTATTTATAACTAACTTAATAGAAGGTAAAAAAGTGCCTGTTTACGGAGAAGGTAAAAATATTCGGGACTGGATTCATGTTGATGATCATAATCGCGGAGTGGAATTGATCACTAAAAAAGGAAGGATCGGAGAGACTTATTGTCTGGGAGGAGGGAAGGAATTAAGTAATTTGGAAATTACCAAAAAGATTTTAAAAATAATGGAGAAAGGGGAGGAATTTATTGAGTATGTAGAGGACAGACCCGGTCATGATTTTCGTTATGCCATCGATTATTCCAAGGCCAAGAAAGAGTTGGATTGGGAGCCGGAATTGAATTTTGAACAAGGATTGAAAGCCACGGCGGAATGGTATCAAAATAACTCCGAGTGGTGGAAAAAATTAAAATAATTTTTGTTATAATTAAAGATAAAAGTCAGTAAAATTTTATGAAAATAGTTATATTTGCGGGCGGGAAAGGAACTCGGCTTTGGCCTCTTTCCCGGGTCAATTCCCCCAAACAATTCGATAAGATCTTTAACGGCAAATCCACCCTGCAACTTGCCTATGATCGAGTGGAGCCGTCTTTTGGGCGAGAAAATATTTTTGTTCAAACCGTAAAAGAATATAAAGATTCAGTAGTTGAGCAATTACCAGACTTGCCCCGGGAAAATATTTTTTTGGAACCGGCGCGGAAAAATTTGGGACCGGCGGTTTGTCATGCGGTGAAAGAATTAAAAAAAAGAGGATTGGGCGGTCCTATGGCCATTTTGTGGTCGGACCATTTAATGGATAAGAAAGAAGAATTTATTAGAGCTTTAAAAACAGCCAAGGGCTTAATAGAAAAAAACGAAGAAAGGTTTGTATTTTTGGGAGAAAAGCCCAGATTTGCCAATAATAATTTGGGATGGATTAAGGTGGGAGAAAGGCAAGGAGAAGAAAAGGGAAAAGAATTTTTCGGTTTCGGGGGATGGAAATATAAACCCGAACAAGAAGAATGCGAACAGATGCACAAAAGCGGAGAGCATTTTTGGAATCCGGGTTATTTTATAACTTCAGTCGATTTTTTGGAAAAGAGATTTAAAGAATTAGCTCCCCGGATTTATGAAGCGGTTTTTAGCGGTCGGTATAAAAAGGCCGAGCCCGTACATTTTGATCGGGCGATTATAGAAAAAGTTGATTTGTCAGGAGCCGTGGTTTTAAAAACCGAGATGGGCTGGACCGATCCCGGAACTTTATATGCTCTTAAAAAAGCCCTGGAAGAACATAAAGAGGCCAATGTGGTTTCGGGTAAGGTGAGCACGCTTAACACTCGGGATTGTTTATTGTATAATTTAGATAAACATAAAATATTGGCCGGAGTGGGCTTAAAAGGTATGGTGGTTATTAATACTCCGGATGCTTTAATAGTGGTCCCCAGAGAAGAAGTTATAAATGTTACCAATTTAGTAAAAAAGATGGAAGAAGAAGGTTGGACCGAACACCTTTAAAAGAAGCCGTTTTCCGCCCCGCCTTATATTTTTTTA
>Ga0102934_1000951_pt1 | contig 19966 bp, 21 predicted proteins | sample SalPonR2_A_D1_MG_FD_78175 | JGI IMG/M metagenome (GOLD analysis project Ga0102934, IMG submission 78175) | Salt pond soil microbial communities from South San Francisco under conditions of wetland restoration - Salt Pond MetaG R2_A_D1_MG | ecosystem: Environmental > Aquatic > Marine > Intertidal... | reverse complement strand
TTCCTCCTCGGCTTCCTCTTCAGCCTTCTCCTCTTCCTTCTCCTCCTCCTTCTTCATTATTGTCACGGCTTCCTTCACTTCCTCCTCCTCCTCCTCCTCCTCCTCCTCCTCCTCCTCCTCTGTTGCCGTCGCCGTCTCGTCCCCAAGACTGCTCGCCGACGTTGTGTAGGACGAGCAGGGTGAGGCAGGGGTGTACACTGCCTCTTCCTCCTCATCGTCCTCCTCTTCCTCCGCAGCAACCCACACTTCCTCCTTCCCCCACCGCCCACCCGCCAGCCGAGCTGAAGCTTCCTTAATCACCTGTGCGGTGATGTCGGAAAAGCCCTTCGTGCAGGGCGACATCAGTCGCTCCTGCATGGCACACCTTGCCAGCTCCACCTCCCCCTCCTTCCGAGAGAGCGTCGCCCTCCCGACGCTCTCAAAGGTAGCCATCTCGGCCCGCGCAAAGCACACCTGAAAGAGTCTTGAGCTCTGAAGCTCGATGGTAGACATTTTAAATATCTGTGTTGTGTATGCAAAAGAGATTTTAGAAGAAAGCGAAGGATTTAGTCTTGTTACATTCACACAAAGAGGCGAGTACGTCACCCTTCAACAACTTGCGCTGCAGGAACAAACAACCACAGACTCTCTACCACACCTAACTCGGCTTTTCCCTCTGTATCTTTGCATCCAAATGGCTTCATGTCTGCAAAAACAAAGAGCCGCTGACTATTTCGCCGTTCCGTTGCATATGCATTCTCGTGCCAAGCCAGAACAAAGCACTTTTTCTGGGCGATGCCCAGCGATACCTCAACCCCACAAGACACACAGTCTGTCACAACGTTGGGGCAGGATCTGCGGTCAAAAGCAGTGCGATGGGCTCTACGCAGGATGAATAGACACCAAAGGCGTGCCAACTCTCTGCTCGCACCGGACGGGGGAGTTTCTCCCCGGCGCGGGGTGCGGTCCGAAGGCTTCCACACGATTCAGCACCTCTTCCCCTCCGCATTGAGCGAGACAGAGCACCCGCTCATGCTGCCAGTGGACACGAGGTCGGCTGTGCAAAGCGCAACCACATCGAAAGAAAACAGACGCTACCACGAGCAGAAAAGAACAAAAACGACCAGCGCGCCTGACACACGCATCCTGCCACTTCTCGAGATCGCTTTTTTCTCATTTTACTGGAAAGGTTCCGGTGCGTTTTAACCGTTATTTAAACTCTCACACACTCGCTCATCCTTCTGCACGCTGTCCGTCTTCTTTGCCTCGCTGTTTCCCTCTTCGCGTGCGTTTTGGTAACCTTCCACCACCGTACACATCCTTCGTTAACGCCAAGCAGGCATGTCGTGCACACCAAAGGCAAAGCCACACGCAGAACACGTCCTTCAGCCCCAGGATCTCGCCCTCGCTCGTCGTCTCCCTCTGCCGTGTGATCGACCGGGGAGATACGCGCCCGGTGCTGCCTCACAGGCTTTACGAGACATCTGTGGTGGACGGGGTGGCTGAGGAAATGGAGACACACCCTGTCAGGGGACACGCACACGCGACACCATCCTGCGCCCGGCAACAATACCTTACGCAAGCATTCTCCCTGATGCATCAGGTACGCCGCCTCCGCCTGTGCCGCCTGGCGGGCTCTCCTACAGCTACACCAACCCCGCCTCGCACTACCCATTCGAGGCCCTGTCAACAACTCACCTCTGCCGACCTCACCGTCATCCCCACACCTTTGATGCATCATGCCCATGCCCATCGCGTACACCCTGCTCCAGGAGAGTCCGCTGTGCACGAAGAACTGGGGAAACAACACGCCTTGCCGGACGTTGACTCCTCCGTCTCCCATGTCCCATCCTCCAGCCAACGTCCTGCTCTTCACCCAAGCCATACCGCTTGCCGTCTCCTCTCTAGCACTCTGCAAATACTGGCAGATTGCTCATCTCTGGATGCCATGCATGCGGATGGTGAAGGACATGAGTTCATTGCTTCAACGTCTCGGCTTCACGTCGCCCTCGCCTCAAGTCCCTCCCCGTACCACCACACCACATGTAAAGCCCCCGTCGTCCCTTCCCCTCACACCTACTCACCTGGCCAGTGCAAGCGTATGCGCTTCAGATGGATTCATGCCTGCGAAGACGGGCGATGCCTCTACGCAAGTCCCTGCAACCAAACCCTTGCCAGTCGGCCTCAAAGCGCGACGTGACAGCCTGGACGGCCTTCGCAACTCATCCTCACGCGTGCGTTCAGCCGCTTCTCTCACACCTCTTTACACGCGCAATCGACTCTCCCATATGCTCATCATCGCATACAGCAACTACACACGCCACCAAGCCTGGTGCTCGCCGGCATGGCCGTCACTTGGAACATAAGCCCAAGCCGGAAACAAAGCGAAGGGCGTGCGTGTCTCTTCGGCGGTTTCATTCCCTTCCTTTGCATTATGCCTGGACCGTGCGCCCCGCACACGCACATACTCCCCACGTTTCCTGCCGACAGCACGATACACGTCGTGCAGCTTCTTTGTTTTACTGCTATGTCGTTCATCACCCATTAATCATCCATTCAAGCGCCAAAATGCTGCCTAAGTCTGGCCGAGGGCCCTCGCTAAGTTTTTCTTCCTTCCCGAAAGACGTGCTATTCTTCGCTGCGAGTTTGCCTGTCTTCTGGACGCCCGTACAACTTCCAGCAACACGATTCCCAGATCCTACATGCAGGCGACTTGCAACACTCACACAACTTAGCATTTCTTGTCCATCGGTAGCATTTATCGATCGTCGGCACCTTAGCCCTGCAGAAGGCGGGAAAAGCGCCCAAGTTGCAGTGACGTGTTCAAGCCCCCGGAGGGGGGAGGTTAGATGCCTGCCCGGCATGGGCCTAATCCCCGCCTCTGTTTTCCTGTTTTGTCTGTCTGTGGGATAGCTTTGCATGCATGCAGTGGTGTTTCATATGAAAATAAGCACTCTCACGCGACATTGTGTAATTGTGGCTTGTCTCGTACCGCTCATGTCTGCATCATAGGAGAGAGCATGCTTTCAAATCCTCGTCATCGAGAGCAATAGGATTGATAAAAGGCGCTCACTGTGCGCGGTTCGGTGCATCTTCCCCCCGGAACCCACCATAAGATGTAAAGTCATACAGCCGACGGTTCCGTTGACAGTATACCTTCAACGCAAGGAACTTGCTATAATCTGTTTGTCCTTTTCATCCGCTTTTTCTTCGCATTATTCTGTATGCCAACAATTATTTCTCTCACGCTGCCTTTAATTTTGTACTAATCGGCCGGTCCTCAAAGAAGTCGTGATAAAGAAAGAAGCAAAACGGCTAACGAGGGCGTATTTCTTTTAGATTAAGATGTTCGGTTGTTAGTTTCTTCAGCGCAATTCGTTGAAGGGTGACGTACTCGCTTCTTTGTCTGCATTTGACAAGACTGAGCCCTTCACTTTGTCTTCCATATCCTTTGATACACAGGGCAAAATCCGAAAATGTCAACCGAGCTGCAGACCTCAAAACTGCTCACGTAATACTTCGCGCGGGCCGACACCTTTGAAAGCGTCGGGAGGGCGACGCTTTCGAGGAAGGAGGGGAGATGGAGGTGGCACGGTGTGCCATGGAAGAAGGACTACGTTGGTCGTCATAAGAATATGTCAAGGTGAAGTCGAAATCTATGAAGGATGCTGCAGCTGGCTAGCCGCAAGCGCTGCTCCCAAAGCTGCAGCCTCCTTCATTGATTTCGACTTCAGGATGAAAAATCCCTCTGACGACCAATATTGTCCATTCCCGCATGGCACACTGTGTCAGCTCCATCTCTTCCTCTCTCCTCGAGAGCGTCGCCCTCGCGACGCTGTCAAAGGCAGCCATTTCTGCCCGGATAAAGCATAGCTGAAATACTACTGAGATTTGTAGCTCAGTGGTAGAAATTTTGGTTTATTTATGTTGTATATCGAGGGGAGATAGAAGACAAAGTAAAGGACTCAGTCTTGTCAAATGCAGACAAGGAAGCGAGGACGTCATCCTTCAACAACTTGTACTTAAGGAACAAGCAACCGCAGAGCTTCCACCACATCTCTTTTGGGCTTCTACCTTGCATAATCGCATCTTATTGGCCTTTCGTCTGCTAGAAGTACGACCGCGAATATAACACGATGTCCTGCCTCGTGGAAGCTGGAACAAGCAAATGCCTAGCGATACCTCAACATGATCAGAACATATAAGATTCCTAACAACAATATTAACGTAAGCTTTCAGATCGTGAACGCGATATGGACCACAAATAGAGCATGAAAGCTGCTGAATTCGTCGTAAAGAGAGTTTCCGCACGATTTAGCACCAACTTTGCTTCTGTCGTGTAGAGTTGTTCGCCGTGCTTCACACGACTTGTAAGCCTTCCGAAGAATTCGGAACAACGAAACTGTGTTTGACACAGAAAACGGTATTTTTAATGCCTTAAAATAGACTATTTACCTTAAACGAGGCTTGTACACAATTGTCAGTCTTTTACCCGCGAACAATTACAATTCTCAGCTTACCTCCTTCCTAAAGCATTCGAGAAACGGAAGTTGAGCTCAACGGTCGGCCGTTTCGGGTTTACTGAAAAATCCTGATAGAACTGGCAAAAGGGCTCATTGTAAAAATAGCCTTGATATTGCCCTGGGTGTAGACCGAATTATTAATTTCCATCCTCCTAGCAATTAATGCCAGTCTTGATTACATTGTCGAAAATCTACTCGTGCAGATTACGATGCCTTCCGCGATAGCCCCAGGAGCACTTCTCCCCTCCTCTTCAACCCTTGTCCCTTTGTCACCTGGCCCGCAACTTTCCTCTTCCCGTCACTCTTTCTCGTCGTCATTGTTATCCTTTAATCCTTTACCTTCGTCTTTGTTCGTCACTCCTGAAAACGTCGTTCCTCCCTTTCTCTTGGAGCACATTCAAGATATAACACTGCCGCAAAATGTGCGCGCTGAGGCGCTCTATATTTTTCAGATCGCCTTGACTGATTTCTCACATGAAAATCCTGATGATTTTGCTAAATATGTTGGAGAATTTTTGATATATTTACTTACCTTGCTGGTTGCAGAAATGGCACCTAAATTTCGCGTAAGTGAGGCTGACCTAGATTCTGGTTGCAATTTGGCCCTTCTCAGATTAGACAATAATGAAAATACAAAGCACTCCGAAACGGAGCCAATAGTAGAAGTACAAAGTCTTTCACAAGAAACTTTGGTCACTAACGACATGTCAGCCTGTGGTGACGTAAATCGTCGCACAGGATCAAGGCCAGGAACGGCAGCATCTATGAAGAAAAGAAATTCTACGCCCGACGACAGCATACGAAGGTCGGCGCACCAGAGCTTCAACAACTCAATATTCCAATCAGCTGTCTTGAAGTGTCTCCATTTCGTCGTTGAGGCTGGCAAGAGCCAAGTCGCTTACCACCTCGACGCCCTCTTCCCTTCCCTCCTCCTCCATCACCTCCACCCGGCCTACACGCGCCTCGTCCTATCCATCCTAAAAATTCTCTTCGAATGTGTTCCACCCCTTCAATTGCTCTCTTATGCCTTGAGGAACGATGCCTTTGCCCATCCCTCCTTTCTTGTGCGTGAAGCATTTCTCGGGCCCGTTTGCGATGCACTGGCGGCATCCAATGTCCTAGCGCTCCAACCAATTGAGCGCCGCCTCACCAAGACGCTCTGGGCTCTTGTCATGGAGGCTACAAAAGATGGTACCGAGGTAACTCAAGCGCGAGAATGGGCCAGAAAGGCATTGCGGCTCATTTATCGCTGTCTTGCCAGAGACGGAATCGAGGGGACGCAGGAAGTTGATGGCCAGCGACAAGAAGGAAGGAAGCAAGCCGGACGAAGGGAAGGAGACAGCGTATTTTGGAACCTGCTCCAAGCACATGTGACAGAGGCCATGATCCTCAGTCTCAAAAGCTGGCTGCCTGCGGATCGCCAAGAGATTGAACACAAGCACAAGGGAAAAAAGGAGGATCAGGGTAGGACGGGTAGAGATGCCTTGAACCAAGAGCTCTTGGTGACACCTCCCGGCTCGCCATCTGTAAACTCCTTCTGTGGCCGTAGTACACACGATTCCGATTCACGAAGGGAACGTTGGAGCCGTTCCTTGATCCCTCGCCCTCCTGCGAGGCAAAAATCGCTGGACACCAGGCGCTCGCCGGCATCAGCATTCTCTCCTCCTCTTCCCCTCCCACTCGTTGCGACCTCGGCCCCAGATTTCCACTCCACACATTCGCCATCGTCTTGCAACATTTTGTCGGGCGCCTTTCCACCACCGACTTCTCCCATAGTCGCCCGGCGGGGTTCTGGGCGGAAAGGGATTGTTGACTGGCGGGACGATCACGACGACGAGGAAACACGAAGTCGGGACTCAACCTTTCCGGATACCCCTTCCCCCCCAACTCCCTGCCGTCCCACCACTTCCCCTGCTCCCAGGCTGCGAGATAATCAGCGCACCAAACATGCAAGGTGCTTGTCCCTGAAGCACCCTGCTACGACGTCATCCTCCCCTCCTACGCCCACAACGGGTCTATCCCCGCCACATCTCAGTGAAGGCGACAAAAATGTCACTGATAAGCCCGGCTACCCCGCTCCTCAGTCCCCTCTTCCCCAATCCGAGCGCTTGCAACCTCGAGTCCGCCGTTTGCCCTCTCAAGCCTCCTCCCCATCGTCTTCTTCCCATTCAAACCCAGTGGGCCTCCCCTCAGCACTCGCGCACACCCCTACCATTCAGTACCTTACCATCGCCCAACTTCGACCACTTCCCGACCCGAATCAAAGTCTTGCGCATCTTGTGACCTTCCTCCCTACGGCGGACTGGCCTGAAAACTTTCATTCCCTGACCACTGTACGCAGACTTGCTCTTCACCACCCTGACATTTTTTTTGCTCTGTCGCCCCCATCCCTTCGCCTTCTTTTGGTTGAGCTCTTCCGTCTCATCGACAATCTTCGCTCGGCCGTGGCCAAAAACGCCTTGCTGACTTTAGCGGACATATGGAGCCATGCGGGGAGAGCCCCCAGGCCCACGCACTCTGAGAAAGGTAGCGTGGAGGGGATCGATCCACGCCTCTTGGAGAATGTACTGCCCATCCTCGTTCCTCCTCTCCTGCGTCGCTGTTGTGACACGAGCAATTTCTTGGCGCAAACAGCGGAGGCTGCCTTTCAGGCTGTCATTCATCATACTCCAGACATGGCGCGGCTTCTGTCAGCCTTGCTGCCAATGGCGGCGCACAAGCACCCGCTTGCTCGTAGGAGAGTGGCCAAAGTAGTACGTCAATGCCTTTCCAGGCTCGCGGCTACGAGTTCCTTTGTCTCCCCTGTCACGGGAGCAGGGAAGGTCGGGCCGCTAAGCAAGCGAATGCACCGTAAGAAGCGCGCCGGCAATGCAATTGCCGCGGCGGAGGGAAGCAAAAATAAAGAAGTTGGCTGCGGCACACTGAGTGCAGAATTATGGGAACGGCTAGAAAAGGCGAAAGAGAAATGGCTCGGTGATGCTGACGCGGAAACTAGAGCAGAAGGAAGGAAGATTGTCGAAATTCTACAAAACTGTAGCGACGTGAAATCGTAGTATATCTACTCAGATGAAGGGATGGAAAAAACAGGATGGAAGATAGCACTCGATGATTGAAGATTAAAGTATACAAAACTGACTTCTTCTTTGCCTTTCAAGGTACTTTGAAATATCGTACCGAAGATTAATCTATTAACAATATTCTATGCCTCTTCGACAATGATTTTGAGGCGGCTATATTATCAACATACCAATAATCTTTGGGTATCCTGTCGAATTCACAAATCGTCTTAAAATAAGACTGAATTTCCCTTATGTGGACCTTCAATACAGCAGGGCAAGACTAGCATTTGCAAGCGCGTCGCGGGACGGCATACACCTCGAAACGACACCTTGGCATTCTCTCACGTCCCTAGTAAGCTGCCAACGCATGCCGGGAGTGATTGAGTATCTTTCGAGCATTCTAATTTCTGCTTAGTGGGCTTACATGGCCGTAAAATATTGTAGAATAGAAATAATCCTGGGTCGCATCCTCCATCGGGACGACTATTTTGTTTCGTTTACGAACTTGATTGTCAATTTATCGATCGACAAGATAGGATCTGTAAAGTAACAACCCCACGCTATAGGCAATTTGCGTCAAACGCTCCCATCCGTTCTTTTTGCAGTCACGTGAATTCTTTATTTACTTGCTGTCTAATCAAGAGGTTTCTGTTGGCGTACTATCTCGGCCGGCGGGACTGCGCATAACCTGTCGCGTAGCAAGATTACGAGTAGTAGTTTATTTAACATTTCCGATCGACCTAGCGCGAGCCAGCACGCCGTACACCCTCCAATACTCCACCATACCTGTAACCCAATATCTTCGCACTTGTCTCCGAGCTTGCACAGGTGTAGATAGGAGTCCATCCCAAAGCCTTCCAGGGACTTTACCTGAGGAGAGGGGTTTTAAAAAAGACGGGGAGACAAATGTTGAGCCCTTTCGAAACTCGCGCGGGGCCCGTTTGGCTTGCGCTACGTCCTGGACTTAGGCACTCTGTAGGTGTCCTGACGCTATAAACGTAGAGAGAAGATAAATTTAAACGAACCATTACTTACCTCCAGGTCCCCGCCGAAGTACCGAGCGTAAATCCGAGAGAGAGGGAGGCCCATGCCTGTCGTAGATAAGCCAAAACCCGTATTACATCAGTGGAGAGTACATCGTCACTGATTCATTCTACCTTTTCTTCGCTCCCCTTTCCTCGCTCCTTTCCTCCCTTCTCCCTCTACTCACCGTGTCCCGCCAGCACGGGCTCAGTACCGACGTTGGGAAAAGTAAAAGGACCGGCCGAGACGTTTCCCGCTGGGTTCTATAGCCCCAGGCGTGGGCGTTGGTATTTTCACCCGACACGCAATGAGACGGGTAGTCACACGTCATACCATCCACATCACTGAACGTTCATGCATCAAGACGCGACAAAATACAGCCCAGAGGCCTCAATCCTTCCCGCCCTCCCCCTCCCTCGCATTCCTCCCCTCCAAACTGCCCGCGATGATCCCTCTCACTCTTTCCCCTCACTTTCGAAGTCCCTTTCCGCCCCATCTTACCGTCACGGTCACATTCTCATCCAAGGAACCCCCTCCCGCCCTCCCGCCTGGCAAGGGGGCAGGTGAGGAAGGGAAGGAGGGAGGGAAGGTGGTGTAGAAGAAAGTCCAGAGCAACCGGAGGTCTGACCGTGGCACTCCGCCGCCCTCGTCGGCGACCTGATTAGAGAAGAGGGAGGAAGAGAGAGAGGGTGGGGGAGGGGGGCGGGAATGATGGAGGCTAGAAAAGTAGCACTCGGGCAGGAAAGACAGACTTTTAGCTTACAACCGTCGCCGAAGGAGATGCGCTTAAGCCAACACCAGGTCGACCGACCCCAACATATACGCAAATAGGCACACCCTCTCCCCTCCCTTCCCTCGTTCTAACCTTGATGGTGACGTCCTCCTCGCCCATGGCCACGATCACTTTCACGGGAGGAAGTTCTGCGGGCGTCGCCCTCGCAAAGGCCTGTCAAGGGGATGAACCAGGGGTGGAGGAGGGACGCAAAGGATATCACGGCAAAGGGGAAAGGCTTAGAAGGAAGGGAATGGGCGGGCGCGAGGTTACACCGTAGCCCTGAGTGGAACACAAGGTAAGGAACGATGGGAGAGAGGCGCGGGAAAGGAGGAGCGACCTTCTGGCGAGCCTCGAGTCTTATTCTTTGGTCGAGGAGAGTGGAAGGAGATACTTCCAGTGCCGCTGCCCGATAGATGGGGTCGTGTTTCTCCACTACGGCCCGGCAGGAGTTCTGAGGGACAACGGAAAGGCCGGAGAAAGGGAGGGAAGGAGGGAGAGAAGACAGAAAAAGCTTTGAGGAAGGAAAAAACTATATATCGATGTGAGGGCAAAGGGGAGAAGGAGAGAGCGAGGCTACTTTGGAAAACGGCAGAGGAAGAGACAACGAAGGGGGGTGAGGAAGAGAGGGGAGAGGGAGGCAAGGTCACCTTCAGCGTCTCCACAATCATGTAATAAAGATGGGAAGGAACGTAGCAGAAGTCGTCCTTGTCGGTGCCAATGGTGCGAACGGTGGGGGCGTTCCCTAAAGCGGCGCGGCAGAGGCTGTGGAAGTGCGGGAAAGAGGGATGAAAAAGGGTAAGGCGGGCGACAAGGCAACTGGTAGACTGGAAACAGAGGGTTCAAGAAGAAGCAAAGAGAACATGTGAAAGGGAGGGTCTGTGGTGGGAGAAGGAAGGAAAACTAAGCGGCACCGACCGTTCTGCGTCCGCGGCCGCGGCGGTTGCGACCTGACGAGGCGAGCAATGGGAAGCAATGATGCCGGAGTAGCCCTCCCTGGATGGCGGAGGGGGAAAAGGCAGAATGAATAGGGCACGTGTGCCACAGAGATAGAGCTAGATTGAGGGTGTTCGAAGGGAGCGAGTGCGAGAGAAGGGAGGCAGGACATGCGAGTCGGCATACAACGCGCTTCAGCCCCGATAGAGTACGGTGCTTACTCAGCGGAGCGAGAGAAGAAGAGAAAAGGCAGCGTGTTGCAGGGAATACAAAGGAGTGGCGGAAATGGGGCGCACAACAAAGAAAAGAGGGAAAGGACACAATGAGGAGCGACAGCGGGGAAGTGCGAGAGAATGTTAGAGGGAGGGAGGGAGCAGGCGATGGTAACCAAAGAAGGGTAAAGCGACAAGCAAAGGAAAACAGACGTGCAGAGAGCACCAGAGGCCAAGACTCCACAAGCAGAAGACAAGGGTGGGAACCGGCTGTCAGGGACCGTACCGGGCGTCGTTGCTGACGATGTGGTGCTCCACCAGGAAGCGGAGGCCGATCCGAGCCGTGTAAAAGCCCGTCAGCGTCTGAGGGCAGGGACCCGATCGTGAGCATCTAGAGTATTCTATGCTTTCGCAAGCCCCTCATACCCCGCATCTTCCCCCCTCAAAGTTATGTAAGCAAGAGCAGTCGGGCGCGCACCAAGACACAAGGCTTTCCTCTCTCCCTCCCTCCCTCCCTCCCTCCCCCCCTCGCTCCCTACCTGCTCAATGCTCTCCCGATCTGGATCCAGAAGGAGGTCTTCGTAGCTCATATCCGCTCTATACTCCTGAATGCCTGTGGTAGGCGTCGCGAGTCTCCTTCACGTCAGGATGGGTTGGTCCCCCTGGACTCTCACTATCCTCCCCATCCCTCACTCCTACCCCACCGCCCTTCCTCCTTCCCCCGTTCATCATCCCGATCCAGCCCTCCGCTCCTCTTTGTCCCCTCCGATTGCATCCCTCCAGGCTTACCGTGTGCCAGGGCTCGAGGGATAGAGGTGTGGTCGCAAAGGATGGAAGCCAAGAGGCAGGTGAAGTCATACTCCTGACCGGGAGAGGAGCGGCAAACGAGAGAGGAAGGCCGGAAAGGCAAACACACGTCGATTGGAGTCTCTATCCGTATACTTTGGCGCGACCTTCCCCCTTCAATCTACCTTACCCCGCTTCTCCCTCAAAAAGCGCTTTTCTTCCTCTCCCTTCTTCTCTTTGCCTGCCCTCCCTCCCTCCCTCCCTCCCTCCCTCTTTCCCCACCTGCTCACTATCCATGGGCTTAGGAAAGGCTTGAAGCTCTTCGACGTAGCCAGCGTACCATCCCATTACGTTCTGGATGCCTGCAAGGATGGAGGGCAGCGACATATGAGAAAGGAGGGGAGAGAGAAGACGGACGAACGGGTTACAATGACGGAAATTTCCAGCAGCACTCGCCCGTTGACGAACTCGGAATCCCTTCCTCCCTCCCACCTCGTTTCTCCGCCAGGCCTGGGGGCAGGCGGTCTCGCAGCTCGATCACGCGCTGGGCGATGCGGCGGGGGAGCTCAAAGTGCAGAAATTGAGCGTTTCGAAGGCGCTGGGGGAAGAAGGTGGAGCCGAGGGATGAAAAGGGAACAGATGGAAATGAAGTGATTGTGCGATGGAAGAGCTTGCCTGGCCGAGGCGGGAGCTTCTTTTTCCCGCTTCCTCGTCCAGAAATAAACCCTTCTTTCCCTCCACACCCTCCTCCTTGCCTCTCGCCCTGCACTCTAATCCCTTTCTCCGCCTCTCCCTTCCGCAAGTCTCACCTGTGCTGGACTCGGGTGATTTCCGAACCGATAAAGGTCCAACAAGGAAAGAGGAGTCGTCCGCTGCCGAGCAAGCCTGCCAGAGAAGTGTAGGACAAAAAGGTGACGCATTTGCAATAGGAATGGTGGCAGGAACGCCCTTGGTCGTCCACGTGCATCCCCTTACGGCCATTGGAAGGTCATTACAAGACGCTTATTTTGCAGGCGATCGTTCGGGAGAGCGTTTTGAGGACTCACTCTTCAACACGTAGCATCAGCTCCTCGTTGATGGCAGGTCGAGTCGGGAAAGCGAGAAGGCGCTTGGCTCGAGGCATTTTGGACTGCAAGGAGAGACAAGAATGCAAACATATCAGTCATTAAATAAAGAAGTTGACCACGCTTCCTTTTCCCCGTTGTGACGGGGCAACTCGACTGGCGACACTCTAGTGCCCACTTTTGGTCCCTTTGTACCTCTCTCCTTCATTTTTTCATCGAATTTTCTGAGTCTATTTCGAACTCTGCCAGCAGACGCAAAGGAGATACAATTGGCAAAGTTAAACCATCATAGGTCCATTTTAGGGTCGAGTAAAGACTCCCAATTGATATTTTCATCCCTTCAACTTCCTACGTAATCCCCTCCTTCTACCGAGTTAGCCCTCCTTGCCACTTACCCGCAACTGCTGCGCCAAACGCTGAAGGAACGAAGTATTGGTGGCACGGGCCGCCATGAATGGATGGTGTGCCTTATGTCCGCGTAATGATTGGATTGGAAGTAAGTAGGGTCAGTTATCTAAGTCGTACTTGAAGGGCGGGGAAGCAGATGGTGGTGCGACGCAAGCAACAGTAGGAGCCAGACGAGCAACGGCTTTCCAAGGGCGGAAAATATAGGAAATGCATGAAAGAAAATGGATTTTGTCCGATACTTTCCAGACAATTCCATGATTATGTAACATGATCTGCGCGCGATGCGTTGGTTTGACTTTGAGTTTTTCAACATTGTAGCAACCTCCTGGTGCAAGACGCCAGTAGTTTTATCCACATGCGATTACGCAAGGCGGGTTGATTTCCATGATTTCATTTCATTTAAGAGAAATGGCGACAGGCAAATGTGTGGAGTGGGACAATAGTTTGTCCTCTGTTTGGAAGAAATGTTCAAACCAATCTTCTCTTTTCAACTCACGTGCTTCGCGTTTTTTAAAAAAAATTCAGCTTCATTGAGATCTTCTACGGAAAGAGAAAAGAATACAATATCGATGCAGACTATGTATAGATAAAACTATTCGATTCATGGAGTCCAGGCTCCAAAATCATTCCCCATCCACTGCCAAACTTTAAGAAGAAGATAAGAAAAAAGAAGAGGACATAATAATAAGGAATGCAAAAAAGAGGGTGGGGAAGAAAGAAAGCGACTCTCACGGCCTCCGCGAGAATCTCTGACGTAGCTCAGTCTTAAGGATCTTGCCAGTTGGCCCCTGTGGTAGGCTGTCCACGAAAATCACGTCGTCAGGCACCCACCATTTGGCTACTTTCCCTTTAAAGTGGTCGAGCAGGGCCTCTTTGGTGAGACGGATTGCCCTGTCGGTGTCGCTCGAGGTCGAAGGAGAGGAGGATGTAGCAGAGGAATGGAGTGATAGCGCAGCAGAATCCTTGAGCACGACGATTAGGAGTGGTCTCTCATCCCACTTGCGATGGGGCATGGCGATCACAGCCGCCAGTGCCACCTGATAATGGCCGAAAGAAGGATAAATGAGCAATCCAACAGACACAGGAAGCATTTCAATGTAGAGAAGTTCACATTGAGTGCTGCTGCTGAATATCTCCGTGGCAGGAATACGAAGGGGAGAGACAAAAGAGAAAGGGATCCTCGGTTGCGTACGGTCAAGGGATGAGGGACGCACCTCCGGGTGGTTCATGGCAATGTTTTCGAGCTCGATGGAGGAGATCCACTCCCCACCGCTTTTAATCACGTCCTTGCTCCTGGGGGGAAATAATGACCGAGGGGAGGAGAAACGATTACACTAGAGATATGTTTGTCCTGGCTGTGAGGTGCAACTTCGCCCTCCGTTCCTTCCAGACATCCTCCCTCCTCTTACTTTCCTCCTCCATCGTCCCCTCCCTCCCCTGTTCACCTATCCGTGATCTTAATGTAGCCATCCGGACAGATGGTAGCCACGTCCCCCGTCAGGAACCAGCGCTCGCCATCGTCGTCCTAGGGAAGCACGGAGGGGAGGGAGGCGGGGAGGCACGGCGGGAGGGACGAAGAGAAAGGATGAGGCCAGGGCGATGAGGTAAACAGTTCGACAGGTGTGGCTTCCGGCGCGCGCCTTACCGTGTAGAAACTCTCTTGGTGGCCTGCTCTCACCCCTCCGTCCCTTTCTCCCTCCTCCGGTGCTTGTATGGGAGAGAAGTAGTCCGTTGCTACCCAGTGGCCTCGGGCACACAGCTCGCCCGGACTGACGCCATCCCAGGGCACCTCGCTCCATCGAGGAGGGTAAGGTGGGGAGTAGGAGGAAGACGAGGAAGGGAGGTAGGGAGGGGGGGAGGGCGCGACGATGCGAAGGTCCACGCCGTAGATGGTCCTTCCTTGCGTGGAGAGGACGTTGTGTTGATCTTCGGTGGGGAGAGCGAGGTGCTTGCCCTGTGAGAAAGGAAAAGGAAAGAAGGGAGCAAAGGTGGGTGTGATACAGGGGCATGGTGCCTGGTGTGACGCAGGTGGACGTATTCGAGGAGAAGACGCGCTATAGGTTTCAAGAGGGAGAGGGAGGAGGAGGCAAGCAACCTTCAAGGTGGATGCGGTGCCAATGGGGGACATTTCCGTCATCCCCCACGCGTGCAAGACCTCGATCCCGTGCCGCTCTTTGAAGGCACGCAGCATGGAGGGAGGGCAGGCAGCGCCTCCGATGACCAGACGCCGCAATTTGGGGAGCCTCTGTCCAGGGTCCTGGTCGAGGTGGTGGAGGACAGGGAGCCAGACCGTGGGCACGCCAGCGGCGAGTGTGACCTGAGGGAGGGGGAGGAAGGGACGGAGGAGACAGCAGGAATGGGTGAAAGGCGGGCCTTTGGGTCTCTCTCCGAAGCCATTGTCCGATGGCCGACAATGTACCAGACCTCTACAGAGTGCTACTAGTCAAGGTGATCAGCCACTCAGAAGAATCAGCGCCTGGCCCCTCCTTTGCCTCTCGCCCTCCCTCCCTCCTTGCCACGCACCCCCTCTTCCTTCATCAGCTCGTACAGGGAAGCCCCATCCAAAGCGGAACCGGGCAAGACCAGCTTGCACCCTACCATGGCTGCAGTGTAGGGGATGCCTGCAACGAGGGGAAGAGATGAAGAGAAAGGAGATCGAGGGAGGCTCTTGAACCGGCACAAAAAGGCAAATTTTCCTTCCAATACTTCTTTTCGAGCATCCCATCAAGAGGTTTGTCTATCTCGTCTGAGCATTGTATCGCCTGCCTTTGTTCCTTTCCCCCAGGGGATAAAATAACCTGCCCTCGCCGCACTCCCATGGCCCCATCACCTCACCCCAGGCGTTCACGTGAAAAAGAGGAACGGCGGGCAAAACAGTGTCGCGGGCAGAGACGTTGAGGGAGTCAGGGAGGGCGGCGGCCAAGGAGTGAAGCACGGTGGAGCGATGAGAGTATAGCACTCCCTTGGGTGGGCCTTGAAGGGAGGGAAGAGAGGGAAGGAGGAGGGAGGGAGAGAGCGCAAAAAGGGTGAGTGAGGGAAACGATGACCTGTGTACGGGCAGGACCTGAAGGGAAATGGGCGAAACAACATACCCGTCGTGCCGCTTGTATAGCAGAGACTAGAGGCTGCTGTCTCCTCCAATATGGGCCACACGTAGTCCTCTTTTCCTTCCCGAAGCAAAGCCTCGTAGTTGTGAAGGGAAAGGAAAGGAGAGGACGGAGAAAGGGAAGGTAGGACTGGCATCCGCACTTCGTCCACGAGGCAGATCCAGTGCTTAACACTTGGACAGTGCGGGAGGAGTCGCTCCACAAGGGAGGCGAAGCAGGGGTCGAAGAAGAGGACGCTGTCTTGGGCGTGGCGGACGATCCATGTGAGAGTCTCTGCAAACAAACGAGGATTCAAGGTGTGTAGTACGGCCCCAGCACCCGAAACGGCAAAGTAAAGTTCCATATGTCTGTATTGTAGGATGGCAAAGGATGCAATTCGTCGTAACGATCATAAAAAGGACGATTACAGGGGGCAGAAACTTAGACTAAGTGGAGAGATAGCCGGAGCGAAAAGACGATTGGCGTGTCCCACTCTCTCCTTCAATGCTCTTAATTTGGCGTAGATTATATTTCACATCTATCTTTGATTCGTTCGAAGTTTACCTGTACGTGTTCATGGCCAGTGTTGCCACCCTGTCTCCTTTCTTGACGCCCAGCTCCTCTAAAATGTTGCCGAGCTGCTTGCTTCGGCCGTGCATATCTTTGTAAGTGTACCGATGGAGCTTCCGTGGTCCAATGCCCGCCTCTTCGTGTCGTTGGCTTACAATAAGCGTGTCCGGATGGTGTTTGGCCGCATGCCTCAGCAAAGATGAGATCAAAAGAGGCGAATGCATCATGAGACCCGGTAATGCCGGTGCAGGAGAATCAGAAGCAACAGTAGAAAAGTCAACAATCTGGCGGAAGACTTCCCGATGGAAACGTTTGAAGTGAGGAGGAAAAGGCGCAATTTTGGGAACCAATGCCCTCATTCCCGTATTGTCTTGCAAACGTCGCTGTATTGAGTAGCAAATATGTACAGAGAAAAGAGCGCGTGGGTTGAAAAAGGATGATCGGTCGTGGTAATCGATTCAAATAAATTTTCACAGTTGAAAATGTATATATATTCTCACCATCACCAGCTGAAAGGCATGTAGGGTGCTGGGACGGAAAAGCACATTTCTTTGGTGCACAATTGAGCTGCGACTTCGGTGACCGTTTATACAAAAACTTCAACTTTCTGCTGGCGATTCGGCGATACAAGGAGCAAGTAGAGTTGAATGAGCTATCACACGTAGCGTTTCCCTCCCACCCTCAGAGACGGGTGACTCGATTGCAGGTATACGATGCTGACAGACCGAGAAACGTATGCTTTGTCGAAACTTTCATGCCCTGAAACACACAAACTCATCTCCGTACCTCACTCACTTTTCTAGCTCGTCGTTTGCATGGACCCTATTGGCAATGCCAGGAGGTCCAAATATGTTTCCGTCCGAGGAAAGTGGTCTCAATGTTGACCAACAAGATTGGATTGACGAAGCGTTACAAGCTTTTCATCAAGATGTCGAGGATTTCTGGGTCCCAAAGGCAGTGTGTCGATTGACACAGCCAATAAGTGCCTTGACTTTCCTTAGGGTAAGCATTGTGCCAATGGAGAAAATAAGGATGGGAAATAATAATGATGCGGAGAGAATGAATAGTGATAAGCATCACAACAAAGAGTAACTGCACGAAAAAGGGCAAGTCGAAGACCCTCGTTCATCGTATCACTCATCTTTCTAATCTTGTCAGGACTTTGTCCAGCCCTCCATCCCGGTCGTGTTTTGTCAAGGAAGCGGCCTAATGGGAGAAGATTGGGGGCTGGAGGCTTGGAAAGATTGGAAAGAAATTGTTGAAAAGATCGGAGGAGAGCGATTGGTCTCCGTGAACGTGACGCCTGATGGGAGGGGGGACGCAATCTTGGGTTTAAGGGAAGGGCAGTCTGGGAGAGGAAGCGAGAGAGGAGAAGTAGACGATCAGGACGGATCGAGAAATGCATCGGGGGATGCACAAGCGAGCTCCGACAAATCTGACTCCTTGTCATCGCCGAGAAATTATCCTACTTCGCGCCCACGACGGGTCTTTGTGAAGCCAGAAGAAAGGCGGATGACGTTTGCGTCCTTTGTCAAGACACTGCTGCAGGCCAGCGGGGGAGAGGAACAAGAAAAGGAGGTCATGTATTTGAGTCAACAGGATGACAATCTGCGTCGGGAATTTCCGGAGTTGCTTGGGAAAGAGCAGCTGCCGGACAGAGGAGGAGGGGGGCAGGTATCCTACCTTTTTTCTCCTTGCTTTCTCTCCCCCCCCCTCTTTCTTCGATTTCTTCTCACATTTTTATTGAACGAACGTCTCATTCGTCTAGATTTCTTTCAAATATTGTTCCCCCTTTTTTCCTTTTTCGTTCTTTTAGGTACCTGCCAACGGCTTTCCCCTCGCCCAGCAAGCTTTCGGCTCTCCTCCCGATGCCATCAACCTCTGGATTGGGGATGCTCGCTCCATTTCGTCCCTCCACAAGGACCCTTACGAGAATATGTATGCCGTGCTAAAGGGAGAAAAGGTAGGAAGGATTCCTCTGCCCATCGCAACCTCCTCTGGAGCATTCTCCGTTCTTTGACTGCAAAGGCCGCTATCGTCATTAAAAAATGCCAGCCAGCGTGTGGTCAGTCACACATTCTGATTCGTTCATTACCGCAACCCGTTCTCACCCCCTCCCCACTTCAGCATTTTACTATCTTCCCGCCCTCGGACGTGTCCTCCTTCCTCTTCGCTCGCGGTCTTCCGCAAGCCTCCTATGCCTTCGATTCGATCCGCTCCTGTTTTCATGTCAACCTCGATGGCAGAGAGAAGGGCTGTACGAACGATGGGACGGTTGATTGGGTCGATTTGGAAGCTTCGAAGGCAGCGGCAGCAAGGCGGGGAGGAAGGGAGGGAGGGAGGGAGGAAGGGAGGGAGGAGAGGCGGGAGCGTGTCCTGCATCCGCTAGAAGTGCGAGTGAAGGAAGGAGAAGTCTTGTATCTACCCGCTTTGTGGTACCACGAAGTAACTCAGACGTGTCCCACCGTTGCCGGTAAGAATGAGGTTGGGGAGGGCATGAATACCAGAACACTTATTGTCTCAAAACATCGCCATTCCTCCCTTTCTTTCCTCCCCCCCTCCCTCCCTCGTTCTCTTCCCTATCTCCGGCTGGCTTTGCTCAGTAAACTTCTGGCACGACATGTGTTTCTTTGGCCCCAAGTATGTGTACTTCAACTTCTTGCAACGGCTAGGTGCGCAGCGTCAAGAGCGGATGAAAGAGAGGGGGAGGGACGGGCGAGCAGAAAGGGGCCAGGAAATCGACAGGCGCGATCTCAACGCTTGTAGAAGTTACGGAAGTACGAGTCAAACGTGAAAAAGAAATATTCTGGGAAGCTTGTCTTGCGCTCCATTTCTTCATTTTAAAGCGCCCTCGCCCCGTGTTTTGCCTCCTTGATGCATACTGTTCAACATCTTACCCGCCTTTACCGGCGCTTCCCTCCCACCTATTCACGCCTCGCACGGGCCCTGCAGGGCTGAGAAAGCGAACCGGTCTCCTTCTTGCCCTCTTCCCGCGAGCTTTGCCCTCACCTCTTTCTCCTTCTTCACACCCTTCCAACATCTAGGGCCCATGCAAACCTCCCTTCCCGCCTTCTTTCTTCTTAGTACGGCGAGCGTCGTCGGCCCCGAGACCGAGAGCGGTAGGGAGAGCGAGAACGCGACCGACCGCGACGATAGTGCCCTGACCAGATGAAAGATGTAAGATACAATCAATACCTGGTAAGTATTTTGCTACGTCGAAAGGAAAGGGAAGAGAAGAATTCCAATAGCCAAGATCTACACGATTCAAGACTTGCATAGCTCCCTTCTTCCCCTTTCTCTTCCTCCCCTCATTTGTCCCACGCCATTCCCGCCACTCACGGTCGGAGGGCGAGGGAGACCGGCCTCGCCGACGCGAGTACACGGGAGACGGACTTCGGCCCCGGCTATACCCCCCAGAACTCCCGGCTACGGGAGCAAGGGAGGGAGGGAGGGGGGCAGGGAAGGAGGGAAAGAGGGAGAGAGGGAGGATTAGTCCCCGGCAGGAGCAGAGGGTTGCCCTGTGGCCCTTGTCAAGGCCGACACCGTGA
>Ga0102934_1000950_pt1 | contig 19974 bp, 16 predicted proteins | sample SalPonR2_A_D1_MG_FD_78175 | JGI IMG/M metagenome (GOLD analysis project Ga0102934, IMG submission 78175) | Salt pond soil microbial communities from South San Francisco under conditions of wetland restoration - Salt Pond MetaG R2_A_D1_MG | ecosystem: Environmental > Aquatic > Marine > Intertidal... | reverse complement strand
ATCTTTACAAATAAAACTTATCTATGCGCAATTGGATCTGGATAGCCATCCGGATCACCGTTAACCGTCCCGTCTGCGCTTATATTTCCTCCGGTTGAGAGTAATATACCTGCTACATGCGGAGCTGACATAGATGTTCCGCTCATAGACGCGTTTGAACCGCCGGGAGCTAATGATATAACCCCGTATCCTGGCGCGCAATAATCTACAGGAGGATTCCCATAGTTAGAGAAATACGCCCAATCATCATTTATATCCGATGCTGAAACGGTATAAACATACGGTCCGTTAACCCTCGCGGGAGAACTATAATTTGCGTCCGATGATTCATTGCCGGCAGCCAGGGAGAAATATATCCCGTTGTTGGATGCGGCAAGAACAGCCGCGTCCAGGGCCTCGCTAATACCTCCGGATAAACTCATGTTCGCGACATCACCTGGAGAACCGTTAGCCGCGACATAGTCTATGCCCGCAATAACGCCCGTTGTACTTCCGGATCCGTTTCTGGCCAGAACTTTAACTCCTACAACCGTAGCGCCTGCGGCAACACCGACAACATTGATGTCATTGTCAATAGCGGCAATTGTTCCGGCTACATGAGTTCCATGGCCATTGTCATCATCGGCAGTTGAAGCCGGGTCAATGAAATTAACAGAACGGGAAATATCTACATTCAAATCAGCATTGTCGTAATCTACACCGGTATCAATAACCCACGCGACATTATTTCCGGTATAATTTACGGCGCCGCCGACTCTTGTAATTCCCCATGGTATAACTTCCGCTGGAGGTTCCGGTGGCGTAGGTCCTCCGCCGCCGCCGCCATTACCGGGACCACGGGTAATTACCATATCCTGTTCAACATAAGCTATTTTATCGTCTTTACTTAACTTGGCGGCTTCTTCAGCAGAGATTTTTGCGGAAAAACCAGCCAATACACGGGAATACACTCTGTCGATTGAATTACGGCGAATTTTATTTCGCTCTAACACATCCACTGCCTTTTGTTGCATTTGCGCGGCAGCACTACCAACTGGAGTACTTTTCAGAAGTGAAGTTCTGTCTTTTAAAACTACAATATAACTTCCTTCAATTAAAGTACCTGCCTCTGGTAAATCGATCGACTGTTCAGCAGCATTATCAACTGGAGATGTTGATTGCTCACATCCAACAATAAGCGATAGTGAAACTACAACAGTTAACAATACAGCTAACGCTTTCAACTTCATAAGCACCTCCTTTTGTTAAGATTAAAAAAACTCTACTATAAAGAATTTTTGAATGTCAAGAACAATATTCTATTATATGCGGGAATCGATTCAGCCATCTAATCGTTCTTGACTCTAATTGAACTATAAAGGTAAACTAACAATCATATAAAAGGGGAATAGGGTTTTTATTAAGCAACTAAAGAAAGGGGACAGTGATGGAATCTTCGTCTGTATATCTGGAAAAGGGCGTTGAACTGATAATGTCTTACGGACCTAAGCTCATCCTTGCCATTTTAGTACTTATAATAGGATTGCGTATTATCAAAGTCTTGACAAGGTTAACAAACAAGACGATGGGAAAACGCGATTACGATAAGTCTCTAACAATATTTCTGCTGCGTCTCATATCGATATCGCTTAAAACGGTACTCTTTATAAGTGTAATATCGATGGTAGGGGTAAAGACTACATCCTTTATTGCAATCCTGGGAGCAGCCGGACTCGCTGTCGGGTTTGCTCTTCAGGGAAGCCTTTCAAACTTCGCCGGCGGCGTTATGATCCTCCTCTTCAAACCCTTCAAAGTGGGAGATGTTATAGAGACCCAGGGATATACCGGAAAGGTAACAGAGATAAGCATATTCCACACGATTTTAAAAACTTTTGACAACAAAACCATAATTACTCCGAACTCCGGGGTCTCAGGCGGAAGTATAATCAATTACACCAAAGAGCCGACACGCAGGATAGACATGACATTCTCAATAGGATACGATGATGATATCGGTAAGGCTAAAAATATTCTGAAGAAAATCGTTGAAGAGGATGACAGGATCCTAAGCGATCCCGCTCCGATGATCGTTGTTTCCGAACACGGAGACAGCTCGATCAACTTATTTGTGCGTCCCTGGTGTAACACGGAAAACTACTGGAATATCTACTTCGACATGCATGAGAAGGTAAAGATCGCTTTCGATGAATCAGGGATAACCATACCGTATCCCCAGCAGGACGTTCATATTTACAATGACAAGGAGCAGAATCAACCCTAATTAGTGCCGGGAGATAAATCTCCTTACAGACGGAAACCTACCGCTCTCCTTCTTAACTCCGCTCTGCCGGGGAAATACTGTGCCGGTAGAGGCAGGCGTAAGTGCCCGTTACCCACATAAAGGAAACTGTTACTCCCACCTCCAGGAAAAGCAGGCCCAGCAGATAAATCGGCAGAACCGATTAATCCCGGGCCATATCTGTCTTCCACACCTTCCACACATTACCCACAAGATCGGGCCCCGGTTCAAGAACCTTCTTTCCGGGCATCCATCCTGAAGGGGTCGCCTTTCCTCCTTTGCTTTCCCTTACAAGCTGGAACGCCTGGATCTGCCTGTAAGTTTCGTTGACATTCCTTCCTACGGGTGGTGTCAACACCTCATAACCCTGAATAACTCCGTCGGGATCGATTATAAATCTTCCCCTGGTCTCAACCCCTCCCCCTTCATCATATATTCCATAAATAGTTCCCACCTTCCCTCCGGCGTCAGAGAGCATCGGATAGGGAATACCGCCTTCAACCATTTTGGAAAGTTCGTTGTCATTCCACATCTTGTGAACAAAAACGCTGTCAACACTCATCGACAGCACTTCAACACCAAGCTTCTGTAATTCTTTAAACCTGTCGGCAACTGCCGAGATTTCAGTCGCTCAAACGAAAGTAAAATCACCCGGATAAAAACACAGGAGAACCCACTTACCCAGATATTCTGACAATTTCACATTTACAAACTTCCCTTTATAATAAGCGGGAGCTGTAAAATCGGGCGCTTTCTGTCCTACTTTTATCATATCAACCTCCCTGGTATACTCTTTAGATTCCTCATTTGCTTCCCCGAGAGGAGCATCCCCCTCGTCAACAGGACCGCCGGTAGGCCTGGCGCAGCCCGCTTTAAACTCTTCAGGCATATATCCCCCTTTCAAAGATTCTCTCAACCTCTGCCGGAATCCCTAAAACGCCGGCTTTATTAAAACAATTTACTAAATCAAATATACCTCTTCTGTCGTTATTCTATCAAGTCCTGTCATCGGCACTTATATAAGTTTATATGTCAGCCCCAGAGACAGTGACTGTTTAAACCTGCCGCCGAGATCGATCTGCTTGTCATAGAGAAGCTGGAAATACAGATTAACCATAAGATACTTCGTTATACCCGCCGTGAGTATCGTCTCCCACTTAACATCGGAACATTTCCAGTAATCGTTCGGCGCTTCATCCTCATTCGAGTAAGCAAGGGCTTTAAAAACAGTCAGCTTGCTTTCAAGCGAAATCTGATCGTCTGCTATCTTTGTTTTGACTTCAGAATCAAAAGTGAGACCGCCGTCCTTCTCAGTCGTATTTCCCTGGTCGAGATATTGACGCGCGCCTGCGCCGATCCTCGCCATCCATTCAGTTTTTTCATCTTTTACCAGAACCTTCGAAACACCGGCACTCTCGGTAAATGTCACGGGGTTTATATAAAGGTTCTCACGGGGATCTCCGGCATCGAGAAACTGGGTCTCTATCCTGCCGCTGACAAAAGGTTCAATCCAGCTTTCAAGTGTAAAGCGCAAAAGAGATTCAAAATCTATAAGGTCGTTCGAAACAACAGGTTCCCTCCATCTGTTACTTTCCGCTTCCTGACTGTGAGTCTGGCCGAAAAAGAGCTTGAGGGTGTTTCTCGTGTTAACCTTCCGGTGGAGCTGCTTCTCGGCAAGCGAGTTAGAAGAAAAAAGCCAGCTTAGCGCCCCCGCTTCTCCACCTGCCCAGTTATCGCTGTATGAGTTCTCAGTGAATGTAAGGTTAGCATCAGCGGAGAGATTCCAGGGTTCAGCGGACTTGCCGGCGGCGGCAACAAGCAGTAAAGCCGCGAATAAAACAAACCATTTCGGCATAGCTTCTCCTTTCATTGACAACAACGTTTGAAAATCAGCAAATTCAAATAATTCCCATAACCAGACATAGGCATTCTTTGGTTCGTAAATTAACCGGCTTCTTAACTTTGAATCTCCTTCAGCGCCTCGAGTGCTTTTTCATAATCGGGCAGCTCATGGTTTTCTTTGACTATCTCAATGTATCGAATGACATTCAGCGAATCTATTATTATAACCGCCCTGTTTAGAAGCCTCAGCTCCTTGATAAGAAGACCGTAATTCTTTCCGAAAGAAGCTTCTCTGTGGTCTGAAAGGGTTACGACCCTGTCTACCCCCGCCGCCCCGCACCACCTTCCCTGGGCGAAGGGAAGATCCATACTTACAGTCAAAACCACAACTTCGTCAGATAGTTCAGATGCCAATTCATTAAACCGCCTCGTCTGTGTATCGCAGACCTTTGTGTCAAGCGAAGGAACAACGCTGATTATCTTTATTTTCCCTTCATAATCCTCAAGCGATTTTGCCTTCAGACTATTATCAAGAACGGTAAAGTCAGGGGCGCTTGAGGCAACTTTAAGCTCCGGACCAACAAGGGTTACGGGATTCCCGCCCATTTTAGTGATTTGCCTTTCCATAACAATCTCCTTTATCTTGGGATGATCGATCCGCGCCACTATCTACGATATTATATTACACCTTAAATAATATTTTACTCAAGTAATTATATTTCCTTCAAAAAAGCTGATAAAGATAACCTCATAAAAACAAGTGCCGAAATAATGTAAAACGGTTCGATGAATAATATTTTTTAGACTTGCGCGAAATATATTTTGTGTTAGAATTTTCATGCATAAGGGTTCTGAAAAATTAAGATAATGATATTCAAGCTCTGTCAGTAGCGGGGATAAAGTTTTTTAATGAAAGGCGGGCGGCATGAACGAAAAAAGGGATTATACGACACTCGAGATCTTCAGTATTGCCATCAAATCGGAGATAGAAGCGGCGAAACTGTATAATGAGATGAAGAAAATTACCAAAAACTCGATCCTCAAGGATAAATTCGACTTTCTGATATCTCAGGAGAAGAAGCACGAACAGATCCTCAAAGAGGCCTACGAGAAAAACTTTCCGGATGTAGAGCTTAAAAGCCCGCCGAATTCCCCCGTACCCCTTACCCGGGATATTATGTCCGAATCGCCATCTCTTAAAGAGCTCTTCGAAATCGCTATGAGCGCGGAGAAAATGGCTGGAGGTTATTATAACGACCTCGCAAAGAGGACGAATAACCCGAGCAGTAAATCTCTTCTCCTGTATATGGCAAAAATGGAGCGCAGTCATCTCGCGCTTCTCGAGGTGGAATACGAACAACTTGAGAGTGGCGCGGATATCGATTCGGACGATTTTCTCAGGGGAGAACGCCTGATGAACATGGGACCCTGAATCGATAGACAGATAAAAAAATCTTATTCGTTCCTTCAAAATGACGGAAAGGACATATTATGGAGTTTGGAAGCGTTGAAGAGATTCTTGATTTCGCGATAAAATCTGAGGATAGGGCCAGCGATTTCTATACACACCTTGCCGGCAAGGTGAAAAGATCCGGCATGAAAAAAGCGTTCCTGGAATTCGCAGAAGAGGAAAAAGGACACAAAGAAAAACTGCTGAAAATCAAAAAAGGGGAAATGCTAGCCCCTGTCAGCGAAAAAGTAATGGACCTTAAAATTGCCGAATATACACAGGACGTGGAACCGAGCAAAGACCTCGATTACCCGCAGGCACTTGTAATCGCCATGAAATCGGAGAAGGCATCCTACAGAATGTACCGGGAACTGGCCGAGGCGGCAGACAATGCCGAGCTGAAAGAAGTTCTGCTGGGCCTGGCGCAGGAAGAGGCGAAACACAAGCTCAGGTTCGAAATCGAATATGACGAGTACGTCCTCAATGAGGATTAGCGAGGGTCCCGGGCATCTATAATTCCTTAGTCAGTCTTACAGTTTAATAAGCGGGGAATTACATCTTATAATATCAAAGTTTCATTATTCTATATTTTTACCCGGCGTGAAAAGATGAATAAGAATGTGCCATTCATACATGCACTCTGATTCGGCTAGAATCTCAAATTGCTGGTTACGGCAAGGTCAACACTTTTAGCGCTCCTGAACCAGTTAAAAGTATGATTCAGATATCCGATATCAAACCGCCAGCATTTAACATTGATCCCCAAGCCCAGGCCAACGGCAAATGTTTCCCTTCCGCCGAACGCGAAAGCTCCTCTCAGGGGAAGAAATGAAAAGCGTGAATATTCAGCGCCCAGAGAAATACGCGGCGTAACTGTATTTCCCATCGAATGATCCAGCCCCTGCCGCCAAGCGGCCGTGAGAACAAGATTATCACGCGCGCTGAAAGAAGCCGCCATATTCATGGTGCGCGGCAGAGATGTTGAGAAATTGCCCGTGGAGTAAGTAGTGTCTGTATCTGTAATTTCGGTATCGCCGCCGTCGCCGATTCTCAATGTATCGGATTGGAACTCATAAACGCTTATTTCATTATCTTTATCCCATCCAATGCCGCCTATCAGGTTGTTGAAATGTAGTGATACAGTCCAGTTTTTTCTGATTTTCGCCAGGAATCCCATATCGGCCGCGAACCCCCTGCCGCCCATGCTGGTTTGATAACTCATTTTTCCATCGGCGTATATATACTCATCAGTTGTCTGGAGACCTCCATCCGCGTCAATCAAACCCCCGTAAGCTAATCCTAAAATATATTTCAGATTGACGCCCGCCGATAGGAATCTCGAATCATCCTTTTCTCCTATAATCTTTCTCGCGTAACCCATGTCAAAGGCCACGCCTCCCCATCCCTCTCCGTCAAGATCGTCAAAACGTAAATTCTTTATCCCGCTATTTCCGTAAAACGGAAATTCCACAGCTTCCTTAGGGATTATCACATGACCGTTTCCTGTTCCTGTTACTCCGAAGCCGAATGAATGAAAGCAGAATGAAAGAGCCCTTACTCCGACCAATCCGTCGAGCCTCAGACCGCTATCCGGCAGATCTTCGAGCAGATTATTTATGTCGCTGTTTGTAAGCGTGTCTCCCGAAGTGAAGTAATCATCATACTCCTTCAGCGAGAAGCTGTTATTGCTCATCTTCAATCTCGATGAGAACAGCAGGAATTCAAAGCCGAAATCCTTAGGCCCTGCAAGTGTCGCCGGATTGCCTCCCAGATATTCGAGACCTTCAGCCGTGCCGACATTACTGCCTGCCAGAGCTAGACTCCTGGCGTCTATCATCTCCTGCGCTTCAGCTTGAAACCCCGGAAGAAACGGCATAACAAGGATCATGAAAATGTAAGCTAACCTGATTGTGCTTTTCATATCGGTTTATTCCTCGTCATCATGAATAAAAAACTCAAACTCTACTTCCCCTGATAATCTAATAAAATCACTTCCGCGGACAATCACTCTTCCCTCGGTGTTTTGCAGAATAAGTTGAAATCCCGTCCGTACCGGAGGATCCTTAAAAACTGAAAGTTCGTTGCTATTCAAGGAGAAGACAACATCTGAAACAACGGGGGTCTCCACAAATCCATTTACGGGATTTGCCGGGGCGGCGTCAAAAACAATCGGTTTGGTAAAACCCAGGCTATCGACGGAATAATTTGTCGTATCATAAAATTCCTCTTCAGTGGCTGATATATCACGGCTAACGAAGAAACGTACCGTGCCGCCCAGGAAACTGCGGTTCTCAATACACGCTCTTAACACAGCGGACTGAAATTCATCCCCCGCACCGTCTCTGAAGGTTTCTCCGATATCATCCATGGAGAGAGTGTCGGAATCAAATTCAACGGGGTCGGGATCCTCTATCTCGATTTCAAGGGGGGTAGAGAATGAATAATCACCGCTGACCTGGTCTCCAACGCTCACCGATGAATATCCTGAATAGATAAGTTCACCCGAGTAGACAATATCTGTCGGATAAATATTAAGAAGATCGACAACCGAGTGATCTGAAATTAAAAATATATTATCACCAATCTCTACTGGCATGTTTATTACCACATTGGCTGAATCAGTTATACCCTCATCAAACTCATTATGATACCCGGTTATCCTCAGACTAAGGTCGAGGTTTTCTATATTCAGATCGTTTTGGAATCTCACCCGCAGCAGAGCCTGCTGGAAATTAAAACTTCCGGAAATATCCTGATAATCGGCTACGTCATTCTCTTCAAACGGACCAATTTCAAATGAATCCTCCGAAAGATACCCTTCCAGACTGGCGAATTTAAACAGGTCGGTGTGAACCGAGACAGACACACTGTCAGTATCTCTCAAATGCACAAAGCTGCTGCTTTCTCCGGTTACAATTTCAACTTCAATCTGCATCGAATCGAGAGGACTTCCCGGAGATTCAGAATTCAATATTCTGTGCCCGCTGAGGTTCTCAGCAAAAGAATCTGTTCCATCAGGATCAAGAACAAGGCTTTTGCTGTACGAACTATCATCCGGTTTTTTCAGATCGGGCAGCCTCATATCCAGATTGGAGCCAAGTGGAACCTGATTGATAAAATCGAAACTCATTGCCCCGGAGGATATATTCCCTTCAATAATCCGGTCCCCCTCACCTATGGCCAGACTATATTCTCTGGTTACAATCTGTGAAGGTACTTTTCCAATTATCTCTTTAACATCCAAATCCAGAAGGGTTACTTCCAGCCGGCAGCTTGAACTATCGAGGATATCCTGTGTCATGTAAAATGTTGTGTCCCCGGAGACGGGAATAGAATATTCAAGCCATAACGGGGCGCGGATCCAGGAATCACCCGGAGTTATCAACTCTTCAACACAGGCTACGCCTCCCGGCTCGATATCATCTTCTAAATTTAATGCAGAAACAAACGTGCCCGTGGAATCTGAAACCTGTATCCCCATACCATCCGGAGAATAACTGTTGGGGCCTATTGTAAAAGGCATATCGTTATAAACACATATTCTTATATTGCAATGATTGATAACAGCTGAACTGAAGTCATCCGATCCTGCCATTATAGGATCGGAAGTGACTGTGGTTTCCGGAACCGTAACGGTCTCGCCGACATATGAAGAAAACTCGGGCAGGATATCCGCCATCTCGATCAAATCAGCAGATTGAGTTCCTATAGAATCAAGGGATATCTCTTCAAGCATGACTGAAATAGAGGTATCCCTTCCCGACAGCGTAAGATCATCATCTGATACGTTTTCGGATTCAAATTCTCTGTCAATATTTATAAAGAGAGTATCTCCGATATCAACTATAGTGCTGCCGTCGGCAATTTCATCCCGGAAAAGCAGTGTGTCTTTGGACAGAGGTACTGTAACGGGAACTGCCCAGCTTGGAAGAACAGGTTCTTCCACACTGCAACCCGCCGTCAACCCGCAGATTAACACGAATAAAAAGAACAGCTTTATTTTTTCCTTAAACATCTGGTAATCTCCGAACAATACAATTATAAATCGGGCGTGCTCATTTGTAAAACAATTTATCGGCAGGCTCCTGTGCTGCATAATAATTTAGAATTGTATTTACGCAAGAATCGTGCGATAATACCAGCCTTACTGTTTTTTAGGGATATCTGCTTATTATTTATTTACAGGCAAACCTGCGTTTCTTTGTTATTTACCTGAATGGAGGAGATATAATGCCGCAGATACAGCGTATTTCCTCAATCTGAACTCGGCAAATTCCGATTATAGAAAGTGGCGGAGCGGTTAATTAGTTTTCGATAGTAATTTATATTCTTTACCGGCTTGGGGCAATCTCCTGTTACTTCGTTGAGATATCCCCCTGTTTCATCGCCAGGATTGAAGCAAGGCATATCGAGGCGAGTTTTGAACGCGCGGAATCACCTCTGGAGGTCAATACGATCGGGATCCCCCCGCCTATTATAACACCGGCAAGATAGGCGCCTGATGAAACTGTGAGAGATTTATAGACAACATTGCCCGCTTCAATATCCGGCATAATAAGGATATCAGCGTTGCCCCTGATCCTGCCGCCGTAGTTTTTCTCCCGGGCGCTATGCGGATCCATGGCAATATCCAATGAAAGAGGGCCCTCTACAATACAGTCCTCTCTGCCGGAATACTCCTTCGCTAGTTCTCCGGCAAGCATAGATGATTCAACACTCGGGTTCATCGTCTCGACGGCGGATATAATGGCAACACGCGGATTTATCACATTGAGCTGTTTTGCCACCGAAACGGCGTTCTCCAGTATTTTCTTCTTGATCTTACGGTTGGGATTAGGAATGAGAGCCGCGTCCGACACGAATAGAAGTTTCGGATAGTTAGGAATCTGAAAGACACCCACATGACTGTATATGCTGTTCTTTCTCATTCTGCCGCTTTCTTTCAGATACGTTAAAGTCCCTTTCATAATATCCGCTGTCTTAACTCCGCCTTTCATGAGAAGATCAACTTCCCCTGAATCGAGTAGTGATACGGCCTTTTCCACCGGCTCATCTGAATCTATAATCGTATAATTGTCGCCGTCTACTTTTATGTCATACTGCCATGCGAGTTTGTTGATCTCGTAATAATCACCGACAAGAAGGAATTTCGCTATCGGATAACGGCCGTCCTCATTCGCCTGTTTAGCCGCTGCCACGGCATCTTCGTTCTCCGCTCCGACGATCGCTATTACCGGCGCTCTCCTCTTGGCAATAATCGATCTCGCCATATATATCACTTCATCCAAACTGGTCACAGGTTCATCTTCTTTCTTGCGCAGGTGCGGATCAGAGAATATCTCTGTGGTCAGAAGATTATTCTCCCTTTCCCTTTTTTTCTTAAGCCGTTTCCTTTCATCGACATAATCTTTTACGGTCGAAGGGTTGAACCTCGCCCTCAGATGACCCGCCACGAGGGATTCATGTTCTATCGACCCGCGGATTATTCCAACCGGGAAATAGGGGAAAAGCCTGTCCTTAATCTTCCCCGTGAATTCATTGCTTTTAGAGAGTCCTCCGGTTAATATCACCATGGCGATTCTCTTCTCGACCGCCGCGAGTCTCATCACCGCCCCTGCGACATTCCCGGCCATAAAATCAATTACCAGCTCTATCTTTTCACGCTGAGCGCTCATGGCTCCCGACTGCTTGAAATGCAGAAGAGCCCTGAAATCATTTGTTCCGGTTAAATCAAGCATTCCTCCGGCTCCGAAAAGATACTTCCTGAGTTCCGGAAGGCTCATTTTCCCTTCATCGATCGAACGGAGCATTACATCCAGGGGTATATTACCGCACCTGTTGGCGCTTGGTATTCCCGAAAAAGCGTTGACTAAGTCAACTATTTCCCCCTCTTCGTGTCTAACTATAGATATGCCGCCGCCGACATGTGCGCCGATAGTAGAAATTTTATCTTCAGGTATACTCAGAATAGAGGTTGCCAATCTGTGTACCGCTCTTTGATTGAGGTAATGAGCTCCCCTTCCGTCCCGGAGCAATTTCTGAATACCCGTAAGTCTTGACGTGACATCCATCTCGTCTGAAGCCACTGGATCGGTCATAGTTACGATCAGATTTTTCGAATCACCAAAATCCTCTCTCAGCTTTATCCCGATTTGAATGCCCATATTAGACGCGTGATCTATAATAGGGGTCTGAACATCTTTTACCATTTCAGCGCAAACATGATAAGTGCCAGTAGAAACTCCATTTACAAAGCCCCCTCGGCAGGCAATCCCCTTCAGGTCTCCTTTCCCGACGCCATGTTTTTCCAGCCATTTTTCAATCATCTCAGAGCGGGTTTCAACACTATCATCGTACTCGGGCGGCAGGTGAACTTCCTCTTCCAGTGTTAGTGTCAGCCCGTCGTAAATAGCCACTTTCGTGGAGGTAGATCCCGGATTGATACACAAAACCTTCTCGCCGCTGGCTTCTTCAGGCAGAGAACCCTTCCCGAACAATCTTGAGATTATAATCTCCGTGCCGCGCTCTGAGGCTTTTACAGAATGTATAAACTGGGAAAAAAGATTTCCCCAGGCTTCTTCCCAATTGCTATCAAGCTTAACGGGCCGGGAAATCCTGACGATATTCTCCAGAAATTCAAGGTATTGATCTTCTGTATCGAACTTGCTGTAATGAACATCATCAATTCCCCTGACAAGCTCTCTTTCAAGATCCTGGGCATTACCGGTTTCTCTCAAAGCACCCAATAGCGCGCTGAGCTTTGCTTCAACTATCTTCAGGTTTTTTTCAAACAACTGCTTTCAACCCCCGGTCTAAAGAAACGGTTGTATATTTTTAATATAATTAGAAATTAGTTTTTCAGCACCTTCCATAAGATCTTCCTTCGCGGGCCCTGAAACATAGGACCGCATATCTCTTAAATCAGAACCCTGTATTGAACTGTCACCCATCAGAACTCCTCCAATCGCTCCCCCATACCCGCTGTTCTGCTCGAGACCCGATAGTTCACTCCATAACAGAGTCCATCCATTTACAACATCCTTCATATTATACCCTCCGCCTCCCAGAGCAACTATCTTCGGAAACCTTTCGTGTAAAAGCTTAATCGATTCAATATACCCGTTGTTGGTCATTTTCAGATGAGTCAGCGGATCTGTCGCGGAACTATCTGTTCCAAACTGTCCAACTATAACATCCGGATTAAACCTCTTTACGGAATCGATCACTATGTTATCAAAAAGCAGGGTGAACACTTCGTCATCCGTGTCAAGTTGCAGCGGAATATTAATATTGAACCCCATGCCCCTGCCTGTGCCAATCTCTTTCTCAAAGCCTCCCCAGGGGAAAAGGGTTTTTCCCGATTCATGAGCGGATACGGTAAGAACCTCAGGGTCATCGTAAAAAGCTTCCTGCACGCCGTCTCCGTGATGCGCGTCGATGTCTACGTAGGCAACCCTCCTGCCGAGTGCTTTCAGTTTTTTAATCGCTATCACCGCGTCATTAACATAACAGAACCCTCCAGCGCGGTCCGAATGAGCGTGATGAAAACCGCCGCAGGGATTAAACGCGCTCTTAAATCCCCCCACCACCCTTTCTACCGCTTCGAGGGTAGAGGCTACTGACAGAAGACAGAACCGGAATAACCCGTTGAAAATCGGATTCTCCATAGTCCCCACACCATGATAAATCATATCTATGTCAACTTCTCCGCCCCTTCCCGCTCTCTCTAGAATATCGATATACTCTGAAGTATGAAAACTTTCCAGATCCTCTCTTTTTCCTTCATCTATTTTTATAACAGCCACAGAAGGGTCAGAAAGAAGTCCTCTTCCTTTACACATTTCATATACCTTTTCAACCCTCACCGGCTTAAAGGGGTGCTCGGGGCTGAATTTGAATTCAGAAAGTCCTGGCGCGTGAATAAAAGCCGCTTTTTCTTTTTTCTCGTTATTCACTTTCTCAACTCTCGCGCGTTAAATTCGCCTATCAGCAGGAAATAAACAGAACCCTGTTTCAACCAGGTTATTTTGGTATAAAAGAGAAACGCTCGTTAAAAAATCCTTCCTCTGTTATTTTCTTTTTTCTTCCGAGAAATCTATTACTACAAAATAGCTTCCGTCTTCTAATTTAGTCTTGGCCGGGAAGCCGCAGTTATGAAACAGGGAAAGCATCTTCCTGTTCTCCGCCATAACATCCGCTTTAAATCCCTTTATTCTCTTCTCTCTGGCTATCTCTATCAGCTTTTTCATTAAATGAGAACCTATTCCCCTTCTCTGCCAATCGTCCCGTACGACAAAGGCAACCTCCGCCATATTATCCGAAGGGTCGACCTTAAACCTTCCTATCCCGATCATCTCTTCAAGTTCGGTCTCGCCCACCAGAGCCACCAGCGACATTTCTTCCCGGTAATCGATATTCACCATGGGCTGAAGCCTCTCGTGAGGCATAGCTTTCACGACATTAAAAAACCTGTAATATATCGATGTATCGCTCAGTGAATAAAAGAATTCTCTCTGCAGGGATTCATCAGTAGGTTTTACCGGTCTGAAGAAGACTTCAGTATCACCGAAAACCTCTGTATGTTCATATTTATCCGGATAATATTTGCCGGCGATTGAAAGAGGCATCTGATCCATGTGAACAATACTTCTATTCTTAGCGTAATTAATCAGATCATCGCGGAAATCGGGGTGCGCTATACTCGTAAGAGCCAAAGCCCTTTCCCTCAGGTTCTTCCCGTGCAGATTAACAACTCCAAATTCAGTAGCCACGTAATGTACATCTCCGCGCGAGGTTACGACTCCCGCGCCTTCGTCCAGAGTAGAAACAATCCTCGAAACAGAACCGTCCTTAGCAGTTGAAGGCATAACAATTACAGCTTTACCGTCGGATGACCTTGCCGCCCCCCTTACAAAATCAACCTGCCCGCCGATCCCCGAATAAAAGTAATCTCCAATCGAATCAGCGCAGACCTGACCGGTAATATCGATCTGTATAGCGGCATTTAACGAAACCATCCTGTCATTTTGAGCTATTACCAAAGGGTCGTTAGTATAATCACAAGGATGAAATTCAATAAGCGGATTATCATCCACAAAATCGTACAGGCGCTGGCTTCCCATGCAGAATGTGGCTATTATCTTTCCGTTGTGAAGAGATTTCCTTTTATTACTGATAACGCCTTTCTCGACGAGGTCAATAATACCATCAGAAAACATTTCCGTGTGAACTCCAAGATCTTCCTTGTCATCTAAAAACCTGAGAACAGCGTTCGGGATCATACCTATTCCGGCCTGGATAGTGGCACCGTTTTCAATTAATCTCGCCACATTACGGCCTATCTTCACCGCAACCTCATCCGGTTCCGGGGCTATTAATTCGGGAAGGGGCAGGTCGCTCTCCACTACATAATCTATATCGTTCAGATGGATAAAACAATCTCCGAGCGTTCTCGGCATTCTCGTGTTCACTTCCGCTACAACTATATCCGCGCTCTCAGCTCCCGCCTTCTCGACATCCACCGAAACTCCGAGTGAACAAAAACCGTAACTGTCAGGCGGCGCGACCTGAATAAAAGCCACATCTATTTTCATCTGCCCGGATGAGATAAGGGCTGGAAGTTCTGAAAGAAATATTGGAGTATATTCAGCCCTTCCTTCATTTACAGCGTCTCTTACATTCTGGCCGATGAAAAAAGCGTTCTTTTTAAACGGTTTACTCATAACAGATTCGGCGTATATGGATGTTCCGAGTTCGATCAAATTTATCGTCTCGTGATCCTGAATGTATTCACCCTTTTCTATCAGCATACCAATAAGCTTTTGAGGTTCAGCGGCTCCGGAACCTATAAATATTCTGCTGCCGGGATTTACTATCTTCAGGATATCATCGGTAGAACGTTTTTTGTTCTCGTACATCTTCGTAAACCGGGAGCTCATAATCCAACCTCCATCTCGAATACTGACGATTCAGCTTAAAGAACAAACTGGAAACACCGACATAAAACTGCTCTTAAATCAGTCAATTCGCGGACAAAGTAAAAACTCCGCGGACACCGTATATGATGATTAATAATCGCTCGAATCGCAAGCGTTTGTATCATAATTTGTAGAATCATTTCTTTTGATTCAGAAAATAAGGGAACAAATATCCGGGTTATTCAATAAAATCGAATTTGAACTTCAGGTCAGCGTTACTCCCGATTACATTGTGATCTTCAATTTCTTAGAAGCAATCACAAGAAAAAATATTCCGAAAAGAGCCAGAATAAGAATATTTGTAATTATAGATGACAGACCATACCCGTAGGAAATAATTTTGTGAAGGCCGTCCATAGTCCAGCCGGTCGGAAGAAAGAAAGCGACTACCCTGAAGGGTTTCGAAACAATTTCAAGCGGCCACCAGCAACCGCCGAGTGATGAAAGGGCGAGTGTTGTCAACACGGCAAATCCTGTAACCTGATCTGGATCACTAAAGAGAGAGCCGAATAGAAGAGCGAAAGAACCGACGGAAAAAGCGAAAACAGCCATAAGAAGCGCGAGCCCGATATAGGAATTCCCAAGTGTGATGCCGAAGAGCAATTTGCCGGCCGCAAGGAGAAAGAGGATTTGAGCGGCAGATACGACCATTCTTCCAAACAGTTTTCCTGTTACAATCTCCATCTTCCGGGCCGGGCTTGCAGCTATCCTCTTCAGCACTCCGCTCGCCCGTTCAACTGCTATAGCCGTGCCGCTGAACACCATTCCCATCAACACGAACATCACAAGACTTCCAGGCACGGAAGATTGAAAACCACCTGGAATTTTTTCAGCTTTTCCCGCGAATTCATCCTTCAAGCTGATAGCTGGTTCTCTGGCAAGAATGCTGTCAAGACGGACTTCATAATCTTTTGTCTCCTCAATCTCACCCCCTGATAAATTCCAGAGACTGCCGATTACCGAGTCACTCTGAATAATAAAACGGCTGTCGCCCCGCTTTACCTCTTCTGTCTCTATCTCAAGAAGCCCCGCGCCAACATTCACAAGACTTCTGAATATAGCGGTCGATGCCGCCCTGCCGGCATCGAAATTCGTGTTTTTCTCTTTTCTCAATACAAGTTCCGTTTTGCTTCTCGACAGGATATTTCTTGTAAATTTCTCTGGAATAATCAGAGTCCGTATCGGATTTGCCCCTTCGGCGAGAGAATCTACAAGCTGAAGGTTTTCATCCTCGAGGGCTTCGATCAGATCGCGGGAAAGAAACCCCGAGTCTCTGTTCTCAATTGTAATTGTAGCTTTGGGAACGCCGCCGCTTCCTCCCCCTATGGAAGTACCGAAAAAAAACATAAAGGCAAGCGGCATAAGAAATATCCAGATAATAAGGCTTCTCTCCTTCACGGTTATTTTAACGTCGCCGGCGGCTATATTAAATATTCTTCTAAGTGAATCAAACACAATAAAATCCTAACCTTTTGCGGTAAACTTCTTTTCAATAAGGATAGTTCCGGGAATCAGGGTAAAGATCGCGATCAAATAGACAATAATCAGGTTCAGCGCTATATCCTCAACCCCGGCGCCTAATATAAAAATCTGCTTAAATCCGTTTGCCGCCCAGTAGACGGGGGAAAAACGCCCGACAGCCTGAAGAGTGTCGCTTAACTGCTCAAAGGGGACCATACTCCCTCCAAAAAGGGCCATAATAATAATGACAACAGACATTACAGCATCTGCCGCCCGTTCTGAACTGATGAATCCATAGAATAGTGCCATCAGGCCGGTACACATGAGTATTACTCCCGTAAAATGGGTAAGAAGAGCCAAAGGACGGCCTAAATTCACACCGAATCCTATCGCGCTGACAAATAGGATAATTACACATGTAACAGCAGTGACGCAGAAAGTCACCATAACCTTCCCAGTTACTACATGCCTTCCCCTCAAAGGAGCTACAAGAATCCTCTGAAGAGTTCCAGCTCCTTTCTCCCTGACCAGATCCCGTAATGTAATTTCGCTTATAAACAGCAACCCGAAAACCATGCTTCCCGGAAGAACAAAAGCGAATATATTAAATCCTTCATCCCTCTCATCATCTGAAATATCACTAACCGTTTCCGTTTTGAACCCGACAATCGAGCCCGACAGATACCCACCGGCCAGTGTGATCTTATTCTTTGAATCTTCGAGTATTCCCTCTATTTCATTACCCGTGGGCCACCTTTCCTTTTCAATAAGAACGCGAATCTTATCTGTCGGGCCGGAGAATAAAACCCGGGCCCTGCCGAGAGCAACTACTGCAGTCTTTACTATCTCTTCTACAATAACGGGAAGGAATGTCTCTGAGGGATTCTTCACAAGTCTTAACTCCACGGGCTTTCCTTCGAGAAAATCGTCTGAAAAATTCCTGGGGATCTCTAACAGCGCTGACGCCTTCCCCTCGCTCATCAGCTCTTCCCCCTCCTCCGCTTCAACTGTTTCAAGATCTATCATATTCGCCAGTGTATCCTGGCGCATTCCGTTCTTTATAAACCCGCTTACAATCCCCCTGTCATTATCAACGAGAAGGACTTTTATTACCGGAAGCTTTTCCCCACCCTGTCCGCCGAATACAATCCCTATAAGAAGTGTCATAACAAGAGGAATCAGCATCATAAGAAGTACTGAAACGGGGTTTTTCATCCGTCTTTTAAAATCGCAGAGAAATATCGTAATAATTTTTCTCACATCAGACTTCTTTCATCATATCCCGGCCTGATAATAACACGGGGCGTGAACTCATTCCTAATCTCTTAATTCATATCCTGTAATCCTGAGGAAAACACTTTCCAGATTCGGTTCTTTTATCGAAACATTTTCTATTCTTATTCCCGATTTTAAGAATTTGTTAAGCACACTGCCGATAGTTGCCCTGTCGGAAGCGAAGAATCTCACCATCCCGTCCTCGAGATAATCTATCCTCAACCCTTCCAGGATATCTTTTGTGGCATCACTTTTAAATTCACCCGTCAGAGTTACAACATCCTCTTCCCCTGCAAGCTCGGTAAGTTCACGCAGTGTTCCCTCAGCGTGGATTGTTCCCCTGTCAATAATTGCAATCCGGTCACAGAGGTTTTCAGCTTCTTCCAGATAATGAGTGGTATATATAATTGTTTTTCCGCGCCCCGCTTCATCTTTTATTATCTTAAGTATATTGGCGCGTGCCTGAGGATCGATACCCAGTGTCGGTTCATCCAGAAGAATAAGTTCGGGGTCGTGAATCAGCCCGGCTCCGAGATTCACGCGCCGTTTCATGCCGCCGGAATAATCTCTGACAGGATCGCCGGCTCTCTCGACCAGATCAACAAGCTCCAGGACTCTATCAGCGGCAGACCTCAGCTTCTTACCTGAAAGTCCGTAGAGACTTCCCCAGAAATGCAGGTTTTCCCTCCCGGAAAGCTCTTCGTAGAGAGCTATCTCCTGTGGAATAACACCAAGGATCTCCTTAAAGCGGCTTCCACCCTCGCGTGTATCCCTGCCGGCTATTTTTATAGAGCCGGAATCGGGTTTGAGAAGCCCTGAAATCATAGAAATAGTAGTCGTTTTTCCGGCACCGTTAGGACCCAGCAGCCCGTATATCTCACCCTTTTCAACATTAAAGCTTATACCCGCGACAGCCCGGACATCACCAAATGACTTTCTGATTTCACTTGCTTCTATCATCAATTCCTCCTGATTTCACAGTCGAGTATAAACTAAACAATGAAGAACCGCTTTCTTCTGGAGTAACGACTATCCCTTCTTGAAAAATTTTCGCTGAATTGTATAAATCAATTCTTTATCCTGCGGTTCAATCTTCAAAAGAAACACAATGGAAACAAACAGAATAAATAAAAGTAATGCTAAAAACATAGAAGGAACAATATCCTCAATTAAAAATATTTTCTTTAGATAATATACCATAAATCCGGAAATAAATGCAGCTGTAATTGGTTTATAAAAATTTCTTGAGTAAGGATATACTTTTATCAGATAATATACCTCAAACAATTTCAATAAATTTATAACCACAAAGGCGGTTGAAGTAGCTATAGCAGCCCCGATAATTCCGTATATCGGGATTAACCAGTAATTCAACCAGAAATTCATAACCAAAACCAGAGAAGAATTCAGAAGATTATATTTTGGATTTCCCGACATCGACAAGACTAATCCTGAAGGACCAACGGCTGAGTTTATCAGTTGTCCAAAAGATAGTATCACCAAAGCCATTGAACCTAGAATAAATTCATCGCCGAATATTCCCATAATCTGTGAATTAAAAATTAATATTAGAACAAAAAACGGCAATACTAATATTAAAATCCACCTGGTTACAATTTTAAAATTCTGTTCAAATTTCTGCATCTGTTTTAATCCAAAATATTCAGATATTACCGGTGCAAAAATAGAGT
>Ga0102934_1000948_pt1 | contig 19992 bp, 23 predicted proteins | sample SalPonR2_A_D1_MG_FD_78175 | JGI IMG/M metagenome (GOLD analysis project Ga0102934, IMG submission 78175) | Salt pond soil microbial communities from South San Francisco under conditions of wetland restoration - Salt Pond MetaG R2_A_D1_MG | ecosystem: Environmental > Aquatic > Marine > Intertidal... | reverse complement strand
CCATCGACAACGGCATCAACCTGTGGTGCGTCAGCGACAACCTGCGCAAGGGCGCGGCACTCAACGCCGTGCAGATCGCCGAGACGCTGGGACAGCGGGTGCTGAAGAAGGGCTGATCGCCCGCACCCTGCAACACCGGCAGGCGCGTCCAATCTGGCGCGTCCGTTTCGCGTTGTCGGGTTTTCACATTGTGCTGAGGCCAGTTGGGTCATGCGCACGCGATGCTGGCGCGTAATAGATTTACGTCGTATACATGACAATAAAGTAAAAGTTTCACGAAATTCAGCATGTCCATCTCCGTCTTCGCAGTAAAAGACCGGTCCCGGTCGCGTACCGTTCTTGGACTCGAGCGCAGCCTGATGGTGCTCGTCGTCGTAGTCCTGCTGGTCACGATCTATTACCACGCCGCCGACCACGAGAGCTTCAAGGACTGGTTCGCCGCCGAGGACGGGCCGGTGGAATGGGCCACCTTCACTTTCCTCGCGCTCGGCTTCGTGTTGCTGGTTCGCAAGGCGCGTCGTCTCAAGGCGCGGCGCGGCCTCGGCGCGGCGGCTCTGATGGGGCTTTACGCGTTTCTCTTCTTCTTCGCGGCGGGCGAAGAAATCTCGTGGGGGCAGCGCGTCTTCGGCTGGGAAGCGGGCGAGTTCTTTACCGAGCGCAGCGAGCGCGCAGAGACCAACCTCCACAACATGAAAATCGGCGAGTACAACCTCAACAAGGTGATCTTTGGCAGCACGCTGACGGCGGTTCTGCTGCTCTATCTCCTGGTGCTGCCGGTGCTGTATTCCCGCTGGTCGCCGATCCGGCGGCTGGCCGGGCACATGGTGATCCCGGTGCCGCGACTCAGCCACGCCGCGCTCGCGCTCATCGGATCGCTGGCGATGTTCTACGTCATCGACCTGCCGCGCAACTGGGAGGTGTACGAGCTGGTGTTCGCGCTCATCGCCGTGTCGATCTTCCTGCGACCGCAGAACCCCGAGACGTTCCGGTGATCGCACCGCACGCATAACAGGAAAACCCGGACATGACCGAAACGCCCGTTCTCGACAAGGTTCTGTTGTCGCTGGTCGTCGCCAATATACTGGCGCTGATCGTCTTTCATATCATCCAGACCGATTATTTCCACACCGTCTACGCGATCGAGGACGGCCCGGCGGAATGGGCCACGGCGGTGCTGTTGTTCCTGTCCTTCACCGTGCTGCTGCGCCATGCAATCGGATTTTCCCGATCCGGACAAAAGCACGCGGTGGTGACGATGGCGGTGGGCGCGCTGCTGTTCTTCTTTGCCTCGGGCGAGGAGATTTCCTGGGGGCAGCGGATATTCGGCTGGCAGGCCCCGGAGATCATCACCGAGAACAGCCACCGCGCAGAGACCAACCTGCACAATCTCAAGGTGGGCGAGGTCAAGCTGGTCAAGGTGCTGTTCGGCAACATCCTGACGGTGGTGCTGCTGGGCTGGCTTGTCGGGCTGACCCTGCTCTATGCCCGCGCGGCGCGGATCGCGGCATGGGCGGATCGCTGGGCCGTCCCGGTGGCGGGGCATCGCCACGCGGTGCTGGTGCTGGCCGCCTCGGTGGTGATCGCGCTCGTGGATCTGCAGCGCAAGTGGGAGATCTACGAGTTCATCTTCAGCCTCGTGGCACTGTCGATCTTTCTCTACCCGCAGAATGGCCATGTCTTTGCCCGTCGGGGCGGGTCGGTGCCGGATGCGGGGGCGGACGCGCGCGGCGCTTGATGCGCGGCGCGGCTTGGGATACCCGCCTGTCATCGCATCCCTGATGGAAGGCCCTGGCCATGTTTCGTCTGACTGCACGCTCCAGCCTGAGCCACGCCGACGTCGTGCTTTTCGGCCTCGGCTACGCCACGCTGATCTTTACCGTCGGCTATTACGTGACCGGGCTGCACGATGAGTTCCGAACCGGGTTTGCCATCGAGGACGGGCCGGTGGAATGGGGCACGGCGGTGTGCCTGCTGCTGTCGTCGCTGGTGCTGCTGCGCAATGCGCGGGTGCGGCGCGGGCGCGGCGCACTGGCGGTGGTGATGACGCTCGTCTACGCGCTGGCCTTCTTCTTTGCCGCGGGAGAGGAGATTTCCTGGGGCTACCGGCTGTTCGACTGGGATGCGTCAGAGTTCTTTCGCGAGAACAACGCGCAGGGCGAGACCAATATCCACAACCTCGTGGTCGGGGACGTGAAGCTGGTCAAGACGGTGTTCGGCGGCGGGCTGTCGCTGGTGATCCTGCTCTACCTGCTGGTGCTGCCCCTGATCTATGCGCGCGTGGGCGCTGTGGCGCGGATCGCGGACCGGCTGGCGATCCCGGTGGCCGACACGCGGCACATGATCCTCGCTCTGGCGGCGACACTGGTGATCGCGGCGGTGCAGATGATGACCAAGTGGGAAAGCTACGAGTTCGTGTTCAGTCTGCTGACGGTGTCGATCTTCCTGCGGCCGCGCAATGCCGACAAGGTGACGTAGGGGCCAGGCTGGTCATTCCACCACGCGCACGCTGTCGCGGGCGCGCGCCAGCGCGGCCTGCCGGTCGCCGTGCAGACGCGAGACGAGAACGCCTTGCGCAGCCTCTTCCAACAGGTCGAGCGCGTCGAGCGCGGCCTCGATATTGGCGGCGTTCCTTGGCAGGCGGGGGCGCTGGCCCATGTTGTAACGGCTGCCTCCCTCGGGCTCGGGGCGGGCCAGACCGAAATGGTCGGCCACTGCGGGCAGCGCGCCTTGGGCCTCGATATTCACGGCCATGAAATCGCGCCGGCCCTCGAAATGCGTGAGCATCCGGGCGAACCAGTCGGCGCGGCGGTGCGCCTCGTTGACGAAGTTCTGCACGCTGAACACCTTCTGGTGATGCGCGGCGATGCTTACCAGATAGGGGCGCAGCGGGCGGAAATTGAGGATGAACCGGGCGTTGGGATAGGTCCGGTCATAGGCCGCCACCGGGCGCACCTGTCCGAAATCGGAAAACGCGTCAAAGCGCCCGGTCTGCCAGTCCTTCGAGTCGTGAAAGCTGCGTAGCCCGTTGGCCTCGAACAGCTTGTGCAGCGAGGTGGTGCCGCAGCGCGGATGGCCGATGACGAAATACTTGACCGCCTTCCGGTCTCCCTTGGGTGTGACGAGGAAGTGCAACCGCATCCGCGTGCGGATAACGGCGAAGGCCACGTCGTTGAGATCGGTGGTGCGGCGGGTCCCGGTCATCAGATGATCTCGTCCTCGTCGAACAGTGCACCAGCGTCGAGATGGGCGCTGATGCCCTCGGCGGCGGCTTCGGCGCGGGCCGTTTCGGCGACGTGAAAAAGCGCATCGCCCTCGTAGACAACGGGCATGTTGGTGCGCCCGATGAGGATGCCGGTCTGGTCGCTGACGACCTCGCTCTCGACATCGCCGAAGGCGTTGGCCACTGCGCCCAGCACCGTGCCCGGTGCCACCGCGTCGCCCAGCCCCACGAAGCCGCGAAAGAGCCCGCCGCGCGGTGCGCGGTACCACGAGGAACTGCGCGCGCGCACGGGCCGCGCCGTGGCCCGCGGCACGCCCTTGGCCGCGATCATGCCCAGCCGGCGCATCACCCGCAGCGTCCCCGCCATCCCGGCGCGCGCCGCCGCCTCGTCGAAGCGCAGACCCTCGCCGCCCTCGTAGAGCAGCACGTCGACGCCCGCCTCCTCTGCGGCCATGCGCAGCGAGCCGTCGCGCAGGCTCGACTCCATCATCACCGGCGCGCCGAAGGCGGCACCCAGATCGGCGAGCCGGTCGTTGTCGGGGGTGAGGCGGATCTGCGGCAGGTTGGAGCGGTGGATCGCCGCCGAGTGCAGGTCGATCCCCACGTCAGAGCGGCGCACGACCTCCTCCATGAAGATATGCGCCAGTTGTGAGGCCATCGAGCCCGCCGACAGGCCGGGAAAGACGCGGTTGAGATCGCGCCGGTCGGGCAGGTAGCGCGAATGGTTCAGAAATCCGAAGGTGTTGACGATGGGTACCGCCAGCAGCGTGCCTGCCATCGACCGCAGCGGCGCGGCGCGCAGCAGACGGCGCACGATCTCGACCCCGATCACCTCGTCGCCGTGGATCGCCGCCGAGACGAACAGCACCGGCCCCTTGCGCCGTCCGTGGATCACCTCGACCGAGAGGTGCACGGGCGTGTGGTTGGACAGCTGGCTTACCGGGATATCGACGCGGGCACGGGTGCCGGGCGCGACCGTCGCGCCGCCGATCTCGAAATGTTTGCGCCGCGCCATGTACCGCCTCGTTGCCGTGCCTGGGTCTGCCGACGCTTAGGCAATCGCGGCGCGGCTGTCCATGCCGGGGGCGAATTTGGCCCACGGCGAACGGTCGCGGATCAGGCGCTGACCCGGCTTGATCCCGCCCCCCGGTGCCGCTAAGCCGGGCCATGCCCGCGCCCCTGCCCGCCCGATGCCCCGTCTGCCGCGCGCCTGCCCCGGCGGAATTCGGCGTGTTCGGGGGTAAGAGATACTGGCGCTGCGAGGCCTGCAGGGCGCGGGGGCTGGCCCCCGCCCATTACCCGGATGCCGCCACCGAGCGCGCCGAATACGACCGGCACGACAACCGCATCGACGATCCCGGCTACCGCCGCTTCCTCGACCGGCTAGCGGCCCCGCTGCTTTCCCGGCTCGCACAAGGTGCGCGCGGGCTCGATTACGGCTGCGGTCCCGGCCCGGCACTGGCCGCGATGCTTCGCGAGGCGGGGCAAGATGTGACGCTTTACGATCCGTTCTATTTCCCCGATCCCGCACCGCTTTGCGACACCTACGATTTCATCACCTGCACCGAGGTGGCCGAGCATTTCCACCGCCCGGCAGAGGAATTCGACCGGCTGGGCACGCTGCTGCGCCCGGGCGGATTGCTGGCGGTGATGACCTGTTTCCAGACCGATGATGCGCGGTTCGCGGGCTGGCATTACCGCAATGACCCCACTCATGTCGTGTTCTACCGTGCCGGGACATTCGCCGCGCTCGCCGCCGCGCGCGGCTGGTCCTGCGAGATACCGCGCAAGGACGTGGCGCTCCTGCGGGTGCCGGGGTCATGACCACGGCGCTGCACGAGGACCGGCTTGCCGCCGTTGCGCAGGCGGTGGCGCAGACCGGCGCGCGCACCGTGCTCGACCTGGGCTGCGGTGAGGGTGATCTCGTGCTGAGGCTATCGGAAATACCGGGCATCGACCGCATAACCGGCATCGAGATCGACGCCGACCGGCTGCGGCGCGCGCAGGCGCGGCTGGCCGAGGCCCCGCCACAGGACGCGCGGGTGCAACTGGCCTGCTCCTCGCTCACGCGGGCGCATCCCAATCTCGCGGGCTACGATTGCGCCTGCCTTGTCGAGGTGATCGAGCACCTGCCACAAGCCGATATCAACCGGCTGGAGCGCGCGGTCTTTGCCGGGATGCGGCCCGGTCATGTCATCGTCACCACCCCCAATGCCGAGTACAACCCCGTCCTCGGTGTGCCTCCGCACCGCTTTCGCCACGCCGATCACCATTTCGAATGGGACCGCGCGCGCTTTGCCCGCTGGGGGCGGGGGGTGGCAGAGCGCAGCGGCTATGCGGTGGCGTTTCGCGACATCTGCGGCGCACATCCCACGCTCGGGGGGCCAAGCCAGATGGCGGTTTTCAGGCACCGTAGCGGGCGATGAAATTGCGCAGGATGCGCTCGGGCGCGGTCACGTCCGCCGCGCGGCACATGGCGATCAGGTCATCCGCCGTCTCGGGCGCGAAATAGCCCTTGTGGCGGTAGATGCGGATACGCGTCTCGAAGCCTGCCGCGTCGGCCTCGGGGTGGAACTGCGTGGCATAGACGTTGTGTCCGTGGCGCACCATCTGGAAGGGACAGGTGGGCGAGGACACGAGGTGGGTGCAGCCCACGGGCAGATCCTGCAACGCCTCCTTGTGGCCGACGAAGGCGGTGAATCGGTCGGGCACCCCGGCGAGCAACGGGTCATCGGCACCGTCTTCGGTGAGGGTGCAGCCGGCGGTGCCCACCGGCTCGCCATGGGCGCGCTTGCTGACATCGCCGCCGAGATGCTTGCCGAGGATGCCGATACCGTAGCAGCAGCCGAGAAACGGTGTGTCGGTGGCGATGATCCCGGGCATGAGCGACAGGACCTGATCCTCGATGCGCGCCTCAACGGGGGATTTGTCCTCGACCGCGTCGCTCACGCAGCCCGGGCCGCCGCCGACGATCACGCCGGCATGATCGGCGAGGCGCAGATCGGCGGGAAGCGATTGCTGATCGAGACGGATGCGGTGAACGCGGTCGGTGGAAAGCCCGCCCTTGCGCAGGATCGCGGCGAACTCGTCGTCGGCCGCTTCGGCCTCGGGGCGCAATTGCAGGACGAGAAAGGGCTTGGTCATCGGCGGCTCCGGCTGGTGCGACAGGCTTGCCCCGCGCGCGTGCCCGCGTCAAGCGGCACCGGCCCGGCTTGATTCCACGGGCGAAAGGGATAGGGTGCGCGCACGCCCGCAACACCGAGGATATGCCCCATGCCCCAACGTCTTCACCTTGTTTTCGGCGGCGAGCTGGCCGATCCGTCCCGCACCGAGTTCCGCGACGTGAACGACCTGCATATCGTGGGCATCTTCCCCGATTACGCCAGCGCCCGGGACGCCTGGAAGGCCGAGGCGCAGCGCACGGTGGACAATGCCCACATGCGGTATTTCATCGCCCACCTGCACCGGCTGCGCGACGAGGAACGCGAAGCCTCGTCCACCGAAGAGATCGGCTAGGCGGCTATGAGCCGTTCGCTGGGCCTTGCGGCCTATCTCGCGCTCGCGCGGCGCGGCGGGCAGGCGGGGGCCGTGCCCGACAGGCCCCGGCCCGGCGGTCGGGTGATCTGGGCCCACGCGGTTGACGCCGGGCGCGCGCGGGCCCTTGCGGGCCTGGCGCGGCAGCTGGCGCAGCACCGTCCGGATATCTCGATGGTGATGACAGTGGCCGCCGAGGGAGCAGCCGACGAGGCGGAAGGGGCGGTGCGCGGACCCGTGATCCGGCAGCCGCTGCCGCCGGATACCATACCGGCGGCGGAGGCGTTCATGGCGCACTGGCGGCCCGACCTGTGCCTGTGGAGCGGTGGCGCGTTGCAACCGGCGCTGCTGATCTGTACGGCGCGCGCGGGCGTGCCGCTCTGTCTCGTGGATGCCGAGGAGGCGCTGCTGGAGCGGTCGCGCTGGCCCTGGCTGCGCGACCTGCCTCGCGCGGTGCTGGCGGAATTCGAAGAGATACACGCCCGCGACGAGGCGGCGGCACGTCAGGCGCGCCGGATGGGTGCGGAACCCGCCCGCGTGCGCGTGACCGGTGTGCTTCAGGAGGAAGCGCAGGCGCTGCCCTACCGCGAAGAGGATCATGAGACCCTTGCACGGCTCATGCGCACGCGGCCGGTGTGGCTTGCGGCGATGGTACAGCCCGACGAGATCGACACCGTGCTGGGCGCGCATGGCGAGGCGAGCCGCATGGCGCATCGCTGTGTGCTGATCGTGGTGCCCGATGACCCCGGTCGGAGCGCGGCCATGGCGGCGCGGATCGAGGCGCAGGGCTGGCGCTACATCGCGTGGTCGGAGGGCGCGCTGCCGGACGAGGCAACGCAGGTGATCCTGGCCGACACACGCGGCGAGATGGGGCTTTGGTACCGGCTGGCACCGATCTGCTTCATGGGCTCGTCGCTCGTCTCCGGCCAGCACGGGCGCGATCCCGACGAGCCCGCGGCGCATGGTGCCGCCATCCTCTACGGCCCGAACGTGGCGCGCTACCTGCATCGTTATTCGCGCTATGCCGAGGCGGGGGCCGCGCGCATCGTGCGCGACACCGACACGCTGGCTGCCGCGGTACAGGCGCTCTTGCCACCCGACCGCGCGGCGGCGATGGCGCACGCGGCGTGGGAGGTGGCCTCGCGCGGGGCCGAGGTGAGTGACCGGGCCATGGAGACGGTGCTCGATCTGTTGGACCGGCGCGCGGCGGCGGAAACATGAGGCCGCCCGCCTTCTGGGACGTGCCGCCCGACCGGCCCGGCCTGCGCGCGCGGCTGCTGGCCCCGCTCGGCGCGCTCTATGCCCGGGCGACGGCGCGACGGCTGGCGCGTGGCGGCGGCTGGCGGGCACCGGTGCCGGTGGTCTGTGTGGGCAACATAAACGCCGGCGGCACCGGCAAGACCCCGACGGTGCAGGCGGTGGTGATGCGGCTGCGCGACCGCGGCCTGGCCCCAGCGATCCTGTCACGCGGGCATGGCGGGCGGCTCGCCGGGCCGGTGGCGGTCGACCCGAAGATGCACAGCGCGGGCGACGTGGGCGATGAGCCGCTGTTGGCCGCGGATTTCGCGCCCACCTGGGTGGCGCGCGACCGGGTGGCGGGCGCGCGCGCGATCTGCGCGGGGGGGCAGGCGGATTGCATCGTGATGGATGATGGGTTCCAGGACCCGTCGCTGGTCAAGGATATCTCGCTCCTGGTGGTGGATGCCGCGCGCGGCTTCGGCAACGGGCGCTGCCTGCCTGCAGGGCCGCTGCGCGAGCCGGTGGCGGCGGGCATGGCGCGGGCCGACCTGCTGCTGTCGGTGGGCGACGCGGCGGCGCAGACGGCCTTTGCGGATCGCTGGGGCGAGGCCGTCACCTTGCCGCATCTGCGCGGGCGGCTGGCCTCGTTGCAGACCGGCATGGACTGGCGAGGTGCGCGGGTGCTGGCCTTTGCCGGGATCGGCCACCCGGCCAAGTTCTTCGCCACGCTGCGCGGTCTCGGGGCCGATGTGGTGCGCGAGGTGGCGCTGTCGGATCACCAGCCGCTCACGCGGGCGTTGATGGCGCGGCTGTTGCGCGAGGCAGACCAGATCGGCGCGCAGCCCGTTACCACGGAAAAGGACGCCGTGCGCCTGCCCGCCGATCTGCGCCGGCAGGTCATGGTGGTGCCGGTGCGGCTGGAAATGGCGGATTGGGGACCGTTCGACGCGGCGCTCGACCGCTGCGGGATCGGCGGCGCGGCGCGCTGAGGCACCGCGCCGCCCGTTACCGGCGGCTCACTCGGCCAGCTTCTCGTCGATGATGGCACTGAGCTCGTCATAGGCCATGTTGGAGTATTTCCGCTCGTTGATGATGAGCGTTGGCGTGGAATTCACATCGTGCGCCTCGGCGTTCGCCTGATACCATCCGACCAGCGCCTGCGCCTTGTCGCGGTCGTTGAGGCAGGCATCGATCGCGTCGGGCTCGATCCCCGCGAGCTTGCCGATGCGGCGCAGGTTGTCGGCGATTCCGGCCGGGTCGCCTTGCGTCCACTCGCGCTGTTGCTCGTAGAGCATGTCGGTGATGCCGAAAAACTTCTCTTCGCCGCCGCAGCGCGCGACCATCGACGCCCAGAGGCCGAACCGGTCGAAATACACGTCGCGATATACGAAGCGCACCTTGCCGGTATCTATGTAATCGGCCTTGAGTTCCTTGAACGGACCCTTGTGGAAACTGGCGCAGTGCGGGCAGGTGAAGGAGGCGTATTCCACCACCGTCACGCTGGCGTCCTCGGGACCCAGTGCCATTTCGGTGATCTCGGTTTCCTGAGCGCCGGCGGGGGCGATCATGCTGGCAAGCGCGAGTGCGCCCGCGGCGAAGAGATGTTTCATCCGGATGATCCTTTCGTCGGTGTCGTTCTGGTCAATACGTTGCGTGCCAGACGTTCCAGCGCGGCGCGCAGGTCGTCGTCGGCCACCGGGGCGGCGATGTCGCGCGCGCGCTTTGCCACCGCGGGCGACGGGGGGCCGGGCGCGCGCGCCGGTTCGCGGTGGGTGAAGTCCGCCTGCCCCTCTGCAAAGCCGGTGGGCGATGTCTGGGTCAGGCGGATGCGCGAGATGGCGTTGTAGCCGTAGACCGCGTTGATCCGCTCGCGCAGCATTTCCTTCTGCATTTCCAGCATCGGGGCCTGTGCGCCCGTCGTAAGCAGGGTGAGCGTGGCCCCCATGCCCTGCCGGGCGTGGGAGACCTCGACCGGGCGGGCGATGGCGGCGATCGTGTCGCCGGCGATCTCGGGCCAGTGGGTGAGCAGGCGCGATTGCGCGAAGCCGCGCGTTTCGGAGACGCGCCTTATGCTCGGCTGCAACAGCGCCGAGGTGCGTTTGAAGCCTCGTGATCTGCGCGTGCCCGCGGCCATGCTTGGCAGCCTCCCTCGTGGCGCTAATCTATGTCATGTGTCAGGGGATACCAGACCCGATTGCAGGCAAGGGGATAAACCATGCGTGAAGCGACCGATTCGCGGGTCCTCCTCGATTGGTATGACAGCCATGCCCGCGAGTTGCCGTGGCGCGTCGGGCCACATGATCGCGCCGCCGGGCTGCGACCCGACCCCTACCGCGTCTGGCTGTCGGAGGTGATGCTGCAACAGACGACCGTCGCCGCCGTTCGCGGCTATTTCGAGCGTTTCACCACGCTCTGGCCCACCGTCGCTGATCTCGCGGCGGCAGAGGACACGCGGGTGATGGGCGAATGGGCGGGGCTGGGATATTACGCCCGTGCGCGCAACCTGCTGAAATGCGCCCGCGCGATCGCGACCGATCACGGCGGGCGCTTTCCCGGCACGCGCGAGGGGCTGATGGCGCTGCCCGGCATCGGCCCCTACACAGCCGCGGCGATCGCGGCCATCGCCTTTGATCGGGCGGAGGTGGTGGTGGATGGCAATGTCGAGCGGGTGATGGCGCGGCTTCGGGATATCCGCACCCCGCTGCCCGCTGCCAAACCCGCGATCCGCGACGCGGCCGCGCAACTCACGCCCGAGACGCGGCCCGGGGATTACGCGCAGGCGGTGATGGATCTGGGTGCCACGATCTGCACACCGCGCGTGCCTGCCTGCGGCATCTGCCCGTGGATGGCGGCCTGCGCGGGCCGCGCGGCGGGTGTGGCGGCCGACCTGCCGGCCAAAGCGCCCAAGAAGGCCAAGCCGCTGCGGCTGGGCCATGCCTATGTCGCCCGGCGCGGCGATGGCGCTTGGCTGCTCGAGCGGCGCGCCGGGCGCGGGCTTCTGGGCGGGATGCTGGGCTGGCCGGGCAGCGACTGGGGCGACGCCCCCACCCCCGCCCCACCGCTGGAGGCCGCGTGGCGCGAAATCGGTGCCGAGGCGCGACACACGTTTACCCATTTCCATCTGCGGCTGCGGGTACATGTCGCCGAGGTTGGGCTGGATGCGGTGCCTGAGCGCGGCGATTTCCTGCCGCCTGCGGCGTTTCGCCCCTCGGACCTTCCCACGGTGATGCGAAAGGTGTTTGACCTTGCGCGGGAGGCGTTCGACACTGCATCTTGGTGAGGCGCGCAATCGCGAGGAAAATCCCATGATACCCGCCGATCAGGTCGCCCGTGTCCGGCGCGCGTTGCCGTTCTGGATGTCGTTCCTGCTGGTCCCGGTCGCGGTGCTCGGGGCGCTGGAGGGTGGCTGGACGGTGATCCTGCTGCCCGTCATCACCTGGTATGTCTTCACGCTGCTGGACATGGTTCTCGGCCTTTACAAGGAAAACGCCGATCCCGGCACATCCGAAGACCGGCTGACGTGGTACCGCGCGATCACGCTCGTTTGGGTGCCGGTGCAGTTCGCGCTGCTTTACTGGATGATCTGGTACGTCACCGGGCCGGGAGACGCGCATCTGGGCGCGCTCGAGACCGTGGTGCTTTTCTTTGGCGTGGGCGTGGTGACCGGCACGGTGGGGATCAATTACAGCCACGAATTGATGCACCAGAAGGATCGCGGCGAGCGCTTCCTCGGCGACGTGCTGCTGGCGATGGTGATGTATTCGCATTTCCGGTCCGAGCACCTCATGGTGCATCACCGCTATGTCGGCACGCCGCGCGATCCGGTGACGGCGCGCTACAACGAAGGATTCCACCGGTTCTTTCCGCGGGTGTTGCGGCAGTGCTGGCACTCGGCGTTCCGCGCGGAGGCCGACAAGCTGGCGCGCAAGGGGCGGGCATGGACCAATACGCGCAACCCGTTCTGGCGCTACTGGGCGATGCAGGCGTTCATGCTGTTGCTGGCGGTGCTGATCGGCGGCGGTGTGGGGCTGCTGCTGTTCCTGTGGCAGGCCTCGGTCGCAATCTGGCAGCTGGAACTGGTCAATTACATCGAGCATTATGGCCTCACGCGCAAGCATCTTGGGGATGGCAAGTACGAGCACGTGCAGCCGCGCCACAGCTGGAATGCGGCGCACAAGGCGTCGAACTGGCTGCTCATCAACCTGCAGCGCCATTCCGATCACCACTACAAGCCCGACCGCCGTTTTCCGCTATTACAGAATTACGGGGCCGACGAAGCACCGCAGCTGCCTCACGGCTACCCGATCATGACGATGGCGGCGATGATGCCGCGGCTGTGGCGGCGGATCATGAACCCGCGCGTGCAGCGCTGGCGGCAGATGTATTATCCCGAGATCACCGACTGGCGGCCCTATAACAAGGCGGCGAACCCGATGCCGCGCTGAGTTGCGCGGCGGGGTTTCCCGCCAGCACCGTTGGGGCCGGTCTGTGACCTCCAGAGGCGTCCGGCGCGTGGCGATGACCGCGCGCCCGAAATGAAAGACCCCCCGCCGGGTCTCGGCGAGGGGTCAGGTCGGTCTGGGGATGCGCGCCCGTCTCAGTCCTTGCGGTGCTTGACCGGGGCCCAGATTCGCTTGTTGGTGAGGTAGAGCAGGACCGACAGCACGGTGAGGAAGATCACCCCGGTAAGGCCCGCGTTCTTGCGGGCCATCATCTTGGGCTCCGCCGTCCACATCAGGAAGGCGGAGACGTCCTCGGACTGCTGCTCGATCGTTGCCGCGGTGCCGTCGTCGTATTCGACATCGTCACCCCAGAGAGGCTGCGCCATCGAGATCCAGCTGCCGGGGACGGTGGGCTTGCCCTTCTCGTCCTTGCACTCTTCCGGGTAGCCGCCGGCGGTGAAGGCGACGTTGTAGCTGCCTTCCATGTCGTCAGGCGCGCATTCCGGTGGCTCCTCGTAGCCGACGAGCAGCGAGTAGATATACTCCGGCCCGCCCATGCCCTTGAATAGCTGTGCCAGACCGGTGCCGTAAGGCCCGTGAAACCCGGCGCGCTTCTTGGCCATGAGCGACAGGTCCGGCGCGCTTTCCAGTTGCGACATCGGGAAATGATCCGTCGGTTTCGCGGTCCGGAAATCGTCGATCTCGTCGTCATAGACCTCGAACTGCTGCGCATAGGCGCGCATCTGGTCATCGGGCAGGTGCGGCCCGCCCTCGTCGGAGAGCGTGCGCAGTGGCACGTATTGCAGCCCGTGGCAGGCGGCGCAGATCTGCGTGTAGACCTTCAGGCCACGCTGAAGCTGCACCTGATCGAACTTGCCGAACGGCCCCTCGAAGGAGAAGTCGACATCCTCGACATGCCCCGCGCCACCGGCGGCGAACGCGCCGCCGGTCGAGAGGGACAGAGCCGTGAGGGCCGCAATGCCTGTTTTTCTGAACATTGTCATCCGTCCTTTCTCATTCGGCGGGCGTTTGGGCTTTGCCATAATGCGCATCGAAATCCTCTTCGATGGTGGCAGGCTGCGCCTCGGGTTTCTCGATCACGCCCAGCAGCGGCAGGATCACCAGGAAGTAGGCGAACCAGTAGGCCGATCCAATGAGCGAGATGGTGGAGTAAGGCGGCTCTGCCGGCATCGCCCCGGCCCACATCAGGACCACGAAGTCGATGACCAGAAGCCAGAACCACCATTTGAACATCGGCCGGTAGCGACCCGAGCGCACTGAGGAGGTGTCGAGCCACGGTGCCAGCGCCATCACCAGGATGGCCCCGAACATCGCCAACACGCCGAAGAACTTGGCGTCGATGATCCCGCCGGTGATCCAGCTTGCGAACATCACCACCCAGACGTCCGAAGTGAAGGCCCGCAGGATCGCGTAGAACGGCAGGAAGTACCATTCCGGCACGATGTGTGCGGGCGTCACCAGCGGATCGGCCTCGATATAGTTGTCGGGGTGCCCGAGATAGTTGGGCATGAAGCCGACGATCGCGAAGAAGACGACCATGATCACGGCGAGGGCGAACAGATCCTTGATCACGAAATAGGGCCAGAAGGACACCGTGTCCTTCCCAGCCTCGGCCTTGGACGTGCGGCGCACGTCAACCCCGGTCGGGTTGTTGTTGCCCGTGGTGTGGAAGGCCCAGATATGCAGCGCGACCAGCGCCGCGATCACGAAGGGCAGCAGGTAGTGCAGCGAGAAGAAGCGGTTGAGCGTGGCATTGTCCACCGCCGGCCCGCCCAGAAGCCATGTCTGGATCGAATCGCCGATGAAGGGGATGGCACCGAACAGGCCGGTAATCACCGTGGCCCCCCAGAACGACATCTGGCCCCACGGCAGCACGTAGCCCATGAAGGCGGTGCCCATCATCATCAGGTAGATCAACATGCCGATGATCCACGTCACCTCGCGCGGGGCCTTGTAAGAGCCGTAGTAGAGGCCGCGGAAGATGTGCAGGTAGACCGCGACAAAGAACAGCGACGCGCCATTCATGTGCAGGTAGCGGATGAAGTGCCCGCCATTCACGTTGCGCATGATGTGCTCGACCGAGGCGAAGGCCATGTCGACATGCGGCGTGTAATGCATCGCGAGGATGATGCCGGTGACGATCTGCAACACGAGGCAGAAGGTCAGGACGATCCCCCAGATCCACATCCAGTTGAGGTTCTTGGGGGTCGGGATCATGATGGTGTCATAGAGCAGCCCGACGATGGGCAGGCGATTGTGAAGCCACTTCTCGCCGCGTGTCGTGGGCTCGTAATGATCGTGTGGAATTCCGGACATGTGCGCGTTTCCTTATCCCAGTTGGATCGTCGTGTCGTCGACGAATTCGGCCACGGGAATCCAGAGGTTCTCGGGCGCGGGGCCTTTGCGGATACGTCCCGCGGTGTCGTAGTGAGAGCCGTGGCAAGGGCAGAACCAGCCGCCGAAATCGCCCGCGCCGTCACCGATCGGCACACAGCCGAGGTGCGTGCAGACGCCGATCATCACCAGCCATTCGCCCGCATCATCCAAAGTGCGGTTCTGGTCGGCGGCGTCCAGGGACATATTGTTGCGGTTCTGCGCGTTCGGGTCGGGCAGTTCCGACAGTTCCACCGCGCGCGCCGCTTCGATCTCCGCTTCCGTTCGGCGGCGGATGAACACCGGCTTGCCCAGGAACTTGACGCTGATCTGCGTGCCGGGCGAGACGCCGCCCACATCCACGCGGATCGAGGAGAGCGCCTGCACATCCGCCGACGGGTTCATCTGGTTGACCAGCGGCCAGATCGCCGCCCCTGCGGTTACGGCACCTGCGCCCGCTGTGGCGTAGTAGAGGAAATCCCTCCGGGTGCCTTCGTGATCTTCTGCGTGGGACACGAGGTTACTCCATTTATGTCAGTGGCGGTCACGGCCTCATGAGGTTTTGTCCGGGGACTCTCCCCGACCATACTCTGCGGCTATTTAGCGGGGCTTTGGCAAGGCGTCCAGCCTGCTCCGCCCCAAGATGTGATCAGAGCGCGGTTCTGTCGCGCTTGTGGCGGGGCGTTTCCGGGTATATGGACGCTTCAGACGTGTAATCCTTCGTAGTGCAAGGCCCCGGACATGCTCGACACTTTCAAAGCCGCCGCTGCCGCCGCCGCAGCTCTGACGCTGACGGCCGCTCCCGCCTCCGCCGAACTGGAGCTGAGCCTCTACCTCGGCGTGCAGAGCGCCCACAGCGACAGCGACTCGGTGCGCCTTCCTGGCACTGCCACGCCGGTTAGCCGCGATATCGATTGGCGGGTCAAGCCGTTCGACAACCCGCTCTACTATGGTGGCCGCGCCACATGGTGGACGCAAAGCGATTTCGGCTTCGGCATCGAGGGCACCCATGCCAAGGCCATCGCCTCTGCTTCGGACCGTGCCGCGCTGGGCGTCGACAAGCTTGAATTCACCGACGGGCACAACATCATCACCGCAAACGTGATGAAGCGTTTTCCGGGCGCATTCGCCAAGACGCCGCGGTTCACGCCCTATGTCGGGGCCGGGGTCGGCGTCGCCATCCCGCACGTGGATATCAAGGTGACCGGTGCCACGGGCCGGACCTTCGATTTCGAGGCCACCGGACCCGCCGTGCGCGGCATCGCCGGGCTGAAGTACGCGATCAACGAAAAATGGGCGATTTTCGGCGAATATCAGATCACGTGGTCTGACAACGATGCCACCATCGACCCGGATCTCTCGGTTCCGGGCCAGAGCGCGGGCAAGCTCGAGACCGAGCTCGTGACCCACGCCGTGAACGTCGGTATCAGCTACAGCTTCTGAACATTCGCGGACGGGCCCACGGCGGCGCAGATCAGGCAGGGGCCGTCTCAACCATGCTGTCGCGCTGCCCGAAGCCTGCAAACCAGTCGGCCAGCGCCGGGTGCCCCTGCCGCCAGCCTCGCACGTCATGGCGGAAATCGAGATAACCGAGCGCGCAGCCGGTGGCGATCTGGCCCATGTCCAGGCGGCCCGAGAGGTGGCTCATCCAGCGCGCCTCGAGTGCGTCGAGCGCGCGGGTGATTTTGGCCCATTGCGCCTCGACCCAGGGGGCGTATTGCATGTCTTCGGGCCGGAAGCGGCCCTCGTAGGTCATCGAGAGGGCGGCCTCCATGATGCCCTCGGCGGTGGCCTCGAGCGTCAGCACCTCCCACAGCCGCGTTTCGGGGTAGAGTCCGGCCCCTGCAAGCGCGTCCAGATAGCGGGTGATGACACGGCTGTCATAAAGCGTCGCGCCGTCCTCGCGCACCAACGCGGGGATCTTGCCCAGCGGGTTGGCGGCAGCGGCCTTTGCATCGGTCTCGAATGGCGTGGTCGTCAGGTTCACCATCGCGACGCTATCCGCAAGTCCGGTCTCGAGAAGGGCTACGCGCACCTTGCGCACGAAGGGCGAGAGCGGGGAGGCGATAAGCTGCATGGTCTGGCCCTGTTGCGAGCGTCTCGACGATGCTAGGCGCGACGGGCCGGGGTGTAAAGCGCGGCCTGAAACCGGAGTCGCCGCCGCAAAGGTCGCGTGTGCGTGTCGGGCCAACTGCCTCCGGCGCTTGCCCGCGTTTCTGAAGCGTGCCCGCCGTTCATTCGCATTCAGGCGACACGCTCCAACTCATTGATTTCGCGTGTTCAAGGAGCTCAAAACCGGGCTCCACTTTTGAGCATCATGCTCTAGATCGCCGAGCTGTGACCTTCGGCATTCACCTCGTAGGCGTCCAACTGCCGTGCGATCATGCGCGTGAGCGGGCGCGCCGCCGGCGGAATGAACAGACCGCTCTCGTCCAGCTCCAGATGACCTGAAAAGGCCCGCTCGGCCTCTGACAGAAGCCCTTGAACTGCAGCGGGCGTGACAGCGAATTCGCGTGTGATCTCCTCCGCGTCGATGCGGAAATCGCACATCAGCATCTCGATCATGCGGCTGCGCATACGGTCCTCGGGCGTGAAGACGTGGCCGCGAGTGGTGGAGAACCGCCCCTCGCGAATCGCGCCTGTATGAGCCCCGGTCGCGGGTGCGTTCTGGGCGTATCCCTGCGGGAAGCGCGAAATCGAGGATGCGCCGAGGCCGATCAGCACCTCCGACGTGTCGTCGGTATAGCCCTGAAAATTGCGGCGCAGGCACCCGGCCTTCTGCGCCACGCTCAGCCCGTCATCCTTCGTCGCGAAATGATCGATGCCGATCTCGTCATAGCCGTCCCAGAGAAACAGCCGCCGGGCGGTGTCGAACAGCGCGAGCCGTTCCTGCGGGGTGGGCAGGGCGTCGGAGGGAATCATCTGCTGGCGCTTGGCCATCCAGGGTACATGCGCATATCCGTACAGCGCCACGCGGTCGGGGTTGAGCGACAGGAGCTTCTGCACGCTCTCGGTCATGCGCGCGCGGGTCTGGTGCGGCAGGCCGTAGAGGATGTCGGCGTTGAGGCTGGCCACGCCACGGGCGCGGATTTCCTCGGCCGCGTCGCGCGTGATGTCATAGCTTTGCAGGCGACCGATCGTCTTCTGAATCTCGTCGTCGAAATCCTGCACCCCGATCGAGGCGCGATTCATCCCTGCCGCGGCGAGCGCGTCGAGGCGTGGTCCGTCGATCTCACCCGGGTCGATCTCGACCGAGAACTCGGTGGCCTCGGTGAAGGGCGCGATCTCGCGAATCGCCCCTGCGAGTTCGGTCATCATCGACGGTTGCAGCAGCGTCGGCGTTCCGCCGCCCCAGTGCAGCCGCGAGAGCCGCACACCCGCGGGCAGGAGGCGGCCCAGCATGGCGATCTCGGTCTTGAGTGTCTCGAGATAGGCGATCACCGGCGCGTCGGTCTGGGTTCCCTGCGTACGGCAGGCGCAGAACCAGCACAGCCTGCGGCAGAAGGGCACGTGGACGTAGAGCGAGACCTCAGAGCCCTCGGGAATGGCGGAGATCCAGTCGGTGAAATCGCCAGGCCCCACATTGCGACCGAAATGAGGCGCGGTGGGGTAGCTGGTGTAGCGGGGCACCTTGGCGTCAAAAAGACCCAGACGAGCGAGTTCGGTTTGCGTATCCATGCCCCGAGGTTTACAGTCAACGAACGTAAACTCCTTGACCCAGATCAAGCGATGGATGGCAAAGTGGCGATCAGTGAAAAAATCGCGCAATGCGCGCCCGTCGAATGCGGCGACTGCCCGATCCGGCACCGTGCCGTCTGTGCGCGTTGCGAAAGCGACGAGCTCGAGAAACTCGAGCAGATCAAGTATTATCGGAATTTCGAAGCCGGGCAGACGGTGATCTGGTCCGGCGACCAGATGGATTTCGTGGCCTCCGTCGTTTCGGGGATCGCCACGCTCACCCAGACGATGGAGGACGGGCGCACGCAGATGGTGGGCCTGTTGCTGCCCAGCGATTTCGTGGGCCGTCCGGGGCGCGAGTGCGCCACATATGACGTGGTGGCGACCACCGACATGGTGATGTGCTGTTTTCGCCGCAAACCGTTCGAGCAGATGATGGTGCGCACGCCGCATATCGCGCAACGTCTGCTGGAAATGACGCTCGACGAGCTGGATGCCGCGCGCGAGTGGATGCTCGTTCTGGGGCGCAAGACCGCGCGCGAGAAGATCGCCTCGCTCATCGCCATCATCGCGCGGCGCGATGCCGCCCTCTCGATGCAGGGGATGCGTGGCCCGCTCGTCTTTGACCTGCCGCTCACGCGCGAGGCGATGGCCGATTACCTCGGTCTGACGCTGGAGACCGTCAGCCGTCAGGTCTCGGCGCTGAAGAAGGACGGGGTGATCTCGCTCGAAGGCAAGCGCCGCGTGACGATCCCCGACATGGGCCGCCTTCTGGAAGAGGCGGGCGACGACAGCGACGGCGGGCTGCTGGCCTGAGGCCATGCCCCTGACGCGATCGTGAAGCATCGTCAGTCTGGGGCGTGTTCTGTCCATCCGCCTTTCGGCCTAGCATCCCATCCGGCTCAAGCCGGACGGAGATGCAGCATGAGAAAGACCGACAAGCGCCGAAACGGGGCCGCCCGCCGGAAAAAGAACACGTCCGGTTCGGTGCCGCGCGGCAGGCCGACGCGGCGCGCGGTCCTCGGGCGGCTCGGGGCCGGTGCCGCTGGAGTTCTCGCGCTTGGCGGCGCGGGGGTCTGGGGGGTACGCCATGTGCAGGCTATCAATGCCGAACACGACCTCAGCCGTCTGGGGCGAGGGGTGCCGGTGGTGGTGCAGGTCCACGATCCGCAATGCCCGGTCTGCAACGCGCTTCAGGATGAGACGCGCGATGCCCTGCGCGACTATGATGTGCAGGAGGTGCTTTACCTCATCGCCAATATCCGCACGCCCGCAGGATCGGATTTCGCCGCGCGGCACGGTGTTCCGCACGTGACACTCTTGCTGTTCGACGGCGCGGGCCGCCTGCGCGAGACACTGCGCGGGCCGCAACGCGCAGACGAGTTGCGCCCGGCCTTTGCCCGTCTGGCGCGGCACGGCTGAGGGGCCGCGCCGCGCGGCTCGTCAATGTGCCATGAACACGGGCACCGTGGCCTGTTCCAGCAT
>Ga0102934_1000946_pt1 | contig 19996 bp, 17 predicted proteins | sample SalPonR2_A_D1_MG_FD_78175 | JGI IMG/M metagenome (GOLD analysis project Ga0102934, IMG submission 78175) | Salt pond soil microbial communities from South San Francisco under conditions of wetland restoration - Salt Pond MetaG R2_A_D1_MG | ecosystem: Environmental > Aquatic > Marine > Intertidal... | reverse complement strand
CTGGCTCGCCCTTCCGATGCGCAAATGGCTGGGCACGCACGAGCATGTCCGCTACCCGGAAGACGTGATCGCCTGCATAGCGCCCGGCAGCCCTAACCGCCTGGCCGTCGGCGTCTTTCGCCTCGAAGGCGCGACGGCCGAACGCGCCGAGCGCGATCTGCGCAATCCGCAGATGCTCGCACGCGGTCTCGCCCTGCAGGACGACGGCGATACGGCGGCGGCGATCGATATCGACATTGCCGAGCACAGGCTGGACGATCTGTCCGGCTTCACGATCAGCATGCGCGCTCCGCAGGCGGATGGCCGAGCGCTCCACGGCGCTGCCGTCGGCCGTCGCGAGGGGGATGAGTTGCGACTGATTCTGGCTGTGGGAGACGATCTGCAGGTCGTGCGTGCGGCGCTCGCCCAGATCCACGCAAAGGCGTTCTGAGCCGGGAACGAAATAGGCCGGCGGGATGATCCGCCGGCCCGTCAGGCCTTCAGCGATCGCCGCGGCTTACTGGCCGGAGGCTTCCGCGATAAAGGTATTGATCTGCTGCATCATCTCCGGATCGGCCTGCGCGGCTTCAGCGATGGCATTATAGCTGCCGACGTCGATGCCGGGCACTGCTTCCACGGCAGCGACCATCTCGTCATTTGCGGCCTGGGCGATTTCCTGCTGCTGCTCCTGCGATTCGGCCGCTTCCATCTGCGGCCGATAGGTCTGGCTGATCTCCTGGATTTCCAGCGTCGCCACGGCGAAGGAGCGCAGGGTTTCTTCATCCACGTTCGGTGCCTGAGCGGTCTGGGCAGCGGCGGGCGTGCTGACGCTGGTCCCGGTCAGGGAGGCGGCACCGAAAGCCATACCCAGAGCGGTAATGGCGGCGAGCGTGGTACGAGCGAAGTTCATGTCGTATACCCTTTTTCAGTTTCCGATCGATCGGCACGCCATGCCCGCACAAGCCGTTACTCTTGCCTGCGCGGCATGACGCGTTACCCTCCCGGACAGTGTCGCGGGGTGAATCGTTCCCGGCAGCGCGAAAAAGTTTTGGAAGCGTCACTTTTTTGTCGCTTCCAGGCTTTCCCTAGTGACGAATGAAGTGAGAGCTTCGCAGGAGGCGATAGCGGGATTCATGCAGGATAGACGCAGCCGAGACATCGCAGACGGGCAAGAGCAGAACCGGTCGCATGATCCGCAAGGCGACGATCCCGTCAGGATGAACCCGGCGCAGCGGCGCCGCCTGGCGCACCGCATCGCCGCCGAAATGCCCGCGATGCAGCGTTATGCCCGCCGGCTGGAACGTAATCCCGACGAGGCCGAGGATCTCTTGCAGGATGCGCTCGAACGTGCCTTGCGCAAATCCGATGGCTGGCGCGGCGGCAGCCTCGCAGCCTGGCTGCGGCGGATCACCTTCACGGTATTCGCCAATCGCCGCGCCCGCCCGCGACGCGAGGAGGCCGATATCCTGATCGATGGCGCGCTGGAAACCGCTTCACCCCCGCGCCAGGAGGAGCGCGTCGCCTGCCGCGACATCGCCGATGCGATCGATGATCTGCCCCGGGAGCAGCGGCTCGCCGTCGGTCTGGCGATGCGGCCCGAGAGTTCTTACGAGGACAATGCGCAGGCTGCCGGCATGCCGGTCGGCACCTTTCGCTCCCGTCTCTCCCGCGCACGCGGAAAACTGCGCGAGACGCTGACGGCGCCTCACAGCCGTGCCGCAGACTGGCATATCACCTGATCCGGGTTCGCTCGCAACGCACAGCGCTCAGCCGCCATCGCCCCGTTCCGCCGCGACCCGGTCCTCACCGCGATAGCCAATCGCGATGACGAAGAGTTCGGCGGAATCAGCGCGGCTCGATGGCGGCTTGAAATGGCGCACATTGGCGAAATCGCGCTTGAGATCAGTCAGCAGTGCCCCCTCCGTGCCGCCGCGCAGCACCTTGGCGATATAGGTGCCGCCCTGCGCCAGGACCGAGCGGGCGAATTCCGCGCCGGTTTCGGCAAGCCCCATGATGCGCAGATGGTCGGTCTGCTTGTGACCGGTGGCGTTGGCGGCCATGTCCGACATCACGACATCCGCCGGGCCGCCCAGCAGCGCGACGAGGCGCGCGGGGGCGTCGTCATCAAGGAAATCCATCTCGATGAATTCGGCGCCAGGCATCGGCTCGATCGGGAGGAGATCGATGCCGACGATCTTGCCACGCGCCTTTTCGTTCTCGGCGCCGCTTTCATCGACGATCCCGATCTTGCGCGCCGCCACCTGCGACCAGCCACCCGGCGCCGCGCCCAGATCGACGATGCGCTGGCCGGGTTTGAGGAACCTGAACTTCTCGTCGAGTTCCAGCAGCTTGAAGGCCGCGCGCGAGCGCCAGCCTTCGCGCTTGGCGCGCAGGACATAGGGATCGTTGAGCTGGCGCTGCAGCCAGCGCTGCTGCGAGGGCGTGCGACCGCGCGCCTTCTTCAGCTTCACCTTGAGCGCGCGCGGGGGATGACTGCTGTTTTGTGACACGATTTTTCTCGCCTCAGGCGCGACCGGGATCGGGGATGGCCGGACCCGGCGCCGGTGAACCATTGCGCGATCGGCCCCTGCGGCGCCCGCGACGGCGTTTCCAGACCCCGTCCTCGCGCATCAGATTCATCAGGATACCCTCGCGCAGACCGCGATCGGCGATGCGCAGACGGGGCGCGGGAAAGGCACGGCGGATGCCTTCCAGAATGGCGCAGCCCGCGAGCACCAGGTCGGCCCGCTCGCGCCCGACACAGGGGCTCGCCGCCCGTGCCTCGTAATCGAGCCCGACGAGTTCGTCGAGCACCGTATCCACCTCCGTCGCCGCCATCCAGAGCCCGTCGACCTGACGGCGATCGTAGCGCGGCAGGCGCAGATAGATGCCGCCGACCGTGGTGACGGTGCCCGAGGTGCCGAGCAGATGGAAGTCCGGTGCCGCCGTAGCCGCCCCCGCAGCAAGCGCGAAGGGGGTGAGCATCTGCGAGACTTCCTCGACCATGCGCTCGAATTTCTCCGGCCCGACCTCCACGCCGCCATGGCGTTCCGCCAGGGTGATCACACCCACGGGCAGTGAATCCCAGGCGCGGATGCGCTTGCAGGGATCGGCGAGCGGTGAGCGAGCCTGACCATCGAGCCAGGCGATTTCGGTCGAGCCGCCGCCGATATCGAAGACGATTACCGAATGCGCCTCGGGATCGGCCAGCGAGGCGCATCCCGTCACCGCAAGAAAGGCCTCGGTGCGCCGGTCGACGATCTCGAGTTCCATGCCGGTCTCGTCATGTACCCGCTCGATGAAATGGTCGGCATTGCGCGCCATGCGACAGGCTTCCGTCGCGATCAGCCGGGCGCGGTGGACGCCGCGCGCATGCATCTTGTCGCGGCAGATCAGCAGCGCTTCGATGGTCCGGTCGATGGCATTATCATTGAGCGTGATGGCGCTGGCGAGCCCCTCACCGAGGCGCACGATGCGCGAGAAGGCGTCAATCACGCGGAAGCCGGCACGGGCTGGTTCGGCGATGAGCAGGCGGCAATTGTTCGTGCCGAGATCAAGCGCCGCATAGGCTGCGCCCGATCGCCTGTTTCGGCGATGCGCCCGATGCTCCTGCGTGTTTTGCCCCGTCGACTTCGCAGCCGCACTGTCGAAGTTCAGAGTTCCTTCCGCCTTTGCACCTGCGCCGAATGCACCAGTGTCCACCGCCAAGGTTTTATCCTCGCGAACTCCACACCCGTGTTGGGGGAGCTCTCCAACTTGGTTTTAATGGTAACAGTGCAGCCGGCGAAATGCCAAGAACAATAAATCGCGAGTCGGCCTCCGGGTTCCGCACGCGGTCGCGATCAGGCAGCAACCTTCTGCGGCAGGGCGTCGGTGGAGCGCGCCACCGGACGCAGCAGGCCCTTGACCTGAATGTACGGGCGCGGGCGGTTGATCACCTCGTCGAGGCGCGACCACAGGACCTTGGGCGAGAACGGTTTGGCGATGATCTCGTTGACGCCCAGCGACATGGCCCGATCGACGACATAGCGCCGCGGCTTGCCCATCATCACGATGATCGGGATGCTCGGCGCCGGCGAGGTGGTTGGGGTGCGCGTCAGGCGGATGAATTCCTCTCCCGAGAGAATGGCGAGATCCCAGTCGAGGATGACGAGATCGGGCTTGCTCTCCGAGAGCACACCGAGCGCCTCGGCGCCGTCGGGAGCCTCGAGCACGCGCTTGATGCCGACACGTGTCAGCATGTCGCGCAGGATGCGGCGGATGTAGAGGCTCTCATCGACGACGAGCGCGGCGAGATCGGGGAAGGTCGGTGTGGCGATCATGCCGGGTCACACACCCTTGTCTACGCAAAACATACCGCACGATACGGCTTCGACTTTGCCAGATGGTAAAGACGAACGGATAAACTTAGCCCGCCATCCGGCATGAACCCGGTTAGCGGTTTGCAGGCCGTTGTGTCGCCGCTAGGCTGGCTGATGATTCGCCGGTTGCATGCCGGTTCACGTCACGATCTCAAAGGGGGTGTGCCATGCAGGTTCATGACGAAGGCCGCAAAGCCCGGATGTTGCAGGCGCTCTACGGCACGCTCGCCGGGTCCGCCCTGCTCGTCACCGCCAGCATGCCGGCCATGGCCGATGCCCTGCAGGGCGAAGTCATCGCCGAACGCTGGTGCGCCTCCTGTCATCTGGTCGGGCCGGGACAGGATGTCGCGAGCGATCAGGTGGCGAGCTTCATTCAGATCGCGCAGCGCGACGATCTCACGGCGGAAAATCTGGCCGATTTCCTGCGTTCACCGCACCCGCCGATGCCGGATCTGCAACTTACGCACAACGAGATCCGTGCGCTGATCGCCTATATCGAAACGCTGGAATGAGCCGGAACCAGTTCAACCGGGAAAGCGGCAGAAGCAATCCGGATGCGCACGCGTCCCGGCCTTGAACGCATCTCGATCAGGCTTTGAAGCGCAATCCTGTGCAGAACCTTGCGGAACACCCTGCGCGAGCCGACGCGCCGCAGCGCGCATGTCATGCGCCGCGCGCGGGGCGTGGCGGGCCGGACCGAGTGCGGCGCGCAACACGGCCTGATCCGTTTCGGTGATTTCGGGCGTTTGAACCAGTAGCGGCATGTCGTCCTCGATCCACCTGCGTTAACCATTCCCCCGACGCAATAACGAATCTCGATTTCGGCGGTTCCAAGGCGCCTGAAACAATCAGTAACATAGTGTGAGGCCACGCCTCGCGACATCGTGGTGAAACCGGATGCGACCCAGTCTGCCTGCCCTCGCCCTGTTCCTGCTGCTGGCTGCGGCGCTCTCCCTGCCGGGTCTTCGGCCGTGGCTGCTGGCATTCGACCAGTTCCTGCCGGTATTGCTGCGCAACGCGCAGGGTTTGCCGCGCGGACCCGACTGGTTCAACGAGATGGCGAGGGATGTCTCGGCTCTGGGCAGCATGACGGTGCTGATCGGCGCCGGCCTGCTCGTCATCACTGCCCATTGGCTGCGCGGCGCCGGGGCTCAGGCCTTGCGCGTCGGCATCGTGCTTTTCGGCGCCATCGCCCTCAACACGGTGCTGAAAGCCCTGATCGCGCGCCCGCGACCGGATCTGTTCGAACCCGCGACGCAGGTTTTCACCAACAGCTTCCCGAGCGCGCATGCGATGATTTCCGCAACGCTCGTCACGATCATTGCGCGGGATCTGATGGCGGCGCAGGACAAGATCGCGCCGACGCGTTTCATCGCCGGGAGCGCTGCGCTTCTCGTCGTGCTGATCGGCCTGAGCCGGATCCATCTCGGCGTGCATTGGCCCAGCGACGTCCTGGCCGGCTGGGCGCTCGGCTTCGCCTGGGCACGACTCGCGGGCGAGGCCTGTCGGCGCGCGCTGCCCGGGTCAGGCTGAAGCAGCCCCCGTCGGCGCCGCTTGCGGGGCGATGTTGTCGAGCGCCTTGTCGCGATCATCGAAGAAGCGGCGGATGTTGCGCGCAGCCTGGCGGATGCGCTGCTCGTTCTCGACCAGAGCGATGCGCACATGGTCATCGCCATGCTCGCCGAAACCGATCCCCGGCGCCACCGCGACGCCGGCCTTCTCGACCAGCAGCTTGGCGAATTCCAGGCTTCCCAGATGCCGGAACCGCTCCGGGATCGGCGTCCAGCAGAACATCGACGCGCTCGGGCGCGTCACCGGCCAGCCCGCCTTGGCGAAGGATTCGACGAGCGCGTCGCGGCGCTTGCGGTAGATGGCGCGCATGTCCTCGATATAGTCGTCGGGCCCGTTCAAGGCCGCCGCCGCCGCCACCTGCACGGGCGTGAAGGCGCCGTAATCGAGATAGGATTTCACCCGCGCCAGTGCCGCGAGCAGGCGCTCGTTGCCCACCGCGAAGCCCATCCGCCAGCCAGCCATGGAATAGGTCTTCGAAAGCGAGGTGAATTCCGCAGCGATATCCATCGCGCCGGGCACCTGCAGCACTGATGGCGGGGGGTTGTCGTCAAAATAGACCTCGGCATAGGCGAGGTCGGAGAGCAGGATCAGTTCGTGCTTCTTGGCGAAAGCGACGAGGTCACGGTAGAAATCGAGTGAGGCGGTGCAGGCCGTGGGATTGGCCGGGTAGCAGACGACCAGCGCGATCGGCTTGGGCACGCTCAGCCGCATGGCGCGCTCAATCGCATGGAAGAATTCGGGCGACGGCTCCGCAGGCACGTTGCGCACCACGCCACCAGCCATCAGGAAGCCGAAATTGTGCAAGGGGTAGCTCGGATTGGGCACGAGCACGACGTCGCCCGGTGCCGTGATGGCTTGTGCCATATTGGCGAAGCCTTCCTTCGAACCGAGCGTGGTGACCACCTGCGTCTCCGGATCGAGCTTCACGCCGAAGCGGCGGGCGTAATAGCCAGCCTGGGCCTTGCGCAGACCGGGAATGCCCTTGGAGGCAGAATAGCGATCGGTACGCGGTTTGCCGGCAGTCTCGGCCAGCTTGGCCACGACATGCGCCGGTGCGGCGAGATCGGGATTGCCCATGCCCAGATCGATGATGTCGACGCCCTCGGCCCGCGCCTTGGCCTTGATCTTGTTGACCGGCTCGAAGACGTAGGGCGGCAGGCGTTGCGTGCGGTAGAAGTCGTTCATGATCGCGTATCCGTTCGGGGCGCATCCGGGCGAAAGCCGATTCGCGCATGGGCAGATCGGCACCGCCTCCATAGCATCTCGCCGACCCGGTTGCATCGGCGATTTCCGCCTGCCCGCCGATTACGGCGAGAGCACGGCTTTCAGGCGGGAAATCAGGGACGCGCGGGGTCGATTGCAGGATCGAAATCGGGTAGCGGCTCAACGACGACGGGCTCGGGATCAGGCAGCAGGGTCATGCGCCGGGTCTGCGCGGCGCGCGCGGCCTGGCGCTCCTGCAGGCGGCGAAGATCGTCCTCCATCTCGACGAGTTCTTCTTCGCTCCGCGGCTCATTCGCCGCGCGGTCGATCGAACGGATCGGAGCAAAGGCGAATTCACCCGGACGGGTGCCGGCAATGAATTCGGGCGCCTCGCGCTCCGCCTCGCCGACCCCGGTTGCCACGAAGACATCACGAACGGGATTCAGATCCCCCGCACAGCCGCCAAGAATCAGGGCGCATGCGAGCGCCGCAGCAACATGGCGGATCCGTCCGGATTGCCTGGGCGTGTCAGGCCTGGGCGTGTCAGGCTTGGTGTGACGGCTCGGGCCGGATATCATCGTCGCGTGATCCTCACCATGATACATAACGCCCGGTCGGGGCGGGATCAGGCAGCGCCTTCCCGGCATTGCGGACCCTCCGTCGAGCCGGTAACCGATAGCGGAATGACACGTAATCCTGAACTACGCCTTTACCGGGTCTAGCCGACAGCATAGCGCACAGGTTACGATGTCGAAAGAATGGCGGATCCTTTTTGAGGATAAAGCTGCCTGGGGAAGGGGAGTGAGCACCGTGGCCGACAACCGGACAACCAGAAGCGACAGCCCGGCACCTGCCCGTGACGTCGGAAAATCCCGATCGAGCCGGAGCAAGCCCATATCGGGCGCGGCAGGTCACGAACCCGCCAATGGCGCCGCACCGCCTGCAAAAGCGGCAAAATCCTCTCCGCCCGCCTCCGTCGCAAAATCCGGGAGGGGGTCGGCAAAAACGGCGAGCAAGGCGGCCAAGCCCGCAACGAAGTCCGCAACGAAGCCCGCAACGAAGTCCGCAACGAAACCGGCGAAGTCGGCATCTGCAGAAAAGTCATCCGCACGGCCATCGGCACGGACATCAGCCAAAACGGCGCGCGCCGCCACCGCTACGCGTAAACCGGGCGCAGAAGCGCAACCTACCGGCAAGGTCGCCGACAAATCTCTCGGCGACACGACACACGGCAGCACCGCACAAGTCGCCGGAAAGGCACCGCGTCCCGATCGCGATCCGACGCCGCCGCCGGCGCCGACATCCAAGCGTACTGATCAGGCCGCATCGGCGTCGAAATCCGATTCCGGGCGCAAGACGGCTTCCGCAGATGGTTCGCAAGCCGCACACGAGCAAGCGGTTCCCTCCCCCGATCTCGAAGCGCTGACACGCAACATGGCCCGGTTCTACGAGGAAGCCGGCAAGGCGACGGCGGCCTATCTCAAGCCGCTGGAGGAACGGCGCGGCCATGTCGGTGCGGCGGACGAGATGAGCGACATGGTCAAGACGCTCGTCCAGGTCACCGAAAAATGGCTCGTCGACCCGCAGAAGGCGGTCGAGGCACAAAGCCGCCTTGGGCTCTCCTTCATGGACATCTGGTCGAATTCGTTGCGCCGCATGCAGGGCGAGGAGGTCGCGCCGGCGGTCGCCGCCGATCCCAAGGACGGGCGCTTCAAGGATGAGGACTGGTCGACCAACGCCTATTTCGACATGCTCAAACAGGCCTATCTCGCCACATCGCGCTGGGCCGAGGACATGGTCGACGAGGCGGACGATATCGACGAGGAGACCCGCCAGAAGGCACGTTTCTACGTGAAACAGCTCGCCGGAGCGCTCTCGCCCTCGAATTTTCTCACCACCAACCCGGAAGTCATCCGCGAGACCTTCAACGAAAGCGGCGCCAATCTCGCGCGTGGCATGAAGATGCTCGCGGAAGATATTGAGGCCGGCCACGGCGAGTTGAAGATTCGCCAGACCGATGCCAGCAAGTTCAAGGTCGGCGAGAACATGGCAAACACCCCCGGCAAGGTGGTGTTTCGCAACGATCTGATCGAGTTGATCCAGTACGCGCCCACGACCGGAAAAGTGCTTGCGCGCCCGCTCCTGATCGTGCCGCCCTGGATCAACAAGTACTACATCCTTGATCTCAACCCGGACAAGAGCTTCATCCGCTGGGCGGTGGCGCAGGGGCTGACGGTGTTCTGCATCTCGTGGGTCAATCCGGATGAGCGCCACCGCGACAAGGGCTTTGCCGATTACATGCGCGAGGGCATCTTCACCGCGCTGGAACAGGTGGAGACGATCACCGGCGAGCGGCAGGTCTCGGCGATCGGCTATTGCGTCGGCGGCACCCTGCTCTCGGTGGCGCTGGCCTATATGGCTGCGAAAGGTAACGACCGTATCGCATCGGCGACACTCTTCACCACACAGGTGGATTTCACCCACGCGGGTGATCTCAAGATCTTCGCCTGCGAGGAGCAGATCCGCGCCATCGAGCAGAACATGGAAGCGCGCGGCTATCTCGATGGCGGGCGCATGGCGGCCGCGTTCAACATGCTGCGTCCCAACGATCTGATCTGGCCCTACATCGTCAACAATTATCTCAAGGGCAAGGATCCCTTCGCCTTCGACCTGCTCTACTGGAATTCCGATTCCACCCGGATGCCGGCGGCGAACCACTCCTATTATCTGCGCAACTGCTATCTCGAGAACAATCTCTCGCAGGGACGCGCGGAGCTCGAAGGCGTGCGGCTCGATCTCTCGAAGGTGACGATACCGATCTACAATCTGGCGACGCGTGAGGATCATATCGCTCCCGCCAGATCGGTCTTCGTCGGCTCGGCCTGTTTCGGCGGCCCGGTCGAATACGTGCTCGCGGGTTCCGGCCATATCGCGGGCGTGGTCAACCCGCCGGCGAAACCGAAATACCAGCACTGGACCAACGGTCCGCCGGTGGGCACGCTCGAAGACTGGATCGCCGGCGCCACCGAGCATCCGGGTACATGGTGGCCGCACTGGTTCGAATGGGTGCGCGAAAAGGACCCGCGCGAGGTCCCCGCGCGCGAACCGGGCGGCGGGAAGGTCGAACCGATTTGCGATGCACCGGGCACCTATGTCCTGATGCGCGCCTGAAATCACCGCGTGATGGGATTTCCTCACGGCGGAGCAATCTGTTGCGCACCTTGTCTTCGCGGCTTTGCGCCCGCATGATCGCGGCGAGGAAACCAAGAGGGTCAAGATGAAACTCGTACGTTACGGCGAACCCGGCGCAGAAAAACCGGGACTGATCGATGCAGAAGGCGCGATGCGCGATCTTTCGGCGCATATCGACGATATCGGTCGCAAGACGCTCGATCCGGCGGTGCTCGCCAAAATCGCCGCCCTCGACCCGGCCTCGCTGCCGATGGCACCGGCAGGCGTGCGAATCGGTCCCTGCGTGGCGGATGTGCGCAATTTCGTGGCGGTCGGGCTGAACTTCGCCGATCACGCGGCGGAAACCGGTGCGCCGATCCCGGCCGAGCCGATCCTGTTCAACAAGGCGCCCTCCTGCATCGTCGGCCCCAATGACGACGTGATCATTCCCAAGGGCTCACAGAAGACGGATTGGGAGATCGAACTCGCCATGGTCATCGGCAAGCGCGCCTCCTATGTGGCGGCAAACGACGCGCTGGCTTATGTCGCGGGTTTCTGTATCTGCCACGACGTATCGGAGCGTGAATTCCAGATGGAGCGCGGCGGCACCTGGTCGAAGGGCAAGGGCTGCCCGACCTTCGGCCCGCTCGGCCCCTGGCTGGTGACGCCCGACGAGATCGCCGACGTGCAGGATCTCGGCATGTGGCTCGACGTCAATGGCGAGCGCATGCAGACAGGCTCGACGAAGACCATGATCTTCGACTGCGCCCAGCTCATCTCCTACATCTCGCATTTCATGATCCTTGAGCCTGGCGACGTGATCACCACGGGCACGCCCCCCGGCGTCGGCACCGCCATGAAGCCGCCGCGCTATCTCAAGGCCGGCGATGTCGTCACCATGGGGATCGATGGTCTCGGCGAACAGCGCCAGGACGTGAAGGCCCATCAGGGCTGAAAGCCCCGCCTGCACCCAACCCCGCCTGCGATGGCCTTCCGAATGACGAAGCCCCCGCATCATCACGATGCGGGGGCTTTTTTCGCTTCGGCGCGAACGCGATGCAGCTTACGCGGCTGCGACGCGTTCGAGGAAGGTGTCGATGGCGCGGCGCAGCTTTTGCGTTTCGTCAGTGGCGGCATCGGCGGAGTGCAGCACATGATCGGCAGAGCGGTTGGTCTCGCCGGTCGACGCCTTGACGCTCTCGATATTCCCGGCGACCTGGCGGCTTGATTGGGCCGAGCGCTGGACGTTGCGGGTGATCTCGTCGGTGGAGGCGCCCTGCTCCTCGACAGCGGCGGCGATCGAGGTGGTATGTTCCGAGACCTCCTTCATGATCCCGGCAATCTGCTCGATATTGGACACCGCATCCTTGGTCGAACCCTGGATCGCGCTGATCTGTCCGGATATCTCCTGTGTCGCTTTCGCCGTCTGATCCGCCAGATTCTTGACCTCCGCCGCGACAACGGCGAAGCCCTTGCCGGCCTCTCCGGCGCGCGCGGCTTCGATGGTCGCGTTCAGCGCAAGCAGATTGGTCTGCTCGGCGATCTCCTGGATCAGACCGATCACATCACCGATGCGCTGCGCGGCATCCGACAGGCTCGCCACCCGTGTATTGGTATGATCGGCAGCCTGCGTGGCGCGACCGACCACCTCGGTGGTCATGCCAACGGCGCGGGCAATCTCGTTGATGGCGCCGTTGAGGCTCTCGGCGGCTTCGGCTGCGGTCGTGGCGTTGCTGCTCGAATCCTCAGATGCCGAGGCAGTCTGCTCGGTCAGATCCGCCGTCTGGGAGGCGATCGTGGTGAGGTTTTGGGCGGTGTCACGCATCTGCTGCATGTTTCCGGTCACACCTTCCAGCATGGTGCCGACGGAATCCCGGAACTCCGCGATCAGCCGCTCCACCGCGCGCTGGCGCTCCGCCCGCTCCAGCTGCTCCTTCTCGCTCTCGGAGCTGAGACGCGCGCGCTCGATGGCGTTCTGGCGGAAAATCTCCACAGCGCCCGCCATGGCGCCGATCTCGTCGGAACGCTCGCGACCGGGTACGGTGATCGCCGTATTGCCGTCGGCGAGTTCGCGCATCGCAGTCGTCATGGCCACCACCGGATGGGAAACCGAACGCCCGATCACGAAGGCAATGGCGATACCGAGCACGGCAAGCAGCGCGGTGGCGGCAATGGTCATCGTCACCACCTGCATCGCAGCTGATGCGGTGCCGTCACCGATCGCATGCGCATCCTGCGAGGCACTCGTCACGATATCCGAGGTCAGCCCGGCAATGATCTTCTCGCTTTCACCCAGAACATCGGCGCGCATGACGGCGAGTTCGTCGGATACCTCCATACCGCGCAGCATCGAGGCCTGATAGATTTCGAGATTCTCGGCAATGGTGGCGAGCCAGTTCTTGCGCGCCGCATGTGTAGTGTCTTCATGCAACTCCCTGGCCAGGTTGAGCGCGCGCCCGGCCGTCATCTCAGCCTGGTTGCGGGCCTGATCATCACCCGTCAGATAACGCGCGAAGGCCGCCTGCGACACGAGACCGAACTGAAGCGCTCGCGAGCCTTCATTCGAGGTGTCGAGATCGCCCTCGAGTGAAGCGGAATAGACGAGCTGCCAGACGGCTTCGGTCACGGCGGCCATGGCCGGTTCCACCTCGTCGGCCACGATGCTGCGCAATTGCGAATCCATGGCGAAGAGCGAGTCAACTCCGCGCTCGAATTCGTCATAGGTCATCACGATCTGCGTGAGCATGGCGCGGCGCTCGTCAGATGATGTGGCTTCCACAGCTTCCATGATCTGGCTTCGGACGCGATGGCTCACATCGGCGATCATCTCACGGCGCTCCTCGTCCGGTGCCGACAGTTCGTCGCGCGCGAGGACGAGCATCCGGGTGAAATCCGCCGAGAGGGTTTCCGCACGCTGCGTCTCATTCGCGATCGTCCGGTAGTCGGCAAAATCCCGGTCGAGCCGCAATGCATTGAAGATCGCGAACCCGGCCATGCCTACAGCCAGTATCAGAATGGCCGCGAATCCAATCGCGATACGCCCGCGCAATCCAAGGCGCGTGACGTTTGGAAGGCGGGGCAGAAATGAAGTGAATCTCACAGTCTCGGTTCCCATGGCGTTTGTCGGTTGCACACAGGAGAGCAAATAAACCTTAAAAAAAGTTATTCATTACGTATGGAAAGTCATAGATACAATCATCAATAGAGCTCGCCTTACCTAGCGATATATATTGCAGTGCGAAATAGATTCCCCTCCTGCACGGCTAACCGGATCAGGCCTGCACCTTGCGAAAGACCGGCTCCATCGCTTCCAGCTCATTCACGGGGATATGGCAAGCGATGTGGTGGCCATCGGCGCGCGCGTGAACCGGCGGACGCTCGTCGTCACAAATCCTGCCCAGCTTGTGCTGACAGCGCGTGGCGAAGGGGCAGCCCTTCGGCGGATCGAGGGGACTGGGTACAGCGCCTTCGAGCACGATCTTCGTTTTCTCGATCTGAGGATCGGCAACCGGCACGGCGGAGAGCAGCGCCTCGGTGTAGGGATGGTAGGGCGGTGCGAACACGTCCTCGACGCGCCCCTGCTCCATGATCTGGCCGAGATACATCACCACAACCCGGTCGGCGAGATAGCGCACCAGCGAAAGGTCATGGCTGATAAAGATCAGCGTGGTATCATTCTCCCGCTGAATGTCCGTGAGCAGTTGCGTCACCGCCGCCTGGACCGAAACGTCGAGCGCGGAGACGGGCTCGTCGGCGATCACCATGGACGGATTGCCGGCGAAGGCACGGGCGATGCCGATGCGCTGTTTCTGCCCACCGGAAAGCTGGCGCGGCATGCGGCGGGCGAAATCACGTGGCAGCTTGACCAGATCGAGAAGATCGTAGACCCGTTCCCGGATTTTCACGCGGTCGGTCTCGACTCCGAATTTGCGGATAACCCTGGCGATCTGCGCACCGACGCTGTGGCTCGGATTGAGCGTGTCATTAGGGTTTTGAAAGATCATCTGCAAGGCGGCGATCTGCTTTTGCGGGCGCGCTGTCACGGCGCTCTCGGCAATATCGTCGCCCTCAAAAATGATGGCGCCGTCGGTCGCCGTCTCAAGCCCCATCAGCACCTTGGCGAAGGTGGATTTTCCGCAGCCGCTCTCACCCACGATCGCGACCGTCTGCCCGCGCCGCGCCTCGAAATCGAGCGCCTCGTTGGCCTTCACCCAGCGCACCGAGCGTCCCGCGATAAGCGCGGCCATGGAACGGTCGTAGACGGGATAGTATTTCTGCATGCCCTCGACGGAAAGCACCACATCCCCTTCGGTCGTGGATGCCGCCTCTGCGCGCGCTGCAGCGTCAGGAATGAGTGGGGGTGCTTCATCGACGGTATCGAGGCGCAGGCAGCGCGCGCGATGAGCCGCCTCCCCGGCGATCCCGGCATCGACCATCGGCACATTGCCGGCATCGCAGTTCCCGGGCTCGAACCAGGGGCAGCGCGGGCCGAAATTGCAGCCTTGCGGGCGTTCATGGGGCTGCGGCAACTGCCCGGGTATGGCTGTCAAGGGACGCTCGTCACGTCCGGCCACGGGGAGCGGGATGCAGCCGAACAGGCCCCGCGTATAGGGATGGCGCATATGGGTGAAGACATCCCCGACAGCGCCCTCCTCCACCACATCGCCGGAATACATCACGCTGACCCGGTCACAGACCTCGTGCACCAGGCCGAGATTGTGGCTGATGAAGAGGATCGCAGTGCCGAACTTGCGCTTGATCTCGCCGATCAGTTCGACGATTCCCGCCTCGACCGTGACATCAAGCGCAGTCGTCGGTTCGTCGAGGAGCAGCAGCGAGGGGTTGGCGAGCAGCGCCATGGCGATGACGACGCGCTGCTGCTGCCCCCCGGAGAGCTGGTGGGGATAGGAGGCCATCAGCCGCTCGGTATCGGCCAGACGCACGTCCTCAAGCATGCGCGTGGCGCGCTCATGCGCCTCCCGCTCCCCCACGCCCTCGTGGATCATCGGCACTTCCATGAGTTGGCGACCGATGGTCATGGACGGGTTGAGCGCGGCGAAGGGCTCCTGATAGACCATCGCGATCTCGGCCCCGCGCAGGCTGCGCAGTTCCGATTCACCCATGGCGAGCAGGTCGCGCCCCTTGAAGCGTATCGCGCCTGCCGTGATCGCCCCGTTGCGACCCATGTAGCGCATGATCGCATTCGCCACGGTCGATTTGCCGCAACCGCTTTCCCCTACAAGGGCCACGCTCTCGCCGGCGGCGATGGTGAGATCGAAATCGACCACGGCGGGGATCGCGCCCGCGCGGGTCTGATACGAAATCGACAGCCCTTCGATGGCGAGGACCGGCTCGGCGGCTTTCGGCATTCTTGCGTCAGTCATTGAGCGAAATCTCCCGGATGCCGTCGGCCAGCAGGTTGAAGCCCAGCACCAGCGAGGAAATGGCGATGACGGGGAAGATCGTCATATGCGGCGCGAATGTCGCCATCGAGCGCGTCTGGTTGACCATACCGCCCCAATCGGGATCCGGCGGCGGCAGGCCGAGACCGAGGAAGCCGAGCACGCCGATGGTGATGATCGTGTAGCCGAGCCGCAGGCAGGCATCGACAATCAGCGGGCCGCGCGCATTGGGCAGGATCTCGACGAAGATGATACGCAGGGTCGATTCCCCACGGGTCTGGGCGGCGGCGCCGTAATCGCGGTTGCGCAGATCGAGCACGAGTCCGCGCACGATGCGCATGATCCCCGGCGCGCTCGCAAAGATCACGGCCACGACGATGTTGAATCCCGAGGCGCCGAACGTCGTGATGATGACCACGTAGAGCACGAGAATGGGGAAGGAGAGAATGATATCCGAGATACGGCTGAGAACGTCATCAATCCAGCCGCGTTTGTAGCCCGCAACCAGCCCCATCACGATCCCGACCGCGAAAGCGCAGGCCGTGGCGAGGGGAGCTTAGAACAGGACCGTGCGCGAGCCCCAGATCACGCGGCTTAGGATGTCGCGCCCCAGATGATCCGCGCCGAGCCAGAAGGTCCCGCCCTCGGGATGTTCGGTGAAGGGTGTGGCGAAGGGCAGCACCTGGGCATTGGGATCGTAAGGGGCGAGCCAGGGGGCGAAGATCGCCACCAGCACCCAGAAACCGACGAGACCGGCCCCGATCATGGCGACGGTGCTCTCGCGCAGCAGTTTCAGCGACTCCCAAAGCCCCCGCGCGAGGCTGCGCGCCGCGACCACGAGCGGCGGCGCCGGCTTTACCGGTTCGGTGGAATCGATATGCGGAGGACGATGTTCGTTCATGCCATCCTCCTCACGCGAACCGGATACGCGGGTTGAGATAAGTATAGCCGATATCGGCGATGGTCTGCGTGGTCACGGCGACGAAGACGGCGACCATGGCGCAGGCCTGGATCAGAAAGATGTCCTGATTGAGCGAGGCCTCCAGCAGCAGCGCGCCGAAACCTTTGTAGGCGAAAAAGAATTCCACCACGATCACGCCCGAGAGCAGCCAGTTGATCTGCAGCATGATGACCGTGAACGGGGCGATCAGCGCGTTGCGCAGGGCATGGCGCATGATCACCTGCCGATAGGGCATGCCCTTCAGGATCGCCGTGCGGATATACGGCGTCTGCATTACCTCGGCCATGGAGGCGCGGGTCATGCGCGCGATATAGCCGAACCCGTAGAGCACCAGCACCGTCACCGGCAATACCAGTTCGATCGGTCGGAAACCGTCCGTCATGCCGCTCGTGCCCGGCAGCCAGGACAACCAGAAGACGAAGAGGAATGTCAGCAGAACAGCGCTGGCGAATTCCGGGATCGAGGTGGTGATGATCGCCGTGACGGAGAGCGAGCGATCGAGCTTCGAGCCCTCCTTCATGCCTGCCAGAACGCCCATGATCAGCGCCAGCGGGATCATCACCGCAAAGGTGACACCGCCCAGGATCGCGGTGTTGATCAGTCGCGGCACCAACACCTCGGCGACAGGCACGCGAAAGCGGATCGACTCGCCGAAATCGCCGGTGAGCATGTTGGCCAGCCATTCGAGATAACGCACGTAGACGGGCCGGAAATAGCCGTTTGCCTCAAGCCAGAGATTGCGCTGCTCGTCGGTCGTATACGGCCCCAGCACCTTCACCGCCACCGCGTCGCCGTTCACTTCCAGCAGCAGAAACAGCAGGATGGAAACGACGAGCATGGTCAGGATCATGTATCCCGCGCGCCTTGCGAGGAAGATCAGCATGAGCGGGATTTCCTGATGGATATCGATGCCCGGGCGCGACCTTCATGAAGCGCTCGCCCGGCCTCCCTCCCCAGCGGGGAGGGATTGAGGGTGGGGGGAAACGCGCGCCTCATGCGCTGTCGTTGAAGACCTTGTACCGGGGCCATCCCAGCCTTGATCCCTCCCCTGAGGGGAAGGAAACATGGTGAGCGCTTTGTGCAGGCACGCATCAGGCTTCGAGCCACACCGTTTCGAAATGGTGCTCCTCCGCCGGATGGTGGGCGTAGCCCTTCACGCGGGGGCTGCTGGCGGTGTGGATCGAGCGCCAGTAGGGCTGCACGAAGACGGCATCGTCCTGCAGCATGGTTTGCAGCTGCGCCATGATCTCGCGGCGCGCATCGACATCAAGCGTGGCTTCGGCCTCGTCTAGCAGCGCATCGAAATCCGGATTCGCGTAACCGGATTCGTTCCACGGCACGCCGGACCGATAGCCGAGGCTGAGCACCTGCGTGCCCAGCGGACGGTGGGTCCAGCTGGTGAAGCCGAAGGGGGTTGTGGTCCAGCGGTCCCAGTACGTGCCACCTGGCATGATGTTGACGCTGAGATTGATGCCGGCGGGGCGCAGCATCTCCACCAGCGCCTGGCAGGTATTGGGCTCCCAGGTCGGCTGGGCGACGCAGTCGATGGTGATGTCGAGCCCGTCGGCGTAACCGGCCTCCGCGAGGAGTTCGCGTGCGAGATCATAATCCTGCTGCGGCGCGCCGATATCGGCATATTCCGGATGGATTTGCGCAACGTGATGATCCTCACCGGGAACGCCGAGCCCCTGATAGGCAATCTGCAAAAGCCGGTCGTGGTCCACACAGGCCTGGATCGCCCGGCGCACACGCGGATCGTCGAAGGGCGCCTCATCGACCTTCATGCGTGCTACACCGGTTTGCGCGGTCTGCGCTTCGTAGATCATCATGGACGGCATGTTCTCGGCTGCCGGCATCTGCTCCACATTCAGACGGTAGAGCAGATCGACTTGGCCCGAGGCCAGGGCCGCGAAGGGCGCTGCCGGGTCGTCGCCGTGATCGATATAGTCGATCCCGTCGAGATAGACCTCGCCACCCCACCAGCCGTCTTCGCGGCGCGCGAATGTGGCGCGTTCACCGACGCCGAAGCGGGTGAGTTCGAAGGGCCCGGTGCCGATCGGCTCATTGGCCCAGTTGCCGCCCTGGAAGGAGCGGTGGGCGATCAGGGCGGGGTAATCGCCCATGCTCTCGGGGAAGGCGAGGAAGGGGACGCGCAGGTTGAACTCGACCGTATGGTCGTCGATCTTGCGGATGGCACCATCCGCCATACCCGAGCCGTCGTCGTTGCTCTCGCGCAGGGCCGAGAAGCGTCCGTAATTGGACGAGCCCACGCCCGGATCCATCCAGCGCTCGAAATTGGCGATAACGTCATCAGCGGTGAAATCGTCACCATTGGACCATTTCACGCCGCGGCGCAGATTGAAGGTCCAGGTGCGCAGATCCTCCGACGCGCTCCAGCTCTCGGCCAGATGCGGCATAGCCAGATTGTCACTGGAAATGCGCACCAGCGGCTCGAGCACATGCCGCAGGGTATTGCCCTTCTCAGACCAGTCGATTGTCGCGGGATCGGAGATTTCCTTGACGTTCATCGAGACGCGCAGCACGCCACCCCGTTGCGGCGTGCCGTCCTGGGCCAACGCACGTGGCACGAAACCGTCACCGGTGATCTTGCCGGCCATGCCGTAGGCGATTCCGGCGGAGAGGCCGAGCAGCGTCGCCGTGCGCAGGAATTCACGGCGGCTGGCCTTGCCCTGGCCGAGCGCATCCGCGAGTTTTGGCAGCTGAGGATGGTGTTCGGCGAGTTGTGCGCGCTCTTTCGCATCGAGACGCTCGGTATCGGGGGTCTTCCTGGTCATCGTCGTCCTCTTTACCGTCAGCTTCTGCCCGTCAGATCGTCATCGATCCATGCCGGGCGGTCTGATCCTGTGTCTCGTGAGCCGGACAGAGCGAACGCCGGATGGCGGGCAAACGCCGCAGCAGCCGAATCCGGAAATCCCGGCTGGATAAGCGTTTAGATGACGCGGCAAATCGTTACCGCGACGGACACGGTCGCTCGACTACGTGAGACGTCGAAGGTGGTGATGCGTCGAAATCAAGTCCGACGCGTCATCACCAATGACAAGAGGATAGCGCCCCGGGAGACTGTGTCAAATTCGGGGCAGATTTGCGGAAAGCCGGCACCGGGACCGGGTGTTGCGCCTGCTCAGGCGACTTTTGCCGTGGTTTCCGGTTCGAATTCACCATTCGCCAGATCGCCCTGCGCCTGGTCCTTGCCGAGGATCGCGCCGAGAAAATCGTCGACCGCGCCCTTGAGCGCATCGGATTCACGCGCCAGCCGCTCGGCAGAATCCTTTACGCGATTGGCCGCGTCGCTCGAGCGCTCGGCGGAATCACGCACCCCGTCGATG
>Ga0102934_1000945_pt1 | contig 20032 bp, 8 predicted proteins | sample SalPonR2_A_D1_MG_FD_78175 | JGI IMG/M metagenome (GOLD analysis project Ga0102934, IMG submission 78175) | Salt pond soil microbial communities from South San Francisco under conditions of wetland restoration - Salt Pond MetaG R2_A_D1_MG | ecosystem: Environmental > Aquatic > Marine > Intertidal... | reverse complement strand
GTGCACCGAAAAGCAGCATACGCATGCCGACGAGGAAGTTGAGGACGGCGGGGAAGAGGACTCTCTCTCGGACTCGTCCCCTACAGACGCCACTTTTTCTTCATCGCAGCGGAATAGATCACAAACATTTCCACTTTCTCCGGCTCGTCCGCCTCAGCACGCTTCGATTTCCTCCGCTGCCTCTGACGGCTCGGCCGGCCGGGACTTTTCTGACTCGGGCGCCAGGACTGCCACCAGCATGAAGAAACGACGCCTATTTTTCATGTTTGTGCTGGGCGTGGTTTCCGGCGCCTGGGCTTTATGGCGTTACCAACATATCTACCCCCAATACTTCAACCTCCCTCCCTCCCTGAACATCTCCTCTGTCCTGCCCGCGGGGCTGAGTATTGGGGGGGACGTGAACAGCACCATCCTCTCCGACATGTACGGCGTGCTCTCCGGGGCCTCCACCCCCGAGACCTACCCCGGCCTGGAAGCCGCCGCCAAGAACTACACGGCCAAGTACCCGATCGTCCTGATTCCCGGCTTTGTGACCTCGGGGCTGGAGGTCTGGCAGGGCGAAGACTGCGCCTCCTCGCTCTTTCGCTCCCGCCTGTGGGGTGCCTTGACCATGCTGCAAACCATGCTGATGAAGCCGGACTGCTGGACGAAACACATGGCCCTGGACATGGCCAGCGGTCTGGACCCGCCCGGTATCAGGGTCCGGGCGGCGCAAGGCTTGGAGGCGGCCGATTTTTTCATGCCCGGCTTTTGGGTTTGGGTGCGTGCTCGACGGGAGGGGAACAAGAGAACAATGGGGGGGTTAGGGACGAACATGTGGGAATTCCGTACGCCCTGTGCTTTTTGTCGAGAAAATGCAGAATGTTCTCACAGCTCTTTCCTGTTGATACAGGCGCGCCTGATCCGAGACTTTGCCGCGATTGGGTACGATCATTCGAATCTGGCGCTCCAGGCCTACGACTGGCGCCTCTCTCTGCACGACATGGAGCGTCGAGACCATTATTTTACGCTTTTGAAATGGAAAATAGAGGGGATTGTGGCCATAAACAAAGAGAAAGTGGTGCTTATTGCTCACAGGTAAGAGACTGGGAGGTACACAGATCTGCATGCCTGTGCGATGAAAGGCGTTTCCTCAAAGCGCTCTTGTCGCCTTCGGGCTCTACTGTAAGTTGTGAGAGGGTAGAGTATCCCTTCTTACACATTTCGCCATCTTTTTGCTCTCACTCTGTTCCACCGCCCGCTGGGCTCCCTTCTTCCCTTTAGCTACGGCTCAAACGTCATCCTATATTTTTTTGCCTGGGTCGAGTCCTCTCGAGGCGGAAACGGAGGGAAAAGTTGGGTTGAGAGGCACATTGCCACATTTGTTAACATTGCCGGGCCCCTCCTGGGCGTGGTGAAGAGTGCTTCGGCCTACGTGAGCGGGGAAATGCACGACACGGCGGAGTTGGGTCCGTTGGAAGGCATCCTCTTCGGTCAGTCCAAGAACGCTTTCCACCGCAAGAACCGGAAGCGCCTGTTCAGGACTTGGGGAAGCTTGACGGCGATGCTGCCAAAGGGTGGGAATGTGCTGTGGGGCAACGCAAGCCACGCCCCCGAAGACGTGGAGTGGGAGATGGAGGTGGGGGTGGTACAGGGATGGGAGGAGGGAGGGAAGGAGGGAGAAGGGGAGAAGACGTGCCTGCCGCACCTGGAGAGCGAAACGGGCACTTTCAGAAAGGACGAGGCGAGCCTACACCGGGCAAAGGAAGAAAGCGGAGGCATGCCCGCGCACAGAGACCACGAGGAAGCTCCGAGGGCGGCGGGAGCGAAAGGAGGAGAGACCTGCGTGACCGCCGACGAGAAACGCCGACAGCCGGTCCGGCACGGGCACATATTCGGCTTTACTCCCCCTGTTCCTCTCAGTGCGGGCTCGATAAGCGCATCGGCCATGGCTGTCGCGGCAGCCTCCGCCCCCCCTTCTGCGTCCTTGGCGTGCGAAGGCGAAGAGGCGGTGGAGGACCACGTGAGACGCACGGCAGAAGCTAATTCGTCGAGGGATGGTACTAGCGCTCGCAAGCCTGAAGGCGGAAGTCTCCAGGAAACGGCCTTCGCAAACTCGTCTTCGACGCCGGCAAGTGGGGCAGATAGGACGCGGCATCCTCCACCGCCTCTCCAAAATTGGACCATGGATGAGGTGATCCGCTACCTGCAGACTGACCCTGAGGACGCGCACTTGCGCCGACGCATGGCGGAGGACTACGACTTCGGTCCACCTGTGAAGGATTTCAAGAAACAAAAGCACGTGAAAGATGACCCGAAGTACTGGACGAACCCCTTGGCAGTTCAACTCCCTCAAGCTCCGTCCATGCGGGTTCTCTGCTTTTATGGTGTTGGGAAGGCAACGGAGCGCGCGTACATTTACCGTGCTGACGACAATGGTAAGCCGGATGTGATGGATATTAGTGTGAACGACGCGCGGCGCAACATTTCGGGAGGGGTGGTCATGGCTGAGGGGGACGGGACTGTGACTCTCATGTCCTTAGGCTTCCATTGCGCACGGCTTTGGAGGGAAAAAACACACAACCCCTCCAAGATTGGGGTCACGACCAGAGAACTTTGGCATACGACGGGAGGTCTCCTATCTATGCGCGGGGACGGAGGGAGCGCCGACCATGTGGATGTCATGGGAAATACGAAAATGGCAGCGGACCTGCTGAAAGTCGTCAGCGGTCAGGACCAGGAGGAAGTGTTTGGTGATGACATATTCTATTCCCGTATTCGAGAGATTGCTCAGAATGTCGAGTTGTAAGGGAATGTAACAATGCTGTATGAAAGAAGGAAATAAAAAATCGCCTTTTCTTGTCGAAGCGTTCTTATGTCAAGATTCTTTTTTACGACGTCAGCATGTATACTTCTAAATGCACGACAACCATTTTTACCACGCATTAAAAATGAAAAGCACATTTCGAAAGTTTGCATACCTTCGGTGACGACACGCCGGGCCCCGCGTGGTATATGCTTTTCACTGCAGCACAAGGCCGTGTCTGGTCTCCGCCCTTTCCACGGGTTCTGATGACTACTACCAGGATTTCCGCGGTGAATAGTCTTAAAGTCTGTTCAGGATCAGGGGAAGATGCAAGCTCTGACGGGGTCGGGTGCCACTGGTATCGAACAGGAGCCACGACAATTGTGCGTGGATCCACCGTCGTGTCATTTGGAGTTTTAATATCAGGACGGAATCAGGCATCGCGGTATGGGCCTTGCGGGGGGATCAGGAGCAGATGCCGGACCCAGCGAACCTCCGAGATAGACGGACATGTTCTGTCATGATGTCTTTTAGCAAAGTGTGCTGAGTTTTGATGGATCGATGCTTAGCACATGCATATAAAAGTTTTTTAGGGATTTGGAATGGCTGTAGGCAAGACTGGTCGCATTCTTTAGTCCCAAAGACTTGATTGCATATGCACTTGTTGATACGGGAAGTGTATGGGCAACAACCCAGCAAGCCGAAAGGAGCTTTTCAAACATTCGACATAAACACCTACACGAGTTATTAATACATAGCGTGCTATAAATCGAAGTCTGATAGTTTTCTTTAGCTTTGAAAGAGATCTATCGGGCGTACCCGAGTTTGTTGCAAAAGTGGTTTCAATACTCCCATACACCTCTTACAACGTGACAGGATGGACGGCGGTTTGCGTAGGCAAAGGAGGCAATGTCCCCTGTCTGCCAGAGGCTTATCTCAGCATTACGAGCGATACATCGAAAGTCAACAGCCAAAAATGTGCATTAAGTTTGCCAGCGCCCATGATTCTCTCGCTCCTAGATCGTTTCAGGAACATCAGGAGCGGGTGTCCGACCAGCTCGACTTCCGCCCAAGTGCTTACGACGACGGGCAGCAACAGCAGCTGCTGGCAATCACTATGGCTACTGCGCAGGCCAAACCCGATGACCTCGCCCTCAACGACATGGCTTGTCCCAAATTTGATGGCGAAAGCAGCAGTTGCACCACCGAAGCGGCGGGCTCATCCACGAACGCAAGTTCCTGTGTTGTGCATGAACTCAAACGACAATCCACCGCTGGCCGCCCGCATGGCAGTGTACAAGATGTAGCCGAAGGCACGACGGGGGACAGCCTGATGTTTCTGGAATCTCCACTTTCCATGGTCTCATTCGATGAGGGTGATCTGGGTTCAGAGTGTCACAGCCTTCTTTGCGGGGAGGAGGCTTTCAGTCTGGGCACTCCCGACAACTCGATTACCTGTGCCCTAGAAGGGTTCGCCCGCGAGAGCCCGGAAAGCTGCCGTAGTTTCAATTATGATGCGAAGGGCAACATCACCACCTTCCGTGGCAGCAAGGGCTGCAAAACGAACAAAAGCATAAAGAGCAGCTGCGTCACTTCCGGTATGTGTACGATTACAGGAGGTTTGCGAAGCCCCTATGAAAGGGCCAAGGCGACAACTTGTCAGAATAAGCATGCTCCCTCTAGTACTCCCCTTGCGCATGAGTATTGTGGAAAGCCAGCTATTGCCTGCAGCAGAGCGAGGCCAATCTCACCTGGTCAACCTATGGGAAAGAACAAGAGTTTCAGGGCTTTTACAACTTGCTTTAATGTCAGTCACACTGACGCCAAGCAGGAATCGAGCACGAAAGCTCAAAGAAGGAAGCGGAAATGTTCTCTTGACTCCGTGGTTTTCGACATTGTCCCAATCCCCAAGGTCCTTCCGGGAAGCCTGCTTGAAAAAAGACGTAATCGGTCATGTCGGACACCGCACTGCACGAATCGTTATCGAACGCCAGGGTATCTGTGCGAGGCTTGTGGTGGGGGTCGATGCCAGGCGCGTGGCTGTGAGAGGCTTCATCAAGGAAAGCAGGGGCTGTCGAATCTCTTTTTCTGTCGGGCGCACCGCAATATTTATGCGCGTTTGCAAAAGGAGGGAAAGGGAGGTGAAGAAAAAAAGTTGAAATGATGGAATGTAGGTGAAGATACGGCAATTTCGGCAATTATGAAAATCACGATAGCCAAGGGGAGTAAGAGCCTGGGTCGCTGAGGTTGCATCCCGTTGGTCTACCACCAAATTTAATGTGCAGTAACTTATGGATAGTCTCGACCACCAATCGATATGCGATGCTCACGAGTGGATGCAATAGTGTGCGTCTGTGTCCTGTTCCCGACATAGCAGAGCTGTCTGTTGGTAGGAGTGCAAATAGTCAGATGCCCGAGTGTGTTGACCAGAATGAATTGAATGCTTTCGGTAGCGTGGGCAGGCCTCCACTCAAAGTATAGGGTCCCCGAACAAGGTTGCGTCGTCTCTCTTTCCCAAGATGGACGGCTTGTTGTGCATGACAGTGTGTCTCTGGGAAATGTTGCCGGAAACGGCTCTGAATTAGGTCGAAGTCCTGTTTAGTCAGTAGGGCAAGGCTTGACTAATGACTTATGATGTTGTCAATTTGTGCCATACAGTTTTCATAAAGTTGGTGCCAGATTAACATGGCATGAACAAAATAATTTGAAATGATGCGAGACAACTACGAATGCGCACCAAAGAATAAAGCAAAATGTGTCCTGGACTGCACCTACAATCCTATGCGTCCGATCAATTCTTTCCTCTCTCCGCAGTTATCCCTCCTTAAATTTACTCCACACGTCCGCTCATCCCAATAAAGTCTTCACAGGCCCCATCGCTACAGCCATCAAACGCTTCGCGTCGCCAGGAACTACCACCCCTGCTTTCAGCAGCACCTTCCAAACCATCACAGCACCCGCCAGGCCCGCTTGTAAGAAGGCGGAGACACGGGCAGAGATCTCCAGGCAATCCAGAGCGTCATCGTCCACAAGCTTGTTCTTCCTGAGCAGCGATCGGGATGGCGCCAGGTCGTGAGCCACCGCGTACAAGGCCCACGCCACGACCAGAGCAATCACAGGGTCGCCCGAGGCAAGGGTGACCTGACTCCCAAGCGTGACAGCCACGTTGATGGAAGCCAGCGCCAAGCCCAGTTTGTCCCCTGTGCGCAAAGTGGGGGCGACGGCAAACCAGCCGTTCAAGTTGACGAGCGTGGCACAGGTGATCCATCCGAAATGGAGGGAGAGGGGCAAGTGGACAATCAGGTAGTCCCAAGGTCGCATGGCCCCCGCGGCCACGGCCTCCCGCAGGACCGTGTGCACCCGCGACAGACCCACCGCTGTCATTGCCAACAGCGCGGAAGGCACAAATTGCATCCTCCCCACCCAGGGCCGAAAGGCCACGCACCACAAGCTCTGTGCCGCGAAGGCCTGCGCCAGGGGAGGAGCCAAACGCGCGAGGTAGGGTTGAAGGGCCGGGGCGAGACGACTCGAGGCGAGTTGGTAGAAAGTGAGGAGGAATTCGCCGAGGAAGATGGGGGCCCATATTGCAAAGGCGTAGGCAGAGGGGGTAAAAAAGCGCACGGGGGAGGACATGGCATCTTTCCAGCTTTTCCCGTCGGACCTTCCCGGAATCCGCACGGCGATTTTGTTGGTCAGCCAGGCTAGAAGAATGAGGACTTGGTGCCGGGCCAGGGGAAAGTATTTAGGTTGCATGGGGCGGACGTCATCGAACCACTCCCGCACGTTGGGAGCTCGCAGCACAGCCCAGGACCCTGCAGCAGCGCTTAATATTGCCAAAGCTCGCAAGTTGGCGTACGGCGATGCTAAAGAAAGTGGTTGGGCGGGTGAAGGTGTCTCGACAACCTCGGGCGCTGGCGGGGGCGTAGGAGCTGTACGACCCCAACGTCCCCCGCAAACGCCAAGGAGAGGAATTCGGTCGGGGCTTTGACCAGGTGAAGCGTGCGGCAATGTGGCGACGGCGCATCCAGCTACTAAAAGAAAAGCCAAACATAGAGATATATTCCTCATTCTACTTACGAGATGCAAAGAGAAATGGGATTGAAAGGTGTAATCAAAAAGAGCTTACGTACGTCGGATCAAGGCATCACAATAACGACTGCCGCGAGGCTCAGCAGTATTTCAACAAATGTCCTGTTCAATGAAAACAGTTGCACGTGTGGTCAACTTGTTGCTGCATCACATCACGGATAAGAACCAGCAGTAGGTTGCTCTCATAATTTCGAACGGAAAGTATAAGTCAACTCCTTTTTGACTATGGCCTTGTTCGCTGGACCTATGTTTCTGGCGGGCATCTTCATCGATGATGTCAGGACACGAGCATCTTTTCACAAGTGAACAAGTGCAGCGTTCCTTGGCAAATGGTACATCACTGATCACCGGCCAGGAATCACAAAGATTAGTGCCAACGCCTCGCGATTTCATGACCGGCGTCATTGCATCGTGGTCGCACACCAAAGAATTTAACCTCCTCCTTTTACACTCCATTCTTCCAAGCCTGCGCATTGAGGGTTATTCAGACGACACATCCTTTAAATGAAAGTTTTCACATTGTTGTTAAGTCAAGGGTGAAAAGTAAGTGAACTGAGAACTCGTGACCTTTACTCTAGATATGTAGAGTAAATTACACCCACGTCCTGCTCGGAAAATCAGAAATTAACGTGCCAAATAACATAATATTGCTTTGCTGAAATAGTTTCTCGACATCTATGTGCATCAAAATTAAGCTCTAACGCTTCACATTTAAGCTACACTTTCATTACAGCCCAAGCCACGCGAAGCAGGCATCTTCATGCCCACATATATTTTTATCCCTCTCTCTGGTCGAATGAACTACCGCTCGGGCGTTTCATTCCCAATGCTAGAATTAATTACTTGCTCATTTGCTATCTATACTTTTCTAACCCTTCTCTAACAATTCGATCGTAATCACTTTTATCCTCGTCCGCTTCCCGTAACCAGTGCCTATAAGGTCCAGTCCGTTGGAAAACGCCACTCTCAGGTCTTCTGTATACGTCTATAAGCTCACGATACAGCTCTTCTTCCAGGGCCAAATTCTTGTACATACGTGCGAGATAAATGGTCTCACACAGCTCTTTGAGAACCTCAACGCGTGGCAAGTCATCAAAAAGGATGTTAAACTTTTTATCCCTGTTGTGCGGTTGGGCATTCACAAGGGAAGGAAAAAGAGATGGACGTGGGAAAGACACAAGTCAGGATACCGGTGAAAATATAAATAAAAGAAAAATATACCATTGTCGCATCATACAGAAGAGACGGAGTAGACTTGAAGTCCTCCCTCGCGCGCGAACACTCACATGACACTCATGTGGACGAAGCGTCCGATCGTGAACACGACAGTGAAATAGAGCCCAATGATCCCGTAGGTGATAGCAAAATAGGAGCCTATTGTTTTTTCCGAGCTAATCGTGTACACAGACGGATTGCACCCAGCCTCGGGTTCCCCTGTCTCAGGATCGAGCGGCACCGTGGCCGCCTCTTGCCCTCTGGGCTCCATTGCCGTGGCACAACCTCCAGCTGCCGCGTTTCCACACGTCAGGTCCCACCAACCTACGACAGCGGTTGTGAAATTCGTCCTGTCCTGCCCCAAGTTAGCGCCCGGTCCTGAACCTGTGCTGATAGACGAAGAGACTTCGTCCCCCAGTTTCGTGAATGCCAGCATGCAATCGGTCAAGATGTCTCCCGAAGCTATGAGCGGAGTGACTTCCCTGGTGGTGGAAATCCGGATGACCGAAGGCAACACACTCTGCAGGCGCAAGGAGGTGCGCGTGCCTCGAATGATCTCCGCCAGCTGCTGCTTTTCTTCTTGCGCCAGGGAATGGACGATCGAGCCTTGATTTGTTGAGCCGTCTTGTGTGCCAAAGGTAAATTGCAGAGTCATTTCCACTCGGTTGCTCATGGCTGAGATCATATCTGTCGACGCATTGACACGCCCTTCAAGAAGGGTCAGTAGGTCCGCCTCTGCCGGTGGGCTGATCTTCCACAATTCTTGAGAGGCCCGCGGAAGGCGAACAAACTGCAACTCATGCATGTAGTCGTTAGTCGAGGTGGCAGGAAGCAAGCCCAGGGCGGGATTCACCTGAGCCAGGGCGGACCAGGTCTCAGGAGGGAGGAGTGGAGAGATGTAGTCGGCAGTGGCTGCTTCGTATAGCATCGGAAAGCCGTTGAGCTGCACAGACAGGGATCCCATTTTCACGTAATTCTCAAACTGGGAGAGAGACCCTGTGCTAAACACAAAAAGGGGCAACCAGATCAAGAGATTGAGGGCCGCAAAGAAGAGGAACCCGCGCAGCCACTTCCGGCGCGCCGGTTGACGATCGCCTTTTTTCCTGTTCTCCATTTTCATGAAATCCAGGTCGCACTCCGTGATGAAGATCCCCGAGTAGATGTCCTCTAGCTTGACCCATTCTCCCAAGTAGAGAGTGGTTGGGGTGCAGGTCCAGTCCAGCAGCATTCGAAGTTCGTAAAGGAAGGGAAGAGAACGGTAAAGTCTGAAAATGTTGCCCCAAAAATGATGGGCACGCTTCGTCATCCAATTCGTCTGGATGAAAGGCGGGTACCCGTAAGAGATTTGCAGCGCAGAAACGAATAGGTAAGCGCACATGATCAGGTACCAGGCAAAGACGGGGCCATTTTGATTAATTCCAATTCGAAACGTGAAATTGGAGTGGATGATTGAGTAGATGCAAACCAGGAGCAACAGTTGCAGGATGTATTTTCCCTTGATGGAGCGATGAAGGTAGAGACAGCGGTCTGCGACGATGAGCACAAAGTGTAGGAGCAGGACCAGTATGAACCCGCCGCTCATTTGATTTTCTCGTACCGACTGAAAGAGCTGGTCCGCGTGTTGGTAGGCCAAGAGGACGTAGAAAAAAAGGATGCATTGGATGAAAAAGAGGCTGACATACAAGTCGCACCCAGGCTTGGTGCGGGCTTGACTCCAAGGCCAGCACAGGTTAGAAAAGACGGAGACCTGCCGCTTTTCAGGCGTCGGGGGGGTTGCTCTGGGAAGTTCTGCTGGAGAGGCCGCCACCGGATGGGCTGCACCGGCTTGTTGATCACTATCGACCATGTGTCTCGCCTGCTCTGTGGCCTCGTGTTTCTTTCCACCGTCCTTCCTTCCTTTCTCTTTAAAGTCTGGTAGCAGTGAGGGCGACGATACCCTTTCTTCCTCTGGTGTTTCGGGGATTTCGGGGTCCCGCAAAAGCCACACACCACGAATCTTGAGAATATGCGTGTGCCATAGAACGGCCAAAAGCACCAAAAAATCGCCCAGAAAAGACACGAGAAAGGCTCCTCCCAGGCCGGAGTCGAGGATGGCCCTCGAAGTGCGCCCCGGCGATTCGGCAGGCACGAACCGGTCGACAGGCTCGTTGCGCACAGACATGTGATTCCAATTGAGGGACCTGTAGGCTTTGAAGACGCCCAGGAAATAATCTCGGACAATGGGTTGGTCCACGAAGTAATCAAGGTGGGGGTAGGCTTGGGCCTTGCAGACCTCTTGATGCGCGGGAAGGGCCGAGGGGCACTGGCCTCCACGGGAATATTGGTTCCCACAGACGCAAAAGTAGGGAAATTGGAAGACAAACTTCATGACGAGGGCGGCGAATGAATATGCGAGCAGGAAATGCCAAAAATACCTGGGAGGATTTTGAACCATGGGGTGAATCAGGCTGTCGCCTATTCGAGGAAGCGATCGAGGATTCTGAAGAAGGGCGTATCCAAAGACAGAGAGGGGATAGATCAAGTTCAGCAACGAGGGCTCGTACATATGTGCCACTACCAGGACTATGTAAACTAAATACGTGCTCCGGTAATTGAAGAAGAGTATCGAGTTGCGTATTGCCTGAAAGCTAATGTCATACAGTCGAATGCTGCAGTGGCGACGGGGAGGATCCGATTTGCCCTTGTTTGGCGTCTTTTCGCCCTGAGCTTGCTCTTCGACAGCCTTGTGGATAGCCCACCCCGGATGGTCACCTGTCTCGGGTGCCTTTGATTCTTGCCGAGGGGTGCTGGTACTGTGTGACTCTGTCGACGAGACCACCGGAGCTATGGGCAAGGCTGATGGGGGCGCGGAGGACAAGACGGGTGACAGGCACCCTTCACTCGCTTTTTCTCCGAGTGAAGAAGTGCCTTGCCAACGTACTATACTCCGATTTTCGGTAAGCGTCGTGTCCTCTTCGTCACACACGCCCGCGAGGACGGGCGAGAAAGCTGTCGTTCGTCTATGCTCTATCGACATGAAAGGTGACAGGCGCCTCTCTGGTGTCGGGGCGTCGAGAAGCATCGTCGGAGTTCTCGCCTGGGCCATGGCTTCATTGGCCGCCACGGCTACGCTCAGGTCCTTATCCGTGATTTTCAAAGGATCTTTCATCTGCAGCAATTTCGTCTGGTTCAGAGCCTCCACAATCCACATTGTTATATTGCTGGGCTCTTGTGTTGAGCTTCGTTGGCTTCGCCTGAGGGTGTCTTTCTGATCTTCATCCCTGGGACCCATAGTACTGATCAAGGCGGGGCGGTACGCCTTTGGCGTTACCAGCGAGAGGATAGGATCGATGCGCGATGTTCTTCCCCCTCCTTCACTGCTTGTTAATTGACGGTTCAGGCCGTCGTTTGGTCGGGGCAAGCTCCCTGCGACTGCATTGCTCGGCCACGTGGATAGTTGCAGATCAGCTGGTGCCGGAGTATGTGACAAGGACGACAGAGGGGTCGACCTCGAATTTCGTGTGTAAAGAAGGGAGTCCCTTTCAGAGGACGACAAAGACGCCTCCTTCTCTGGTGTTGCTGACGCGGGAAGAACTATCTTTTCCCGACGACGGGTTTGCTCGAGTAAGGGTTCTTTTACTGAGTCGTCGCTGTCATCGTCATCCCTGAAAATTTCTTCGACGTGAATACTGCTATCTCTAACTCGTTCATCCTGATGTTCTGGAGAGGATGGCGCATTTCGATTCTTGAGCAGGAAGTTCTCCCAACTACGGTTGTCACTTTGTTCCAAGCGCGCCCGGGCGATTGTGTCTAGCTGCTCGTACATCGTCGTAATTTGGACTCGAATCCTTTGCATAGCATCATCGCGGATCTTTTCCAGCTGTTTGACAACGTGACATCCTTGAGCGACGTGGTCATATTGTTCAGCGTACCAAAGCTCATCCATAATTTTGGGGAAATCGGGAGATACAAAAATCCAACACTGAACGACTAGCAGGATCAAGATAACTGCATCGAAGACCATTTCGGGAGGATACTGTGCATTGCCCGACGCCGTGTTGTACACTTTCCGGAGACCGAGCAAGACAGGCCCTGAACCGGTTCTCCAGTTTGTCGGCCACCCCGGGATCTGGAAAATGATGCGCAGAGTGAGGCATGACCACGCGTAGATCGCCAACGGTTTCCACAAAAAGCGTCGTGCTGTCAACAACCCTTCCTGGGCATGACTTTGCACCATCAATGCCACGATAAGCAGATATCCAAGACTAGCAAAATTGAAAGTGAGGGTGCTCAATATCACAATTACCGCAATTATCACGTATGCAGAATGCTGAAGGATAAACATTCGGCCCTTGACGAGGTTATCGCTTTCGGCGTCTTGTTTCGGCCTCCTTTTTGGGCTTGGCTTTATCAAAGTCAGCCGCGCGAATAAAGGTTTTTGGCTGGTCAATGAGTTTTGAGCCTCTCCCTTGAAACGCTTGTTTTGAATGATCGCCAGCAAAAGCATGACGAAGTCCAAACCTATGGAGGCATCGTCTGGAATGCACAACCCAAACCATTGGCTGTAGGTGTAGGCAAGACTCTGTGTGCTGCTTTCCATATACTGAGAGAATATTGAACATTGTCGAGATCCTAGATATTGAGCAGTCATAGAGCCAATACGCGGGCTTGGGACTAGGTCAGGTGGTAGGCGGAGGATGAACAGATAGTCGGCTATTACTAATATGACCAAAGCATGTACAATTGAAGTCCATTGCTTTTTGAGACTGGACTGAGGTATTGTGACCAGGACAATGAAAAGGCTCAGGTAGAGCATTGAGATCAGATTCGCGTGAAGTAGGGCAGCGATAATAGTGTAGATAATGCAAAACTCGAAAGAGAACGATTTGCAGACCGACAGCGCCGTGCCCGTTGTCATGTACAAGGTAGCGCACAGGTTTTCGAGGACATGACCTTCGAGACAAAAAGCACGACGCATTTTAGTGCCTGCTTCACGTCCAAAGCCCCTTTTCTGGCCCGTCTTTCCAGACGAAATGGCCTCCGGGGATGACTCAGCGCCCCTCTTTTCCGATTCAATGGCCGGCGTTTGAGATGCGAAACCATGAGGTGATGGGCCCGGAGAACCCATAACACAGGTATTAGTAACTGTGTTGCCGTCATACGCCACGGCTTTTGGCTCCGTTTGTGCGGCGTTCAAGTCTCCTGCACCACCGGGAGCTCCCCTATTCACCCACGCGGTGCCGTCATCCGATCCGATGGCGGACTTTCCTCTATCATTATTCGCGGGCCTTGCGTCAGCGATCTCCGGTCTGAATGCCGTGTAAAAAAATTGCAAACCCGCCAAGAAAGCGATAATCATGTAGGCCTCCGAACTCGAGCTCAAGGTCCAGCCTTTTGCCGCCTCAGGAACAGCGGCGCCAGGGGTTGCATCAGGGTCAGGGACGTATCGCCCTCGGCGTAACCCAAGCCAGTATAATATCGGCAAAGACGAGTATCTCTCAAAATAGCCAAAATCAAACACAGCTATGATCAGCGCAAAGGTCGCAGAGAAAGTCACCGCCAGCCTCCAGACAATCGTCATCTTCCGACCTACGACAACATGCAACATTCCCAAATACAAAATTACAGCGCCAAAGACGCTTATAAATTCCCAACTTATCGCAAAGATGGTAATCACCAATAAGAATGGCAAAACCTGCATAATGCCATGTACCATAACAGGATAAGATTCTAATTTTCGTTTTAGGTTCACATCTTGCTGCCGCAATATTTCTGTCTGCGTCGCTGCTAAGAATTGGACTGTCCAGTTAAGGATCATGAATGTCATGGCTTCGCCCGTATCGCTTGGTGCATTAGCGTTACGCAAGCGTGCGCCGATGAAATCGTCCAAGGATAGGCCGGTCAGTCTATCCGAGCAGAAAATATGGACTAAGCAAATTACGAGTCCTCCATACACAGCCATGGCGCGGAAAAGCCGAGGGAGAGAGTCGCGTGCCATGATACGGAACGAAGTTGTGATAGTTAGCAACATCGGAATAACGGCCAGCAACACCATATAGCCGACTGAAAAAACAGTAAGTTGGGAGTGGAAGGCCAGGTGCCACATGATACTGAGAAGGACTAAACGCAAAAGGATTTTGGTGACATACAATGCACCATTCACACTCATGACGGCCCGCAACTGTCGCGACGATGGCCGTTGGCCCCGAGCCCGTCGATGTGCGGCGTAGTCCCTAATCATATCTGTACCCGCATGAGTGTTGTTAGCAGTGCCTCTAGAGGCGAAATACCGCCTCCGGAAGGCATGAACGTACACCAAATATTGCCTGCATGCGAAGACGAAAAATACGACAGGTAGAATCATGTCACTGATCCCAAAGGCGGTCTGTTTGTAAAAATGTCGCCAGTACTGATAAAGGATAAATCCCTGGGTGTAACCCACGACAAGGAGCCACAGGTACGGTGCCGTGAGAGGAAATACTACCATGATCGTCGCAGCGAATACAAAGGGAAAATGCCAAACGTCAATGTTCGATACTCCCACCGCGAAACACAACTGAAGACAAAAATAGAGGCCCAAGTTGTGTGCGACTAAATACTCTTCCAAGTACGTAATCCATTCCCGTAGGTTTCCGTGCTCATTAAGAGGCATTGGAGATTCCGGCGCGGAGGGTGTTGAACCTGGAACTGGCGGCGAGGTCAGTTTATCCTCTCGGTACTTCCAGGTGAAACCCAATAGGGTCACCATGCATAAAGGAATGCCAGCAATCCACCATCCGTTGCGAAATGGATCCATGTTAACCAGACCCAGAGGCCCCAGAAGGTCACCCGCGTCAGTCGCAAAGTAACCGTTCCGAATGGCTACTGATCCGAACCAGTAGACAGCCGCTGCGTACCCCGTCGTGTAGACCAATAAAACCGGAGCACATGCTCGGAAAACAAAATTCGGAACCACGGCAGCCACCATGACAATGGCCATGAAAACAAAGCCCAGGATGGTGGGGCGTTGCAGCGCCAAGGTGATGTACACGAGGAAACAGACATACAAGCCGTACTTAGCTACCAGCCATTGCGCAATGGCTTGCACGGTGCTATTTTGTGCCGGGGGTAAGGGAGACGCCTGGAGACTACAAGGATCGACCCTTTGATCGAGATTCGCGAGGAGACATTCATCTTGAATGCCAGTCATGAAGGAGGTAGAGGATGAAGTTCCCCTCAGGATGGCTTGTGAATCTATTTGATTCCCGTCTGTCCCTGACCGCCCCGTCATAGGGTCGGAATGGCGGGTCGTCATGTCGCTATCGTTCGTCGCACGTTGTACAGGAAGGGGATCCGAGTTGTAACTCGCATTGTCGTCATTGTCATCTCCGTAGGCTTGCCTATCCGCCACGCTGGCAAGGTCCAGGTCAGGCTGTACCTGCAGCGCAGCCGACGACGTTCGTCTCGAAGACTTACCGCGCTTGCTCAACGCTTTGCTCGTCATGATGGAAGTAGCAAGGACAAAAAGCATGCCTAGTGTGGCGACGTGCAAGATAAAGACCACTAAGTGGGACCCTGGGACAGGGCTTGCATTGGGGGATGTCTGTACAACGTTCATGATGCCGTAGCGTCGAAACTCAGCCGCGTCAATCCTACGGGCTATGACCGTCGTTTGGAACAGGTATATAAGCATGAGGTATCCTGCAACGTATATGCCTCCTACCGTCACTAAGACTGACTCCCACACCCTGAAAACTCGAGACATTCTCGTGTCCGCTCGGCTGCCACTGGCGCCTGTCGTGCTCCCCTCCGGGAGGCGGGAAGAATCGAGAGACCATGCTCCGAACGTGATGAGGTAGGCTAAGTAAAAAGGCAGGGAGAGAAGCGATGGATACACTACGCCTGCTAAAATCAGCAGGGCAAGACCGACTTGGCGCCAATATGTGTTGAGTCTAGTGCCCACGCCTAGGAAGTGAAAGACTTCGCTACCCTCTTCCGTCTCCAATGTGGAGGGCGAAGATAATCTCTCGCTTTCTTGAGCCTTTAATGCCCTTGCGACGAGTAAGGCGGAAATAAACACGGCCATATCACGGGTCAGAAAGCTGAAAAGGAAGAAAGATGTTGGGAGGTGGATGCTCAGAATATCCAATAGGATGTGCATGCCCGGTGACTTCGGAGCGTCGGACGATTGGTTCACCAAGGCAAATACTACGAAAGAACCTTGAAAAACAGCGAAAAGGGCTGATATTCCGGCTAGCGACAAGCTAAATTGCTTGCAAACTCGCAGTGCCGTCCAGTGGGAATACATGTAAAGCGGAGTCGCTATGAGGAGGCATGTGAAGTAGACAAAACTGAGAGCGTTGATAGGGCCAATGAATGATGCTGTAGATGATGAAAAATGACAAAGCGTAATGAATCAGCAAAATCGAGTCGAGTGAATTGGAAAATGCTATTTCGTTACAATGCTGCGGAGTACATGTGCGGATATGGTGCGTCATATTGTCGAGTAATACCAAAGAATCGCCTTCAGGAAATCCTGTACAACTTCTATACTTACCGTAAGCCAAAGCCAAGTACAACCACAAAAACTGTGTTGTTATTATATAACTACAGCACGGCTTGAGTTGTGCCTTGCCATCGTCCATGACATCCCCGGGAGCTCGCAAACTCAATGTGTTCGCCCTTTGCTGGGGAGTGGAAACAGGAACATTATCAGCCAAGACTCCGCCATTACTTTCTTGTTGAGCGCCCTTCCTTCTTGAGCGGTTGCCGCCATAGTCCAGAAACCGCAAAAATGGCGCATGCATCATATGCATTTCGAGGATAACAGCGATTGGCAGGTATGCGCAATAACGATGGGGTTACCCCAGGCCACTATGGGCCGTTTCGTGCTCTGAAAGAGAAATGTTTGATCGAGCTGTCGAAAGGAAAACATAATGTGGTACGTAAGAAATGTAGCATGAAATGATGAGACGTATCAAAAGGATATTTTTTGAGGCACACTTTTTAGATCCCGAGGGTCTACGTGTCCGTTTCGCATTTTTGCGCTTGCCCTGCTCCCGCTGACCCCGGCACTGCCGGGGAATCAAATGGCAACGGCTCTTAACGGTCGGAGGGACAAGCACAGACCTCCAAAGAGGCGACGAGCGTAGGCGTCACAATACACAGCATCACCATCCACAGGCCGCTGGCAATGGCAGGGATGGTCTTGCGGCATTTTTCCAAGCATGTCGTGACAGGCTTTTTCCCCCTCTTGATATTTTACAATCTACCCCAATTAAGGTAAGCAAAGACTGCTATTATGAGGACGGAGGGGTGAGCTTAATATACACGAGTTACGATTGCATAAGTTGTGCCAGTCAAACTCATTCATTTATACTACCAAATGATAGTGCTTTTTTGACTCCTGGTCTGTCTGCTTGTACACACTTTGGGAAACGTCCAGATGGGAGAGGTATAAATACTGTCTTGAACCTCCCACTTGTCCTTTACTCCTACTCGTCCACCGACCTGGAACAAGCGCCCCAGCAAGCGTCGCGGGACCGCGTCAGCTTATCTCTTCCACCTGATTATAACCGCGTTGAGATAAGTTATTGCACTGGTTGTCGATGGATGTTACGTGCCGCCTGGTTAGCGCAAGAACTATTGACAACCTTTCAAGACGAAGTGCAGGAGGTTGCTATCCAACCAGTCAAAGATCCAGCGGGAACATTTGAAGTCCGACTGAACAATCGCATTCTCTTTGATCGGAAAGCTCAGGGTCGCTTTCCAGAAGTGAAAGAGATCAAACAGCTTGTGCGTGACGTGGTTGACCCAGCCCGCAACTTGGGTCATTCTGACAAGAAAGAATCGGCTTTTTGAAGTTTTGTGACAATTACGTGGACCACACCAAAGTAACGACAGACGAAAGCGCTGATTTATTTTTATCGTGTTGACGTCTTTCGCCGGGTTATCGGTTCTCCCACGCATGGCTTCTGCGCATATCCCCCTCTATCTCCCTTCCTTCCCCGACGACAAATACGCTCTTAAGGTTTCCTTGCCCCAAAATACTCCTCTACGACTTCGCCTGAGAAAGGACCCACTCAGCTAATGTGCGGGCCCCAAAGCCTGTCGCTCCTCCCTTCTTCGGATTCCAGACTGGGCCTGCAATATCCAGATGCGCCCAAGGCGTCGTCTTCGAGACAAATTCTTGCAAGAACAAGGCTGCAGTGATTGAACCCCCTTCCCGTCCCCCCACATTCTTCAAATCAGCAATTTCACTTTTAATGTTGGGTTTGTATTCTTCCGCAAGCGGCATGCGCCAAAACCTTTCCCCCTTGGCGGAGGCGGCGGCTTCCAGGCTTGAAGCCAGCGTGTCGTCCCTGGTCCACATCCCACCGTAGTCCCCTCCCAAGGCAATGATACAAGCCCCCGTCAGAGTGGCCACATCTACAATGGCATCAGGCTTTAATTTCTCGGCGTACACCAAGGCGTCGGCCAGGGTGAGTCGGCCCTCGGCGTCCGTGTTGAGCACCTCGATCGTCTTCCCGTTCGAAGCCTGGAGTATGTCGCCGGGACGGTACGCCTGGGCGCTGATCATATTCTCACAGGCTGCCACGATCACGTGCACCTCCACGCCCTCCGGGGCAAGTCCCACCAGGACCTTGGCTGCCCCCAACACGGCCCCGGCCCCCCCCATGTCGAATTTCATGAGTTCGATCATGGACCCGGCGCCCGCCTTGAGGTTGTAGCCCCCGCTGTCAAACGTCAGCCCCTTCCCCACCAAGACGAGCTTCTTCTTGGGAACGCCCGGCGGCTTATAGGAGAGGTGGATGAACTCGGGCGGGTCCTTGGATCCTTGCGCGACCGCCAGGTAGGCCCCCATCTTCAAGGCCTCGCACTCCCGCTGCCCCATCACCTTCACCTCCCATCCCGCGTGCTCCTCCGCGATAGCCCGGGCGGTGTCCGCCAACGCCTTGGGTGTCACGTAGTTAGCAGGAGCGCCGACCAAGTCCTTGGTCAGGCGCACGCCCTCCGCAAAGGCTTGGGCCTGTCGTAAGGCCGGGGCCTGGTCCTCCCCGGCACCGAAGAACGTAAGGCTCTCCACCTGCGCGGCTTTCTCCACGCCCTCCCCGGTCTTGAACCTGTTGTCCAAGTACAGGCCAGAAAGCACCTCCTCCGACACCAGGCCTAAGTCATCTTCACTGGGCAAGACCACGGCGATTGTTTTCGGTTTCTCCGCCTTGATATCCGTAGCGGCCGCTGGACCCAGCGCACGCGAATTCTTGAACGTGCTCTTCTTACCCATCCCCACCAATGTGAGACTTTTGACTTCCGCACCCCTGCCGAGTCGGACACGTGCTACCGATCCAGCTTTGCCTTTGAAGTCCTTCGTCTCGATTAAATCCGTCACTGCGCCTCCCAGGGCTTCGTCCCAAGCGGCCAGGATGGCTTGGCCACTCACAGCCAAGCGCACGTCGTCCCCATCCTCCTCGGATTGAAAGGCGGGCAGGACCAGCAAGTCTCCTTTGAAAGTTGCGTCGCCTACACCGGAGAAAGACTGGAGCTTGGCCACTGCGGGAGGTTGTGAACGCAGTGGAATGCTGTTGCTGAGGGTGGAGGAAAAGAGACGGATCGTGCCGTGGAATGGCCACAAGCCACCACCACCCCGGCGTCCAACGAATGATGATGAAGGAGTAGATGAGCGACTTGTTCTGGATTGAATGTTTTTTCCTGCCACAGGAGGGAAAATGGCACCTGATGGCGCTAGGAAACCTCCGACAATCGCGCCTCGGCGGGAGGCGGCACCGGATACTGAGCGCTGGAAGGCAGAAGTCGCGATTGTCATGAAGCAACAAATAGAAGATCGGAATAGCATGCTTGTCCTGCAGTGGAGAAAATATTAGTTTCTTAGATGTGCGTGTAACATACCCAATAGAGGTCGTGCACCTGCGATCGTGGTCGGTGGTGGTAAAGCACGTGCCAAGCGTAATGGGGGCCAGGAGG
>Ga0102934_1000943_pt1 | contig 20055 bp, 14 predicted proteins | sample SalPonR2_A_D1_MG_FD_78175 | JGI IMG/M metagenome (GOLD analysis project Ga0102934, IMG submission 78175) | Salt pond soil microbial communities from South San Francisco under conditions of wetland restoration - Salt Pond MetaG R2_A_D1_MG | ecosystem: Environmental > Aquatic > Marine > Intertidal... | reverse complement strand
TGGATTGAGTATGCCGAGCGTTTTGAGAAAATGGGGGCCGACGCGCTGGAATTGAATGTGTTTATTATTCCCGCCGACGAAAAGACCCCGGGTAAAGTCATTGAAGATAAATATTTTGATATCCTCAAGAAAGTAAAGAAGAAGGTTCATATACCGGTGGCTCTTAAGCTTGGGAGTCAGTTTTCCGGCATGGCCCACATGATGCACCGTTTCGGACAGGAAGGGGCAGACGGACTTGTATTGTTCAACCGTTTTTACAAACCCGATATTGACATAGAGAATTTTAAACTGCAGGCCGCTCAAATATTTAGTGTTCCAGAAGAGATGAGTTTTACCCTACAGTGGATTGCAATTTTAGCAGGTAAAGTAAATGCCGACCTTGCAGCGACTACTGGTATTCATTCAAGTGGCGATATCATAAAGCAAGTTTTAGCAGGGGCACATGCGGTAGAAATGTGTTCAGCATTAATGAAAAACGGCATTGAAATCATCGGTACGTATTTGAAAGAAATAGAACAGTGGATGCAGCGAAAGGGTTTTGAATCACTTTCCGATTTTCGTGGAAAAATGAGCCAGGAATCACTTGAACATCCCGAGGCTTATGAGCGTTCCCAGTACGTAAAATCACTGGTGGGTATTGAATAAAATGTTTATTGTGGACCTGTCATATGTGGACTCGTCATATAAAACAGGCCCTCCTCAGTCTTGGGGAGGGCCTTATATATATAAGGCTTTGGTTCAGGGGTGAACCTCAGCTTTTTAGCCTTTACTCCGCATCCAGTTTTTCATTTTTTATCTCTTAGCCGGTACCGCTCGTGCAGGCTGTGGAGCGCCTGTTCCAACCGTGATCCGAGCTCCGGTCCACGATCAGTAGTAACATCATCTTCATTATCAAATACCACATAGGGAACCTGGATACCCTGAATTGGTATGTATTGGGAATCGGCGGGACCACGGAACTCCTCCCAGTCGGTTTCTTTGTACAGCGATGTGAGCTTTTCATCCGAGAGACCGTGCTCTAAAATGCTGTCTGGTTTGTCAGGATTGAAGCGTGTGCGGTTTTTCCGAAGCGACTCTTTAAACGAGACATCCACGTATAAAATTGCCGCTTTTGATAATATATTTCGGTCAATATGCTGAAACGCCTCCCGGTAGCCCCCGTGTTCTTTTCCCCTGGAAAATTCAATCACCACCGAGAAGGGATTCGAGAGTGAAGGCGATGCGGATGTGCGGTCGCGAACCGCCTTACGGTAGTCAAGACATACCCGACGAATCAGTAGATTCCACAGATGAGCGGCAGCAAAGTTCCCCTGGCCATCGGTATGCAGCCGTGGTTTTCCCATTTCCTCTAAAATAGCGTCCTCTTCGAACCAGGTCCATAGCATCGGAAAGTCGTCTATCACCTGCAGGTCGGAGGCCAGCCTCATGCGTTGCGGCCGCTCCTTTGGATCCGTCTGCTGCAGATAATCAATAATTTCGCTTTTGCCGGCCCCGGGACGGGCCAGCAAAAAAAGTATTTCTATTGTCTCCATATTTCTCACCTAACTACACAAATTTCTGTCGAATCTCAGCGCTCACATAATCGAGTATTGCCACGGTCAGCGCGATAAACCACACCGCAATTCCCGCCGACTTGTACTCGAGCAGGCGTATATACTGAACCAGCAGGAATCCGATCCCTCCTCCGCCGACCATACCGATAACCGTCGACATACGAACATTGATGTCCCAGCGGTATATGGTAAAGGAGACAAAGGGTGGAATCATTTGGGGAACTACTGCATACATGATAGTCTGCAGTTTTGTAGCTCCCGTGGCTTGAATCGCTTCAATCGGACCGGGGTTAATACCTTCGATCGCCTCTGAATAGAGCTTACCGAGAGCCGCAATTGAGTGAATTGTCAGCGCCACAATACCGGCAAAGGGCCCAAGCCCTACCCATACCACCGCTATAAGAGCCCAGATAAGTGGTTCGATTGCGCGGACAATATTCAGTACCGTACGGGTGAGGTAGTAAATGGTAAGGGTAATCCACGAGGTAGACATAAGGTTTCTCGCGGCCAAAAAGCTTATAGGTACTGAGAAAATGATACCAAACATGGTGGCCATCATGCCCATGAAAATGGTCTCGATTATCAATTCGATAGTAAGGATCAATGGCTGACTGGGTAGGGGAGGGCCGACTTGGCTTACCTGTCGAGCCATTACCTCGTGTATTTGCTGCCCCTTCGCACTGGGAGGGATAAGCCTGTAGGGCATTATCATCTCTTTTTCAAAGGATCCCTCGCTGTCGGTCATCACACTTACGTATTCCCCCTGGTAGCGGGGTCTGAACTCATTCCCAATAGAATCACTCCACCATATCTGAGTGCGCGTATTCGGTTCGAAATTCTCCCCGTATACCGTAATTACTGTACCGGGAATTACCTGGTTATCCTCATCGAGCTTTGAAAGCTCTCCCTTTCGCGGACTGACCCGCAGATAGGGCTCGCCTTCAGATTTTTCAGGTACCGGCGGAGCCGGGCCCTCCGAATCGACCAGTACCTTCGCACCGGCTTCTACGGTGTCCGTATCGTGGGTAACTGCCGCCTCCCAGGGCCAGAGAATTTTGGACAGCGGCACCCAGGCCTCATTCGCATCGCTGGTCAGTTTTACAAGGTCAATTTCACTTATTTGCCAGCCTATGGTAAAGAAAACCACCAGAATCAGTACAAAAATTGAGTTTCCGAACTGTTTGTCCGGATTCGTTTGTTTGGCTGCATCGATTACTATCCAGAGCCAGAGCCCGGCGATTGCCAAAAGTCCGAAACCGACAAACAAGGGGGCTCTGTCGAGGGACTTGAACAGGCTTGGCCAGAATCCGTCCTCCAGCCTGCCTAGTAATGTAATTCGCCACACCAGCAAACCTATTATGCTGGCCATCGCTCCGAACATCAGCAGACCACGCTGCACCCTTCGGGCTAGAATTTGACCTAAACCCGGCAGAATAATAGACAGTATAGCGGCGGTAGGAGCATTTACAAAGGATTGTTTTTTTTCTTGCTTGATTATTATTGACATGCTTACTGCTCCCCCTGGTTTAACTCGCCGGCGTTGACCCGTATGGCCTCTTCGCCGTAGATCTCTTTAAACTGCCCATCAGTCATCTTACGGATATCCTCGCGATCGCCGCGGTAGACAACCTGGCCGTCCCGCAGGCCGATAACCTTTGTTGCGTAACGCTGGACCAAATCGAGATAGTGAAGGCTGCATAGGACGGAGATATGCGACTCATGATTCAGCTGTTCTAGATATCCAAGAATAGTGTGGGCCAATACCGGATCGAGACTGGCTACCGGTTCATCCGCCAACATCATGCTTGGATTCTGCATCAGAGCTCTGGCTATACCCACGCGCTGCCGCTGCCCCCCGGACAGCTCATCGGCCCGTTTAGTGGCCTGATCGGTAATCCCAACCTTCTCCAAGGCCGCCATGGCCTCCTTTTTTGCCCCAGGCGGATACTTGTGCAGCAAACTGGCCCAGGGGTTGATATAACCGAGTTTTCCGGAGAGCACATTGGTCAAGACGCTGGAGCGATCTACCAAATTAAAGTGTTGAAATATCATTCCGATTTTGCGACGGATCCGACGCAACTCGCTTGCTTCGGCCGCGGTGATGTCCTGGCCGTCCATAATAATCTGACCCTTGGTCGGGTCTATCAGTCGGTTAATGCAGCGCAGCAGGGTGGATTTCCCCGAGCCACTGAGTCCGATCACAACTAAAAACTCACCATCTTCCACGGTAAAACTCACATCATCCAGGGCTAAAGTGCCGTCGGGATAAATCTTGGTGAGGTTTTTTATTTCAAGCATATTTCCCCCAATATTACTGCAGACAACAAGAGGGGGATAAGCCGTATCCCCCTCTATGCTCTGTTTATTTGGTCAGCAGACCTTTAGTCTATCAGTTCTTGAACATCCATTCCTGCAGCTTGAAGAACCTGGCGGAAGGGATCGTAGAACTCGTCGCCGTGCCTTTCAAGGTCATTCCACTGGTAGGCTGTGTTCAGCGCCTCTTTCCCTTCTTCAGTTGCTACTATCTTCAGCAGGGCGTCAATAATGGTGTTTCGCATCTCCTCGGAAATGGAAGGATGAAACTGTACTCCATCGTTGGGGATATCGGTGGTAACACCGATTACAACAACCTCTTCCATTACATCGGGATAGTCCTCTTCCATTCGGGTGCGGGCATCTACGTAAGTAGCACCTACATCCGCATCGCCGTTGTAGACTGCCGATACAACTGTATCGTGGCTGCCGGCATCAACGACATTTTCAAGATCGGTTTCAGGATCGATTCCCTCTGATCTCATGGTAATCATTGGAATGATCCAGCTGCTGGTAGACAGGGGATCGGCGCGGGCAAAGGTTTTGCCGGCAAAATCGGCAACTTCGCTAATTCCGCTGTCTGCACGGGTAATAAACTGTCCGTTATAGGTGGGGCTTCCGTAGCGGACTGCTACCAGGCCTGCATCAGCTACTCCGCGGTCGGCGGCCATGATATATGAGAAGGTAGCCAGAGAGGCCATGTGAGCCTTTGGGGGATCACTAGACAAGGCTTCCACCACTCCAACATACTCGGTGGCCACATTGGTCTTAAAGTAGTAACCGGTTTCTTCGTGCAGCATGTCGGCAACCTCTTCAGCACCTGCGGCAACTCGTTCCATCTCGCCGGACGGCACGAACGACCAGATAATCGGATTATCCTCGGAGCCTAATGGCTGCTCTTGCGTTCCACCCGCAAAGGCTACCGAAGCAACCAACAGGGTGACCAAAACTAGAAAAAGAGCCCTTTTTCTATTCATCTTTTTTCCTCCTTTAAGTTGTGCTAAACAATTTTTTAGTGATTAGCCTTTGTATTATATCGCGGCATATATGAGTAGACAATAAGGATTTTGCTTAATTTTTGTCGATTTCTGATGTACCTCAGCAATTTGAATGTAAAGTGTGCATTGCACACTTTACATTCAAATGCCTCCACCCGTTAAGAAATTGTAATATGTGCTAAGTGTTTGAAGCAAATTCCAAATGTAGAAGTCTAAAAGACTTCTACATTTGGAATTGCTGATGTACCTTTACTTTGTGGCGGATAATACGTTATTCTTGAATGAGCAAGGTGGTGCTATGATAGATGAAGAGAACTTCGATGATATACGACCATACCGCGGTGATGAAGTACCGGAGGTGCTGAGCCGGTTAAAAAATAGTCAGTGGCTCATGTCAGGCCTGCGGACTGTCTTTCTCCCCAAAACACCCCGGTTTTTAGCACCCTTAATTGATAGAATCCTTAAAATTTATCTGAGTTTGAAGCTCGGAAACATTCAAACGGTAGGATCTTTTCAACGAAAAATAATAGTTGATACTCTCTTGCACCCGATTGTAAAAAAAACCAGCAGCGGCCTTAGTTACAGCGGCCTTGAGAACCTCGATTCCTCCCAGAATTACCTTTTTGTGTCCAACCATCGTGATATTATCCTTGATCCCGCGCTTTTGGATTATATTCTGTCAAAAAACAATTTTGAGATGGCACAAGTGGCTTTTGGCGACAATCTGCTGTTTAACGATGCAATATCGGATCTCATCCGCATTAACCGTGGGGTAATTGTCAAGCGTAACCTTCCCCCGCGTGATCAATATATAGCCAGCATGAAGCTCTCAAACTATATTCGTAAAACCCTCGAAGAGGGGGAGTCAATATGGATCGCCCAAAGCTCTGGGCGGTCAAAGGACGGAATGGATATTACCAACCCGGCTATCATAAAAATGATCTATTATGCGTATAAGCGAGAAAAGCTGGGTTTTCATGAGTTCCTGGGGCGTACACAAATTGTACCGGTAGCAATTTCTTATGAGTACGACCCATGCGACAGAATGAAGGCCTGGGAAATCCATCGTAAACGAACCAGGGGTGAACACAAAAAGCGCAGATACGAAGACCTGGTCAGCATTATGGCCGGGATAAAGGGATTCAAGGGAAAGGTGCATTACCACTTTAATGCACCCATGCAGCCGGAATACAAGGATGCGAAAGAACTGGTAAGCGCTATAGATGAACGTATTCAGCATGGATATAAACTGTGGTCAACCAACTTTATTGCCTACGATGTGATCCATAATACCAATTTATTTGAGCAGACTTACTCCGAGTTTGAAAAACAGCGCTTTTTCCTGCGATTTCGACGCTTATCCAAGCAGGTAAGAAACATCCTGCTGGAGGCATACTCCAATCCGGTTGCCAATAAAATGATGCACGGAAAAAAAATCCAAATGGAATAGACCGGGATACTATGCGGACCCACACAAACGCAATTGCATTGATACAAAACATTCTGCCCCGATCTCTGCTCCTGCTGTTGGTTCTACCTGTGTTATTAAGCAGCTGCAGCGGGGCTCCACCCAAAATTTCCCAGCTGTTCTGGCAGCTGAATATAGTGCGGGATATAGAAACATCCTCTCAGTACGAAGAGTTGAGCCTGTATGTTCATGCCCAGGACCCCGACGGGACGGGTGATCTGGAAGAGATTGTGTTGCTGCATCCGGACGCTGAGCTGCGCTGGAACTTCACGCCGGAGACCTGGCGGAAAGAAGAGCGAAGTGGTGAAGTATGGTTGGGTGGAAGCGGTATTAAAAGCGGTTCTTCTGCCCAGCTTCCCCGCGGCGAATATAAACTGCAGCTTGTCGATAAGGCTGGAGAAACAGCTGTTACGAATTTTTTTATTAGTAAGGATATTCAGGGACTGCAGAAGGGAAAACTAAGGGAGAGCCGTTTTCCGAGGGTCGTTACAAAGTCAGACAGCATCGAAATGTACTTTTCTGCACCGGAAGTGTTGCTGTCTCTGTACGATGGGGACGAGCAGTTTCTGCGCAGCCAGCCCTTCACCACTGCCGCAGAGTCGGAGGGCAACAGCCGACAGTTTAGGACAGTCACGGACTGGCGTAGTAAATGGCCTAAAGCTGGAATAATCTGGATTCAAGAGTATGACACCGCCGGGGGCTTCGGCCTGGTCAGCGGTCCGTACCGGATGCCCCAATCGGAATAAGCGTTTTTACCGGCTGTACTTTCCGTACTTTATAGTTTTACTTGCGTTTGAACCTTTATAGTTTTACTTGCGTTTGAACCTTTATAGTTTTACTTGCGTTTGAAAAGTGCTTTTATAAAACTTTTAAACTGCTCCCACAAGCTTGTACCGTATTTTTCCGAGTAATCCAGAGCAGCCATCTTTAATGAAAAGTTATTGCCGTATTTATTCTTCAATCCGTCCCAGTGTTTGATGATCCACATATAAAGGTCGGACATGGTGCGACCCGGAAAGCGTGAGATTATATTTTCCTGCTCAATAATTCGGATAATTGGTTTGTATAAATTATTATACCAGGAAGCGGCGGCCTGCAGAAATTCAATCTCCGTCTTGCGACCTTGATTCAGAAAGTACTTATGTCCCTGAATATGGCGCAGCATCTCTACATAGCGTCCGGTTTCGGAAAAAACAATCTCCTCGGGGGGGATAATGCTGTCCAGTTGGGTGTCGCTGAAAACTTTCTGCTTTTCATACTCAACAACTGCATTTTTTAAGTCGTGTACCGTCATTCCCGGCTGCATCTCTATCTCGGAATCAAGTTCGATTACCTCGGCGTCGATTGCCTCAACCCCCTGCATACGGGCCACTGAAACACGGTGGTTCCCGTCTCGGACAAAATAGACGCCGCCGATTTCATACAGTTTAATAGCCGGCAAAATTACATCCGAGAGGTGTGCTCGATCAACACTCTCCCAGCGGCCTCGGATAAAATCGCGTTTCGGCAGGAACGCACTGGTAAAGTCCTTGTACCGCCCCTCACTGCCGATAATTTTCTCGATTGGAACGGTCTGCATACCCTTGTATACCTCTGATTTCGGTTTCAGCAGGTTGCGTACATCCTCAAGTGATAAAAGGCGCTGACGGTCGGGGGTGAGTGCATTGAGGAGTTGGCTGATAGTTGCTTTTGAGCGGGCCTTATTGAAATCGTCACGAGCTTGGCTGTGAACAAAAGAGTTGTTCTGCATTCTTAGGGTACCTCTATATCTACAATTGTGTGTTCATATGCATTTACGATCCGCGTGGATTCGTAGGTGCTCTCCCGCACCTCATTCAGGTCATATAGATGTACATGGCCGTGGATCAAATACCGGGGCTTAAACCGCCGCATAAACCACAGAAAACTCTTAAAACCCCGATGACACTTGTCTTCACGGTCGTGTATTCCCAGGGGAGGGGCGTGGGTCAATAGAATATCTACCCAGCGCCCGTACACAATACGAAAGAACAGCAGCTTAGGCAAGAGCTTTAAAATATTTAAGAACATCTGACTTTCGGTAAATTGGTTCAGTCCGTTATTGTAACGCATGCTGCCCCCCAGTCCGGCAATAATGAGCCCCTCTACCCGGCGCACCTTTCCTCCGACATAAGTAGAACCATAGGTTCGCTCTAAAAAATCATCCTTCATGACGTTTTTAAGAGTTTCCTCACGGTATTCTTTACGGTAATGGCCAATACGTTTGAGGTTATGGTTACCGAAAACAAATAACAGGGGTTTGTTTAAGCTGCTGACAATAAACCCGTAATAGGGTAGCTCAAGATCACCGGCGCTCAGTACAAGGTCTACCTGTTTAAAACGGGTCTTCAGTTGGTTCGAGTAAATTAAAGGATCTATATGATCGGATATGCAGAGTATTTTTAATTTCGTCACTACGGCACCTTTTCCATTTCGCCGGGCTACTCCGGCAGTCTATTGTATCAGGCTATATTGCAATACTTATTGTAGGGCGGCGAAATCTATGTTTTTTAGATGCTCCATCAGCTCATCCTTACTCACCAGGTCAATCGGACGACTTTCGGCGTATTCGACGGCCTTACGTGAAAAAGTAGAGGAGATAATGATTACCCCCCTGGATACATTTAGTTTCTTCATTTTTTCATGCAGTGAGCGCATGGTTGATTCTCCAAGGGATTCCGGTACTCGCAGAAACCACATCAGCTTAGGAAGCTTTTTGGCATTGCGCCAGCGGGTATCGCTGTCCACAGCGATAATCTGGCAGCCGTTCTGAATTTCACTTGTATCACGGATAGTCAGCCCCATTGGACCGGTGGTAACTGCCTTGCAAATTTCCACGAATTCGGCGGAACTAGCGGTAAGGAAATCCTTCATATGATCATCGGTGCGCATGTCTTGGTACTGACTGAGTTTCTCAGCTACGTCCTTGAAAGAGGGCTTACGCTTGTAAATATGTTCCCACTGTTCAATGGCGTTGTCAAAACGTCGATCTTTCTCGTAACAGAGCGACAGAAAATAGCGCGCATACAGGGTTTCTTTCGAGCCGGGATCATCCGACAGCTTGATAGCTCTTTCGAGCTCGGTAGCCGCTTTATCAAAGTTATTCATATTCATATAGCAGCTGCCGCGCTCGATCAATGACCTGATTTTTAAAGACTGTTCCCGTTGGGCCTTCTCGAAGGAGAGCAGGGCCGCCACATAATCGTGGTTATCTTTTTGCAGTTTTCCCAGGTAAAAATGCGAGGTATAGTTGGACGAATCATTTTTGATGGCCTTTTCGAACTCCGACTTAGCTTCCAGGGGTTTTTTACTGCGGTACAGAATGAAACCAAGACGCTGATGAGCCTCCGCCAGACCTCCGTTCAGGCTGATGGCCTTTCGGTAAAAATTGCTTGCCTTAGTGGAGTTGTCTCGTGCCTCAAACAACTCTCCGGCCTTCAGATAGTATTCGGCAATGTTCGGCTGAAGCTTAATCAGAAGCAAATACTCCTTCAGGGCTTCCTCGGGCTGGTTAAACCTTTCGTACAGCGAAGCAATCTTTTTACGGAACCCATCTTCCTTGGTGTGACCTTCGAAAACCCCTATCTGGTTTACCGCCTTAAACTCCATCAACGCCAGCTCCGGTTTGTTTTGCTCTAGATACGCCTGACCCAGGAGGTAGTGCGCATCCACATTGCGCGGGTTCTTTGCTAAAATTTGCTTTGCACCTCGGGTGACTGCGGCCGCTTTTCCGTTATTCAGCTGCTTAAACAGGGTTTGCACCTGCTTGGGTGCGATGATAGACTTCACTAGGAAAAAGGTTATAATACCTAGTGTAATGCCGAGGAATATAATAAGAGCGATAATTAGAGGCATATACTTCTCCTTAAAGAAGATTAATGAGAAAATAGGGCTATGTCAAACCTTACGGATGGGAAGTTCATAATATGAAGCATGTTACAGCGCTTTTTATTAATTTATGGATAATAATGCTCTTGCTGTTTGCGATACCCACGGTACTAGCCGCCCAGGCGGCGCCAGTAGATGCGCAGGATTCGCCGGAGAGTGTAAAAGAGCAGGGTATTGACCTGTTTATGGAAAACCAGCCGGAGGCAGCCGCGCCGCTGTTGCAAACCGCTCTGCGCAAGGAACCCCAGAACGGGAGGCTCTATATGTATCTGGCCGTCTGTTACGAACAGCTGGGTGACTTTGAGGCCGCTCTGCAAATATATCAGGACGGCCTGCCCCATGCCGGCAGCGATAAAGCAACCTTTTACTACAACATGGGTGTCAACTATCAGCGGCTCGAGCAGTACGACCAGGCTGAAGAAATGTACCAGGAGGCGTTGAAGCTGAATAACAACCTGGCCGGTGCATACTTAAATCGGGCGAACCTATATGTACGGCAGGCACAGTTCGATGATGCGGTCTCTGATTATCGGGTATACCTTTCACTGCAGCCCAGCAGCGCCCAACGTGAAAATATCGAACAAATGATAGCTCTGTTGAGCCAAAAAGTGGTACAAGCCGAGCGTGAACGCCTTGAGCAAGAGCGTCTGCGCAGGGAAGAGGAACAGCGACGGCAGGCACTACTGGATCAGGTGCTCAATTCCCTTGAGGAATCTGGCGAGGAGACAAAGGGTCTCTCAGAGGGAACCGGCGAGGTAAAGGATACCGAGCAGGGATTCGACATTGTTGATTGAAAATATTGATTAATGAAGGAGATATAGATGGATCGAAAATGGCTTTACGCGGTGGGAGGTCTCCTACTGATCGCTTTAGTCGGCGGCGGAATATATTTTCTTGGCGGCGGGGGCGATGAAAAAACATCAGCCATAAGCGAAGAGGAGCGGGTGAGGCAGAATACCCTTACCCTGGCCCAGGACTACTATGAAAACGGAGAATTTCAGCGTGCGCTGGACCTGGTCGACTCATTATTGATCAAAGATGCCGATGATGAAGCCGCCCGTTCTTTGCGCGATAAAATAATACAAACCAGAAGACAAAATGAGGAACAGCGTTCACTCTCCGATGAGGAAAAGCGCCGGAGCGAAGAGGAGAAGCAGGATGAACTGGTGAAAACCCTTTCTGAGCTTGGGAGTTCATTGGAGGATACCGACAGCCGGAGTCAAGATGAGCAGCAGCGTCAGGCTGAACTCGAGCGCCGTAGGCAGGATGAGCAGGAGGAGCTTGAGCGGCAAAAGCGTGCAGCGGAAGAGCGCCGTGCACAGCAGGAAGCCGAACGGGCAGCGATGGAGCAGGCCGAGCGGGAAAAGCAGGACCGAATACAAAAACTGATCAAGCAAGGTGTAGAGGCGATGGAGGACGAACAGTTTATTGAGGCCCGGGGCAACTTCGATGAGGCCCTGTCCTTAGAGCCGAATACTGCCGAGGCGCTAGCCCAGAAGGGTGAATCCTTCTTTCGCGAGGATGAAACTAGTCAGAATAATATTAGTAAGGCGGTGCAGTTTGCTAATCAGGCTATCAAGATAGACCCGGATTTATGGATTCCACATAATACCCTGGGAAATGTCTACTCTGCCCAGAGACAGTGGGAGAACGCCATCGATTCATACAAAAAGGCAGCCCGTCTTAACCCGGAGAATGCAGATATTCTGTATGAACTCGGTAAAGCCCAGTATCGCATAGGCCGTTTTGATAATGCCCGCCAGTCCTTCGAGGCAGCCATTCATAATAACAATCAGTTTGTAAATGCGTATTTGAATCTAGGCTTTACCTACCGTCAGCTCGGCAGCAATAAGGCCGCTTTGAACGCCTTTCAGAGTGCTTCCCGGATCGATCCCTCTAATGATACAGCCTACTTTCAAATATCCGAGCTGCAGACCGCGATGGGTAATTATTCCGAGGCTATCGAAGCCTTGGAAGATGCAGTGCAGCTAAGCCCGGACAAGGCGGTGTATTGGCGAAAACTGGGGACTCTCTACTACCGTCAAAAAAACTATGAGAAATCAATCAATGCCTACCGTGAGTCATTGAGAATTGCTCCTGATGATTCAGCTACCAATTACAACCTGGCCAAGGTGCTTATTGACCAGGGGCAGGCTGGTAAGGCCTTGGATTATGCGGTCAAGGCGGTACAGCTGAACTCGGACTCAGCGGATAATCTCTATATCCTTGGAAAGGCTAGTGAAGAATCCGGAAACATTGAAGCGGCAGTGCAGGCCTACGAACGGTCTCTAAAAGTCGACCCCAAGTACCTTTCATCTCTGGTGAATCTGGGGAAGATTTATGACGAGCAGGATAAATACGATCAGGCACTCAAGGTTCTGCTGCGGGCCTATGAGATAGAACCAAATTCTAGGGCGGTCAATAACAATTTAGGCAACGCCTATTTGCACGCTGAGCTGTACGAAGACAGTATCGAACACTACCAGAAGGCGATCAATAGAAAACCGGGTGCAACCCTTATGCGTTACAACTTGGCCATCGCCTATATCGAAACCCAGCAGCGCTCGAAGGCGATAGATACCCTGTCGGAGCTCATTAAGATTGATGCAAACTACTGGGATGCCTACTACAAGCTGGGCGAGCTGTTGTTCGCCGATGGCCAGGCCGATCAAGCCCGGCAGATACTGGAACGGCTGCTGGAGAAAAAACCGGACTACGAGCGGCGGGGCAAGGTAGAACAGCTGCTGTCTTAGCTCCAATCGTCAGCCGCCGTCCTCTGCCGTAGAGTCCACTACTACTTGAATAAGCCGGGGCGCTAGGTACGTCCGACAATTTCAAAAAGTTCGTCGCGGCTAATTCGGAACCAGATCGGCCGTCCGTGGGGACAGCGAGGAATCGGTAGCTCGAAGGCCTGGCGTGCAAGATCGGCGGCGGAATAGCGGTCGAGGGCTTCCCCGTCTTTCACCGCTGCCTTGCAGGCCAAATCGGCAAACAGCCGGGCTTTAAAGGCTGACTCAGAAGCCTCTTGTGACTGTAGCGCCTTTATAAGCTGCTCTTCCATTCCCACAAAGCGGGCGGGTACACGGGTTATACGCCATCGGCCGGGCTTCTCCTGTTCAAGTTGAATTCCAATCTGCTTGTATTCACCCAGACGCTGCCTCAGCAAACCCTCAACATCCTCTTCAACTTCAAACCCGTAGGGCACTAGCAGGTTCTGGCTTTGCATCGTACCGCCGGTCAGCTGTTCATAAATGATCCGCTCGTGGGCCGCATGCTGATCGATCATATATAGTGAATCCCCCCGTCGAACAATCAGAAACAGGTCGAAGACCTGCCCGACATATTCAATCTCCTGTGAACCAGAGGATTTCGGTTTGGAAGCCTGTACTTCAAGAGCTTGTTCTGCAGCTGATTCGGCACGCTGCGTGCCGAACTCCTTCCACTTTTCGAGGGGCACAGTAAATGGTTGATCAGTCGGCGGCGGCCCGAAGTTCATCCCCGGGGCCGATGTATGTTGCGGCTCTTGGGGAGCGATATACTTGCGGTTCAAGTGTTCCTTCAGGCTATGTACCAGCTGGTGGTGGATTTCCGGCAGGTTCTTAATCTTTACCTCGCGTTTGGCCGGGTGTATGTTAAAGTCCACCAGCTCAGGGTCAATCTCAAGAAAAATAAAAGCCACCGGAAAAGCGCCCCCGGGCAGCAGCTGTTCGTAGGCATAGTGAACTGCCTGGACCAGTGAAAACTCCTGAATCCGGCGTCGGTTTACATACACATGGATATTCCGGCGGTCCCGCCGGTGAATTGCCGGCGAGGCTAGGAGCGCCTTAATCTTGAAGCGGCCGGCCTCTTCTTCCACCGAATTGAGAAAGTGGGGATCTACATGGCTGGGGTAGGCGGAGCCAATTCTCTTCTGCAGATCTGCGGCGGGCAGATATAGTTTTAACTGGTCGTCGGTAAACAGCCGGAAACTGATATCCGGAAAGGGTAAGGCCTTTTCTATAAAGGTGCGTGTGCAGGCGCTTGTTTCGGCTCCGGGACTCTTTAGAAATTTTCTTCGTCCCGGCATTGCATAAAACAGATCCGACACATCAACAACCGTTCCCTGGGTCCCGCGGGAAAGTTCCAGACGGATTGGAGAACCGTTACGAACCTCCAGGGTGTGAGGTTCTGCAGAAACGGGTGCGCTGGTAATGGTCAGTTTTGCACACGCAGCAACACTCGCCAGGGCTTCTCCTCGAAACCCTAGGGTGTGCAAATTATAGATATCTCCCACCGCCGAAATTTTGCTGGTCGCATGGGGCTTGTAGCACAGTTCCAGATCCTCCCGGTCCATGCCGCTCCCGTTGTCCAAGACTCTGATTCGGCGGATACCCCCGCCCTCAATGTACAGGTCTATGCTGTCAGCCCCCGAATCGATAGCATTATCGAGCAGCTCCCGGACCACAGAAAACGGCCGGTCGATAACCTCGCCGGCCGCAATTTTTTGGGCTACTGAATCCCGGAGGAGGTGAATCCTCCGGGGTTGTGTTTTTTCTATTTGCATAGCCTAAGAGTACTAAAAGTGTACCCGAGTTTCAATCGTTATATTCGGCACAATTTCCGGATCTCCATCGGCATCGTAAACTATGTTGCCTGCATCGTCCTGGTTTACTGATGTGGTGATGATAGCGGCAAGGTCCAAAGAAGGTGCCACTGGGTATACTATTTCACCCTTCACCGAGGTGTAGGCATCGAACAAGCTCAGTTCATCTTCGGTAAAGGCCGGTATAAAGTTGGTACGCGAGTACTCGATACCACCATACACCTTCGTGACCCTAGCCACCTCAGGCAGCAGATACACTGAAAGGCTAAACTCATCGTTAAAATTGCTTGGGTCATCTAATTCGTCTATTGATCGCCACGGCCACATGTATCCTGCCTTCACATCTACCAGGTTCAACAACACCGTATGGGCAGAGCCGTAGATGCCCATAACAGAGTCCTCATAGTCGCTTGAACCACTTCCGGTACCGTCAAGAAAATCCAGATAGTCATTGATCTCTAAAGCCAGGGTCCCGCGATTACGCTCGTAGGTGGTGTTGAAAAAGGTGGGCCGAAACACACCGTGGTAGTAACGCCACTCGAGGTTGTAGTCGACAGATAGAAGATTTCCAAAAATACCAGAGGTAAGACCATAGTTACGGACTGAATCAGCAAAAGTCCCTCCCTCGGAGTTATAGACCATATCCCATTGCATCTCTCCGTCTTTCTGGGGGACCATAGCCGCCACATCCGCAAAGGGAATGATGGAGAACAAATCGCTTTCAAAAATCGGCAGTTCCATGTCCGCCCCTAGCGTTACAAAACGCATGCTGTCAACATTTGTGAGTTCCTGGGCACTTCCTTCGAGTGTGGAAAGAGGATCAATATCGACGATTGAGCTGACTCCCATCGCAAAGCGTCCGATCGGTCTGACATAAATGCGGCCTCCGAAAATTTCCGGCTGGGCGATATCATTTACCACAAGCTCGAATCCGCTCTTCTTGCGGTCGATTCCCATGTTTAAGCCAACCCGGCGTACCGATGGGAACTCAAGATCATTAGCAAAGTTATTCATAATAGTTCCATGGCCGATGGTCATATTATGCAGATTTCCGAGCTTGAGGAAGAAGGGGTCCCGCTGCTCTCCCCATTCCAGGTAGTGGATTTTCAGAGCCAAGTCGATTAAGGCATCCTGTACGGCCTCCCCCGGTTCATTGCTCCAATCATAGTCACTGCCAAAGGACCACTCGTTGTTGCCTGCGGGTCGGTACCACTGGCTGTAATCAAATAGGTCATCGTTGTATACAATTGGCAGATACAGGCCCAATTTGAGTTTTCCAATTTCAAACTGAGGTTTGACAACTGCTTTGGAATAGGTGCGCCCCTGCATGGTAACCGTTCCGACTTCAAAGCCGAAAATCTCTCCTATAGCCCGGGCCAAGGCGCTCTGCTCCCCATCGTCTCCCTGGGTAGCTTCAGCGTCTGTACTAGTTGCATCCTCACCACCGGCAGTAGTAACCGCCCCACCGGGAATCGCCGTATCTTCTGTTACTTCCGGCTCTTCCTCTTCGGTCGGCTCCTCAGTTTCTTCGGCCTCAGGCTCATCTTCTCCCTCTTCAGGTTCTTCCGGCTCTTCAGATTCTTCATCAGACTCCTGTTCAGCGACAGGCTCATGCCCGGGAACCTCATTAGGATCGAGCCGTTCGAACTGCATATCCTGCAGGAGCTCCTGGAGGCGTTCCTGGGATAGCCGGACTGCCTCGAAGGTATCCGCCAGGGCGTTCGCGGTCATTCCCTGGGTAAGGGTAACAGCGGACTGTGAGGCTTTCTGCATAAAATCGACTACCCCCTGGTTTACAAAAGCCCGTTCTTCTTGACCGGGAATTGTAATAATTCCAAAGTCCGTACCACGTACTCCGCATACAGCTGAGGGGGTACTCACCTGATAGCGGTTCCCTATACCGGCTCTGGCGGCAATTGCTCGCATTTTTCCTGCTGCCATACTGAACTTGTTGGTAGTGTTCTCATCTCTCTGCAGTTCATCTACCGTAAAAACGGTATTTTGGGATAATTTGATTATTGATCCGTTAGGTTCAAGCTGAAGCTCGGCTATAGTGGCGTTGGTACGCACTGTATCGCCAGGCTGCAGCTCCATACCGAAATATACAGCTACCGGTACACGGGCGCTGTCTAAAATTTCAATCTGGGTATCATCTTCGTAATACGCCAGTGTTGCAGATGGGGCTGCCTCCTGGGCAAACAGCAGCGCCGGCATGCAGAATATGGAAATTATTAATAATGTTGTAATGACTCGTTTCATGATTCTCCTCCTTACGCCCTACATTGTGATAGAGCTGGAAAGTTTGGCCGTAGTCTCCCACGATCCTGTTTCTGGTTTGTAACGCAGAGTGTAGCCTAGGGTAATTACTGCCGGACCGGTTTTGTAATTCAAATTGGCCAAGACTACAGCATCCTCAGGGCTGAACAGTTCGTCTATATTGCTAATGTTCTTTTTGTCGTAGGTCACGTCGAAAAAGATACCCGGCAGCAGTCCCTCTCCAACCTTAAGGGTGGAACGAAGGTGAGGCATCGTTGAAGGTGAATCAGGATCGGCATCAAAGGCCGCTCCTAAACTTGACTGAAAGACAAGACTGTCGCTCAGCAAATTAAAGCCCAGCATTGCCTGCCAGCCGGCGTAACCGGATACCGATTTAGTTCCGTCGTAGATTTCGTATTTTTTCTGCCGGTACAGATCGTAGGTGCCGTCGAAATAGAAGGGAACAAAGTTATCCCCCAAAAACAGGGAGTTAAGCCCGTAGGAAAGAAAAGAGAGCGCTTCACCGCCCATACCAACCAGAAGTCCCTGGCTTAGTTCATCACCACCGGGCTGTGGCTGGAAAGCGGCATCACTGTAAAGGGACATACTGAATGCCTGACTGCTGAGCAGGGGCTGGATAAAATCGAAACTGAACATGCTCACCGCATCTGGATCAATTGTTTCGGTCCCGGTCTCATCATAAAAGTCGTAGTTTGCATCGGGCTGGGTATCTGCGGCGGCGGTCACACCTAACTGAAGATTTTTGATAATAGGGATGCCCGTATCGATGAGCGGGCGGACGTAGACCCGCGAACCGAGGACATCAAGGTTAGCTAAATTTCCCACAAAGGTCTCTATACCAAGGTAGGGAAAACCGACGAGCTGGCCATCTACATCAAGTGCAAGGCCTACTATGCGCTTCTCCGGTAAGAAAAGTGCGTTGGAATAGTTAGCCATAATAAAACCGGTCCCCAGGGTGGCATCTTCAATTGAACCGATTTTTCCATACAGGGGATCGCCCTTCTGCCCGTAGCGCACATAACGGAAAAGAGGCAGATAAATATCCAGAAAGCTGTTATCACCGTTGGGAATCCAGTCCTCTTCCCGGATATCCAGCGTACTTTCTCCCTGATCATCCACAAAGCGGTAATGCAGGGTAACTCCCAGGCCAACCCCAACTTTGCCAAAGGTAAACTCCGGATTAAGCCCCAGTCGCTGGTAGGTCACCTGTTCTCCATCTTCATTGAAGGTTTCAGCCCCAATTTCAATGGTCATATTGAACCCGGCCTCCGGAGCTCCGGTTTCCATTTGTTCGTTTGTATTCTGGTCGTCATTCTGTTCATCAGAGCTTTCCTGGGCGGCGATGGGGCTAATAACCAGTAAAAATAATAATAGCAGTCGGCTGCTACGATTTATCCAATTCATGGTATTCTCCTTTCCTACGATGTTTTCTACATTATATCAATTAAATGCAATAGGTAAAGAGCCTCTGTTGAGGCTCTTATTTAAAGTATAGTACAAAATTTGTCAAAATCACAGTAAAGAGACAAAATATGAGGGACGACTTATCAGAAGGTCAAGGTTAGTTCCATTCCAAGTTCAACCGCAATAGTGTGCTGCCTGCTGTTCAGTGTCTCATGTATATTTTCATTTCGTTGGTAGCCAATTCTAGCAAAACCGCGCAAACTTCCCCTCCCACCGAGGGTTAACAGACTGGTGTGTCCGGCGGTAAGAATGATGTTTTGGTTGTTGCCAGAATCGTTTTTGTGGGTATACTCTATCTCCTCGGTATGCTCGATTCGTTTGTCCTCCTTCAGATCGATTCGCTCTTCGAAGGGAAGTGTTCCCTCGAAAAGAGAGCTGCGCTGCCAATAAAGGCGGGCGGATATGCTGCGCTCACCTTTGCCTATTTTTTGCCGCCAGCTGTTATCAACCCCTATAACACTTTGCTGATTTATATTCAGCTCTACAAACTGACCAAAGGTCAGTTCATGGGATTCTACCGTATCACCCACAGATCCGGAATAGAGCACCGAGTGGTTGATCTCTTCAGTTCTATACCATTGAAAGAGAGGATATCGACCAAGCCTCCCAAAAAGGTTGAGGGCGGTTGCCCTGTACAGAGCATCAAACTGGTGCAGGTCGGTTATACTGTCGAAATCTCGCTGCAGCGTGCGCTCAACTCCCACAGAAAACCGAGTGGGGGCGACGAGGTCGTACAATCGGGAACCGGGCGTGCGATCGACGGCTAAAGTGCTGCCGCCGGAATAATCGGCCTCAAGCTGGCTTGATGTTTTCTCCTCGAAGCCCAACGGCAGACTGCCGGACCACAGCTCCTGATACGGCGGGGCGGTCCAAATGAAGGGTGTTTTCCCCATACGGTCCGGCAGGGAGGACAAATCATCCGCAAAACCGCTGTCTTCCCGGTAGCTCTCGCGAAAGCTGCTGTTACGTTGGTAGGAATGGGTGACCTTGATTTTTCGGCCCGCCGACTTTCCAAGAAAAAAAGTCATGTCGGCGTTCCATCCGCCACCGGAGGTGAGGGTGAACGGGCTTTGCCGGCTCGAAGTTCCAGTATGCAGCGAGTGAGTTGCGTTGGCCCGCACCCAGTCGGTTTGCCATGTGACACCTAAGGAGTGGTCGGTTTCACGAAAACGGGGGCCGGAGGTTTGTTCCGGGTAGAACAGCCGGGTAAAGCGGGCATACCGGCGGTCCATCGACCCCTCTTCGGCATCTATGCCGGCATTTCGAGAATGGAAGCTTGAGTCGGCCCTAAGTTGGAGGCTGTCGTATTCCCGATACTGCGCGGAAAAATCCCAGGTGCGGTCCAGCACCATGTTTTCCCACAGTAGGCTGCTTTCAAAGCTAAGGGAACTCTGGTTTTTGCTGTGCAGACTCATTTCAGCTGATCTCAAAATATCGATGGACTCGTGGTAGTGCTGCTCGCGGTAAGTATCTTTCAGCAGCACCCGGCTTTCC
>Ga0102934_1000940_pt1 | contig 20066 bp, 17 predicted proteins | sample SalPonR2_A_D1_MG_FD_78175 | JGI IMG/M metagenome (GOLD analysis project Ga0102934, IMG submission 78175) | Salt pond soil microbial communities from South San Francisco under conditions of wetland restoration - Salt Pond MetaG R2_A_D1_MG | ecosystem: Environmental > Aquatic > Marine > Intertidal... | reverse complement strand
GTATCAAGTTCTTTTCAGCCCGTCCTCCATCCTTGTCTCTCCCCCCGCCTTCCCCCACTCCGTCCCTCCGTCCCTCCCTCCCTTCTCCACCCCTGCTTCACGTTTTGATGGTGGCAGGCACTGAAGACGTCTTCTTTTCTGTCCAGGACGGTTACTCCAATATGGGCCAATGGGGGAGACACCTTGGGTGCCCGTCAACGGCAACAGAAGAAGGTAATCCGTCCTTTTTCTCCCTCCCTCCCTCCTTCCCTTCCTATCTCTTTCTATTTTTCTCCCGTGCCAGACTCATGCATACACAGCAATGTGAATGCAATGATTCCTTATTGACGGGCCTATCCTGCCCACTTCCTCTCGTCCTAATTCCTCCTCCAACGGATGTCTTCCATTCCAACCCCTCTCCCTCTTTCCCTCTCTCCCGCCGCTCTCTCTCCCAGGCGAGACCCGTGACTACGACTGCATTGTAAATGCACCGGCAGGGATCGATTCGTGGTATAACTACTACAGGTCAGGCGGGCGGATGTTATAGTGGGAGGGAGGGAGAAAGGAAGGAAAGAGAAAAATGTCGAAAGCCACTGGCGAATTTCTAGAAGCAGACAATGGTGATGTGACGTCCTGAACAAAATGAGCGAAAAAGAATCCAGGAAACGAGGACGTTAAGCGGGAAGGAGGGACGGAAAGACATGAATTACGGGGGGGAAACGGAGGGAGGCAGGTTGACGGGTGGGGAGGGGAGAAGGAAGAGAGGAAGACGATGGGCCTGACTCCTTTCACTCATCCTTTCTTTGGGTGCACGCAGGGACAGAAACTGCCAGAAAACAGGGACCTACCCAGAGACGTGAGTTTCTCTTCTCCTGTTTCCCTCCCTCCCTCCCTCCCTTCCTCCCTCCTTTTCTCCATTCCTTTCTGACTGTCTATATCCTCAACGACGCTTCTTCTCACGGCTTTCTCTCTCTTCGCTCTCCCTTGATTCTTTCTTCGATTCCTCTCCCTCCCTTCTCACATCCTCCCTCTTCTTCGCTTCGCTCTGTCCCTCTTTCTTTTTCCTACCCGCCATTTTTCTGGCTCGCTGCCGGTCTTCAGGTCTATCTTGGCGTGGGACGCGTGCGGGAGGAGGAATGACGCCAAACAGGCATTGTGGCTGATGGAAAAGAACACTCATAACCCTGCCTTCAATGATCGCTTTTCTCACGACATTTTGAAGTTCTTACTAGCGGAATGAGAGCCATCGTGAGGTCACGACAATAAAAATGAAGGAATGGGCAGGAGGGAACGTGGGAAGGGGTAAGGGAGGGAGGGAAGGAGGGGGGAAGGGAAGGCAGTAAGGAGCCATCTCCTCGCGCTTCAATGATTACGTGGTGATATGCTTTACAGATCGTTAACCACGGAAAAGTTAAGGAGGGAAGGAAAATGGCCAAGGAGGGAAGAAGGGGCTTCACAGGAAAAAAAACTCTGCCCTCGGACCTTTTTGCCGTGGAAAGGGCGGCAAGGAAGGGAAAAGCGGAGGCTAGGGTGAACGAATGGATGAGGGTATTGAACGGGTTCCGGGAGCAGGCTGTGCATGGCTCGGAAAAAGTCACGAAGGGATGTCGATATCATTTACAAAGGGGAACAATAAAATCCGGATAGAAATGTCTGACAGATACCGGGGGAGAAGGTAAAAAGGATTTGTGGAAACAGTGTGCAACCTGAACGTCGCGTCCCTATTTTTCATGGCTGTACTTTTTGAATCTCAGTGTGAGAGCATACAAGGCAGGACCTTCCTCCACCTCGTTTAACTTTTCCCTTGCTACCATTTCATTTTTCGCATCACCCTTTCCCTCTCATTTGGCTTTATTTCCCTCCCCGTCATTTTGCATTCCCTGATACCCACTGACAATCCAACACCTCAGTCCATGTACAATGGCAAAGGCTTATGGAATCCATAGATGTGTAAAGCCCCTGGCCCTCCTGCGAAGAAAGAAGCGAGATTATGCACGGCCTTGACGGGAAACACGCGCACGTCGTCCGTGCCCAAGTCCTCATAAAACGAGGCATTCCGACTCCCTTTCGCCGATACATGCACCCCCACCGCCCGACGTTGCACACGGGCAAGCTGCGTGTGCCCTGCGTACCCTTCGTTTGTCTCATCGACGTAATTCGTGAAGAGACAGGGTACCTCATTTATTTTTCCCCTCTGGGGGAGGCCTGAGGCCGAAGTGGAGGTGCCGCCGATCGCGTATTGCCCATCCACGTTGAAAATCAAGCCCCCCTCTTCCACTGCCGCCCCGTTCTCCTTGATTTGCATCCCACAAGACGGGATCAATTGCACGTGGAATGGGTGATTCCCAATGTTTCGCCGCAACCGGACATCACGATGATCGAGGCAAATTTCTACCGCCACGTCCAACACCCGTTCTGCTCCCACGGAGGGACCTTCCCTCCATGACGCCGTCATGGGAGCTCCTGATTCGGCCGGGGGGGGATGCTCACTCTTGTCTTTATTTTGGGTGAGGAATTCAGGAGCTGAACCGAGCGGCGAAGGGCTTACTTGGAAAATTGCGTACTTGTCCCGTGTGTGTCGCTTGACGTCCCCCGCAGTCAGGTCAATGGATTGATAGGTGACCATCTGAGAAGCAAAAACATAGTGTGAGTAACAAAGCATGAGACATGGATGGCGTATATGGCATTTGGGAGAGAGATAGGGTGCGAATGGCGAGAGGATCGGTCGCATAAAGCAGAGGAGCCAAGGTGGGAGCATTGGAAGACGAGGCAACGTTCCAGCAATGAAAAGGGAACCGATCCAATCGGTGCCTTATTCAATCGTTGTCAATGAGGTAAATCATGGAGTCACAGGCCAGAAGGCGGGATAAAGGGCAATGTACAGGGCACTCTGCGGGATCGGGGATAAGAAGCAGAGCGCGGCGACATACCTGCTCAGTGACCACCGGCTGTTTGTTCACCTCGTAAAGCAAGAAATCCTCATTGCTACAGAAATATTTCTCTGTAGTCATGGTTTTTGTGGCCAGTTCCTGGTTTGGCACATCATGTAGATTACTGCCGAGAATCAAGGCTCTGTTCCGGACGGACAGCAATGGGTAAGCGTGGCAATGTTTAATAAAGCCGACCAGCATATCCATGATCACCTCGGACAGAGGTCCATAGCAATGTCTTAGTTGTCGGCACAGGGATTCCACCACAGCATTTCGTGTTATGGTAGAGTTTAAATTGTAGAGTTTCTCCTTGTTTTCGACACGGGCAGTGATAGCAGTCCCACAGATAAACAACCAATGTGGATACTCATTGGCGGGGAACGCGTCCGCCAGCGCCTGTAAAATTACATCAGCAGGGTCCTCTGCTTTGCTCGTGTGTAAATAAGGACCCTCATGGCCATGCCAGAAGAATTCAGGTGCGCAAAAAACAGTCAGCACTGTCCCATTCACGTCGTTGGAAGGAAGCTGGGCTTTCGCAGTCTTGACGGCGACTTGAAGGACAGACAAACGCCCTTGAATGTCCTTTTGTACATTTTCATGACCGAGATAAGTACCTGCAACGGCACCTTGACCATTAGGATCACCCACGGCGACGATGTTAGCGGGCGTAGTCGGAATGACATATCCAATGAAGCGGATATGAGTGTACTTGGTAGAGTGGAGGCTCGCGAGTGTGGAGGGAAGCTCCTCGCCTGCTTTAAATCTTTTAGCACTCCTTGGACATGCATTGTCTGTATTTATTTCGTTCCCATGCATGATCCTTTGGAGAGATATAAAGGGACATTTAGCCTTCACGGGGGTCGACCAGAGCTTCCTGAGCCTAAGAGCCTCCGTCGATAATTCTGGCATGCACATGCCACGCAAACGAACAAACAACAGGGACACCTCCCACAAATTTCAGAGTCCTTATTCCTGTAAGAGAGTCCTCATATCCAAAATCACGTTGTTTTTCTTTGACATCGATTCGAAGACCCACTTGCCCGGTCACATGTGAAAGTAGTCTGTCGCTCCCGCGGGCTTCAACTCCGGGTTGCTTTCCTTCTCGCCCAGAGGAAGGACCAAAGACGAACAGAGCATGTTGGGGAAAGGAAATCGAGAACAATTTAAGTGAAGTTAGGATTGTACATTGTCCAATAAAGTTATATACGAGCTTCCTCTAACTACGTGCGCTAAAGTTATATCTAACATCAGGAAAAATTTCGCTATTTGCGGCTTCAGGTGAGAGACAGGACATCACTGATTAATCTCCCGACGCTAAGCCGGCAACGCCAACGAAGTTGTGAAATGACGCAATGTGACGAAATAAAGCGCAATAGCACATGGGATATTAGTCGTGATATATACAGCGATCTATAGAATGAAAATCTCAATATGACAGCGAAGAATAAGGTATTGCCGCCAATTGAATGGGAATTACTCATGGACTGAGAAGTCCCTAACGCTTGATATTCCATACCAACCGGGCGCAACTATTATGCATGCTTTCTAGGCACATACAACCATGAAATTGGTTAGGGTTAGGGTTAGGGTTAAGGGTAGGGTAGGGTAACCCTAACCGCATCAGCTGACCGTCAAGTAACTTACATCATTTTAGGATACGCACTTAAAGAAGTCATCCTCCTCTTTTTGGTTTTTTAGCACTTCGTCATTTACTACGCATCGCATAATTAGTTGTTGTTTCGGAGATTTCTAGATCTGGATGCTTATATGTATTTATCGTATCCTGATGCATGAACGTCGCACTAGTATGCTAAATGCACGGGAAATGGTAGAGACTCTGAACCATTCTTCTCTCGACTTTGGGGGCACAAAGGACAAGGTATGTATTTCTTCAAGCTTTTCAAAGTGCCATTCGGTCACTTAAACTACCAAACTGAAATAGAAAAAAAGGTTGAAGTGGAGTTATGCCGACATTTATGGATGACTGCTGATACACAAATTGCTCGTGCGCCGTTATTTCGAATGTTAAAAATGTCGTGTCGCGCTACGAGTGAGTGATGGATGTTTCTCGACGTGTAAAAAGGAATAGTGCATTTTGAGTCGCGGTCCGGCCGAGCCGAGCCGCAATACCACCCGGCGGGATGCACCCAGGGGAGTATAGACTTTCCCTCGGAGAAGAAAGGCACAGAAAAATACCAAATAGGTAGAGCTATGGCTACACCTTCTTCCCCGATGGAAAGTCTATACTCCCCTGGGTGCATCCCGCCGGGTGGTATTGCGGCTCGGCTCGGCCGGACCGCGACGCAAAATGCACTATTCCTTTTAACACGCCGAGAAACATCCATCACTCACTTGTAGCGCGGAACGACATTTTTAACAAGAATGTTGTGCTCTGTCGTCTTGTAGAGACACAGCTGAGGTGAGAAAAAGACATTCGCCAAATGCTGCCTTTATCTTTCCATTGAATTTTTTGCTTTAGATAGAAGCTCGATTATATCCTCTGATATTGCGTCCGGAAAGAATCGACATCCGATAAAAATGACTCACGCGGATGGTTATTTCCCCGAAGACTGGTATTCTGTGAATCTGTCAAGTTCGAGAGAAGGAGCGTGCACTGAGCTCTACGAACATGCAATTGCACGTTGACGTATTTTATTAAGATATGCCTTCATGAAAGTCGTTGAAGCACGTACACATTTACTCTAAATATCGTGCATTTTCTACCATCACCCTAAACGAAAGCTTTGAATCTTTCAACGCTCCAAGAAGATACGCCGGTTTTGGTCAAATGTTTTTCTCATTCTATTTAAATGATAGCAATGAATGGTTTTTATTAGGATGACTGCCTATCGAGTAGCATATAACTTGGATATTGAGTACAAGAACAAAGGATCAATAATCTTTGATACGAGCCTGTCTTGAATCTCTCATGTAAGACATACTTTAGGGCAACTCTCTCGGTATGATTTCTGCGCGTGAGCCAGTGAATCAGAATCTGTGGTGCTGGACAATAACTCAGCTCTGAACCTTCCTGGGCACGAAGAATATAAAAATGAGCTTAATGCCACCTTTTTTTTGGCTTTATTCCTAATCATAACCCTTATATTACACTGTGACATGTCCCTCAGATATATTAGAGGGTTTTTATTATACAATTTTTGAGATCAGATCGATGACCGTAATCGTCACCTCTTCTCCTTCTTGAGTCGTAAGCAGTTAAGCACTATAACTGGTCTTTATTAGGTTGATCACTTATTATGTAGCTTAACCATGATATTGAGTACAAGAAGCAAGAATCAATACACTCTGATAACAGCCTCTTCTGAATCTGTCATATACAAAATTCGTCATGGCACCTCTATGACAATTATGACTACGCGTAACCTGGTGAATCAGATTGTCTGTGGTGCTGGCCAATAAGTCAACTATGAATCTTTTTGGGGAGAAGAAAAGTTGTACATGTTTTAAGATTAAAACGATGACCTCAATGCCATCTCGTTTCCTCCTTGAATCCTTATCAGAAACCTTACAGTATCTTGTGATCCATTCGACGAGATTTTGAGTAATATGCGGCGGGCTCTATCACTCTTCATCTTAAGTGTGAGTCTCAGCATTTCATTGGGCGGGGTTACTGCGTTTGAACGCTTTAGATCTCTGGAAGATTCCTTACCTCAAGGTGCCCCCGTTCGTCGTACCAATGAGGCTGGTACACCCGTTTTTTTTCCTGGAGAGGGCGGTGGTCCTGAGGTCTTTCCTATAGAGGGCGGTGGTCCTGAGGTCTTTCCTATAGAGGGCGGTACTCCTGATGGCTCTCCTATAGAGGGCGGTACTCCTGATGGCTCTCCTATAGAGGGCGGTACTCCTGATGGCTCTCCTATAGAGGATGGTGGTTCCGTACCTATTATTGTAACTTCATCGCCAACCAGCGCTCCTACGCCTCTCAATAACGGTCCTATTGCGGTACCTAGCGAGCCTGCTCCTTCGGAACCTGATGAACCTGATGATGACGATACTCCTTCTATCGGTGACGGCCCCATTGTGGTACCTAGCGAGCCTGTTCCCTCGGAACCTAGTGACGGAACTCCTTCGCCCACACAAGCTCCTACACTCGACAGTCCTCTTCTTACTTCTCAACCTACTGCAGCCCCCACTAATCTACTCGCTCTCACCTCTATTTCCGTGGTCAAGTCTAGCCCCATCCCACCTGGTCAACGATCCCTTTCAGCTCATTCCAGAGCCAACAGGGACCAATGGACCTTTCAAGGGTTTGTTGATGCTTCGGACTACCTCGCTGTTACAAAATTTGACAACTTCGGTATCGATGCCCTTTTGCAGGGTTCACTATCCAACAATGTAAGTACGGTATCCTTCACGCCTGGGCAGTGCAGGGCACGTCAGAATGGAAAAGGAGTTATCTGCAAGGCTCCTAGTGCCAAACTGACCATGAGAAGCACAAGACGCCCCAAAAAGTTGGGAGTTTTGGAGGCTTCAACAAAACCGTCAGGTGTTTTTTACAAGGTGTCAGGTAAATTTCGGCGGCAGTCGTTCGAATCGGTCACGATAGTGACACCGCTTAGTGTGTCACTTATTTCAGAAGAATTTGAGATGACTGCAAATATTACTACCTGCACGGAATCATCTAGAAATAACGGCGAAAAAATCCGAATTAAGTGTAAGAGAGGCTTCTGAATACAGACGCAAAGTAATCAGTTGAGGTCACAGAAGATGATAGCGTTTGTAATATGAGACACCGCGTATTAGGTATTGAAGGGTATATTTGTCATCCTTTTCTTTCTAAGACCTCTTTTTGACAGAATCGTGAGTGGCAAGGGAAGTATTTTACTTGGGCATTACCTTTTTGATCTCGGTTTCGAGCAAACAGATTCAGGTATTGATAGCACTGATCACAAAGATAAATTTGTGAAGTTACCTCGGGAAAAAGGTTCTATCCTTGGAGTTTCGAGAATTCTGATATAGCTTCGGGAATCTGAAATACTGTTGAATACCTGGTATTGTGTCAGAATTTAATACTGCTATGAGAGTTCATCACAATAAATCCATGCGCCGTTTGAAATGTTTCCTCGTCATGGGCTCGCACACTTTGTTCGTCCCAATTGATTTCTGTAAGAGTAATGTTACTAGCTCAAAATATAATTATTGTCATAGTCACCACACTTAATCGGTGGAGGCATCAAGGTATGAATCAGCTACTAAATGTATTGACATTGCTACTTTTGAATTTAACCACCAGCAAACTGCGGAAGAAATATCTACACTTACCTCTCCGTGGTGTCGCCTATTGATTAATGCCTGTTGTTACACATTATCATGGATTTATCAACATAATTCTACTTGCGACAAAACATTTGATCCTGGTATTTTCCAGGACCATTCGACGCTCTGCTTGAAGGCAGGTGTCTACTACGAGGGCTTTAACTCTGATTGGTTCCTCATTATACGATAATGAGATACCAAAATAGTAAGAACACAGCTGCAATTAATGATAATAAGGCACTTTGTGACAGGCGTTCCGAGCGGGAAAACAATACATACAAGCCAAAAGAGCATGCAAAGGGAAGCCGGAATGCAGCAAAATTTTGGTTAAAAAAAAACTAAGCTTGAAGATGCTTTATCCATAAAAGGCCCTTGCGGAACGCAAAACCATGTATTGCCAGGATCATCGACTTTCCTGAAAAACTGACCAGACTCATTTTGTTTTTCCTCAATTCCAGCCTAGATATGCACTCAGCCTCGACCTAAGATAGTGTTTCTTTCCTCCTTTCTTTTACCCATGAAGTCTGCTGTCTTTCTTTTTCGCAAGACACGTAAGTTTCTCCCTTGTCCTTTTGTGATACTCTCTGATTCTTGGTCGATCCTCGTTTCCACATACATATCAGCTTGTCCGCTCTTTCGTCTTATTTGAAACCATCACAAAAGCCATTTCCTGACCTCTCCTTGATGAGTCCTGTGATTCATGTTCATTGATTTATCCATCCCGTCATGAACTGTACGGCCTCTTCCTCGACGAGTCTTGTCTTTCTGACGGGGGTTTTATTCCCAATGTTGCTCGTTTCCTCCTCCGCTTTTCTTACGATGTTTCTCGGTTCAAACCCTATGATAACCTGTCAACTTGTGTAATTGTCTCTCAGCATGCTTTGGGCGTATATGTATGTACGTGTCACTCATTTCTCGCAATTTCTTCTCTTCTAACCCCTCACCTGTCCCCCTTTTTTATGTTATGTACGCCTTCCTATTCCAGAATGCAAGCGTCTGGATAATAGGACGACTCCTCTTTTCTTTGTACAACCATATCCAATTTTTCTCACCTACTCCTCACTTTTACATAAAAACAGCCTGTCTCTCAGCTTCTCTTTTAAACATCTATGTCACTCAACTCACTCACGTCAGAGTCTACATCGCTCTCTTCACCTGTCCCCTTACGATTCTCCTCCTGATCCTCTTCTTCCACTTCTTCCTGCATCTTGACCTCCCCTTCCTTGGCAAAGGACGATGCAGGCATGGCAGCCGCCTCACAGCCTAGACGATGGGTGCGAAGGAGAGTCAAAGAGAAGCTGAGTTCGACCATGCATGCGGCTCCCCTTATTATGTCACAAACACCTGTTCCCTCCCTATTTTTTCGACGGATCCTGGCCGATCCCAAGTTATACCCAAAACTGGAGTCTACATGAACCTTCATCTCTTTCCTCAAAAATGTATCCCTCCTTCTCCCCCATCGTCCCACCTCCCCTCCCTATCCCGCTCTCTTACACCCTGTCTTACCGTCTGACACCACCATGGGGATCGGGTGGGAAAGCAAAGTAGACACTGGTGCAGAGCCCAGAGACGTGGAGCTGCCAGGAGGGAGGGAAGGAGGGAGGGAAGAAGGGAGGGATTGGCGGGAGGAAGGGAGGGGGAGGGGAGCAAGGACACAGGACGTCAGACAGAGAAAGACTTTGCCGGGAATAAAATCCGAGCATAAAGCTCAGAGTCCAAGCAGAGACGGCAAAGAATTCGGATCAGACGAAGGGAGTTTGGGTTACTTGGGAGGGAAAGGGGGACGCACCGTGGGTGGTTTCGTGGACGGAGAAGTGGAGAGGAAGCAGGAGAAGCGAGGGAGGAGGACGAGAGGAGAGAGGCCTCGGTGGAAGGCGTGAGTGAGGAGGAGAAGGCAGCGGAGACCGTGGTGGCCTAAGGACAGGGAAAGGGATTGAAGAGGGAGGGAGGGAGGGAGGGAGGGAGGAGAGGGGGGGCAGGAGGAAGAGGAAAAGGAATCCGGGGAGGAGGATTCGAGGGGAAAAAAGGAGAAGGAAAGGGATTACCGACTGGAAAAAGGCTTGTCACCACAGACATTACCGAGTCCTTCGTGAGGCTATCTTCCTGTTAGTTTCCCCCACCACCCCACCAAATCCTAACACATCTTCCCCTTTGTTTCCCCCCCCCCACCCCACCTACCACTGACGAGGACAACGAGGGTTGTCTGCCTCGGTGCGGATGCTGTCGTGGCACTCCTGCAGAAGGCGCTGGCGAGCTCTGTGTGGGCCTCCCTGCTTCCCGCTCTCGCTCGCTCCTTCCCGCCTTGTCTTCCTCGTCGAGAAAGAGCGCGACCGACGCGTACCTCCGCACGTAATCTGATAAAGGGGGCACAAGGAAAGGAAGCGAGGACGGGCGATAAAATACAATCAAAGCAGGGAAGGATGACAAGAGGCAAGATGGAAGGGAGAGGGGAAAAAAGCGCATTCCATGCTCACAAGCGCGCCGAGGCTCTGTGAGAGGATTCCTCCGAAGCATTCTTCCAACATTCCATCCTTTTGGTTCGTCCTTCTTGCCCTCTTTCTCCTCTCCCACCGAAAAATTTATTCTTCGTTCACTTCTTTGTCCCTCCGCTCCCTCCCCCTCTCGTCCCCTTACCGTGGACCCGGGCATGGTATCCCTCCGGATCACGCAGCAGAAGGTTGGCCGCTAAGGACGAGGGAAGGAGGGAGGAAAGTGGGGAATAAGGGAGGGAGGGGGGATCAGAAGTGCTCGAGGTAGGTATTTCGGTTCGCGGCGCGGCCTGTGACCCCTCACTATCTGGTCTTTTTCTCTACCTCCTTCCTTCCCTCCCTCCCTCTTTCTCTCACCGTCCGCGTTGAGTGGATCACTGGGGTTGGGATAGCGCAGGAGCTGAGGCAGGAAGGTCTCGAACACGTTGACCAGGTCTGAAGGGAGGATGCGAGGAGGGAGCGAGCGAGGAAAGGGGGGATGGAGAAGGAGGAAAAGTGGGATAGACGTAGCAAGGACGTGTAGGAGTGGAGGGAGAAGGAAGAGGAGACGATCAGTTGCCCACCGATGTGGAGCCTGACTAGCATTCTTCCCTCCCCCCCTCTCGCTCCTTCCCTCCCTCCGTCCCTCCCACCTTTGACACTCACCGTACATCGGGGTCCAGGCTTGATTTATGACATCCAAGCAGACAGAACCGGACCTATTGATGGAGGACAAAAGGCGTTGAAAGAGGCGGACACAAAGTTAAGGTGAGCAACACGACCACTGAGAAAGATCGCGCCCAGGCAAGGCGGGATGGAAGGAGAGAAAACAAGCGAGGAAAAAGTACGAAGCCTAAGGCAGAAGGAGGAGAGTGAGGAGACACGAGGGAAGAGCAATGAAGCCCAAGGCAGAAGGAGGAGAGTGAGGAGACACGAGGGAAAAGTAGGAAGCCCAAGGCAGAAGGAGGAGAGAGAGATCTATCGAGGGAAAAAGGGCCGGAAAGGACTTACATCTCGTCCACATTGGGATGGAAAAGGCGGTTGCTGAATCCAATGGACGGAGACTTGAAAGGATAATCGAGTGGAAGGGTGACATGGACCTTCCACTGGCCACCATGGTAGGGCGCTGAGGGAAGGAAGGCGGGAGGGAGGGAGAGAGGAATAAAGGGAGACAGACAAAGGCAGGGGCAGGGGTGGACTTTATGAGGGAATGACGATACAATAGATGGTGTCGTTAAGTCAAAAAGACGAAGATCTAGGAAAGAGGAGGAGAAAGGGAGAAATTAAGGAAGGAAAGAAGGAAGGAAGGAAGGGAGGGAGGGAGGGAGGGAGGGAGGGAGGGAAAGGAGACGTACTTTCGGGCGGTCCATGAAAGACGACGCAGAACTCGTGCAGGCGGCTGTCATCTGGGATATGGACGTGGAAGTCACTCATCATGCTGAGGGGCACAGGGAGGGAGGGAGGGAGGGAGGGAGGGAGGGAGGGATGGATGGAGGGGAGGGGGGTTATGCGCGTGACTTTATATCATTTCCTCCATTTCTTTTTCTATGCGTTCTGCCCCACTTCAACGACATTATCTCCTACCTTCCCGCTTGTTCTTTAGCATTTCATTTCTCCTCCCCACCTTCGACCCCACCCCTCCCCCCCGCCCTCCCTCCTTACAGCTTCATCAAGTCCATGTCACGTCGCTTGGAAGGGGAATGCGCCGACATTGAGGACGACGCAGGGGCCGATGATGAGTACGCCATCGCTAAGAAGAGGAGAAAGGGAGGAGGGAACGTGTGATTTACTAAAAGAAAAGGACGCTGAGTAAAATTCCTTCCTCCTTTTCCTCCCACCTCTCTTTCCTCGTTCCAGGGCATGAGGTCTTGTCTCTTTTCGTACACAATTCCACTTGCCCATCTTCTGGTCTTTTGCCACGTACCACTAATCCAGCTGCAAGTCTGAGGCCTCGACTCTATTGTCAATCGACGACGCAAATGGAAAGGTGCCCTTAAAGTCTTCTGACCGGTTCAATGTACGTTGGCGCCTCTGTGAAGTTTTCTGGCGGCACTACAGCAGGGTCGTTCCTTTTTCAAACAAGACGAAGACTAGTGATAGCAGTGACCCAGTCGCTCCGTGTTTGGCTCTCCAAGCTTTTTGTGGGGTTAAATAAGCCTTTGCAGGTCGGTTTCCAGGTTGGGATCCCGAGGCGCAAAAACGATTTCTATCAACGCGTCTGCGTACCAAAAAACGTGTGACCTTTAATTCGAGACGAAAAGGACACGCTTCTTACGTGAATATCCTAATACGCGTGCTCTGTGGTAAGGAGAAAGGACAAGATGAAGTATGAGAGCTCGAGCAGAAAAAACCGAAAGCGGTGAATCCCAGGCCTGTCTGTTGGGCTCCGAGGAGAAGCTACGAAAACATTGGGGGCAACTATGGAGCACATCCGAACAAATAAGAAAGAGAAGGACAGTGACGGTAATCGACATTGGTGAGTGGTGAGTTGAGGTTTATAGCTTTGTAGGACACGTGGGGAGGGATCACTCTCCTGTTGCCTTGATCTTATCAATTCAGCGAGCCTGCCACCGATATGCCAGTACACACGCACACGGAAAACACAACGAGGCAATCGCGTGGACACCATATCGAGGAGAAGGGCACCATCAGAGGGTGTGGGACACAAGTTGCAGGGAATGAGAAACGCGAGAAACGGAGAAAAGAATGGAATTAGGGACGTGTCACAACACGTATGAGAGCGAGAGAGTGGAAACTTGCGAGGTACAGATGCACGCTACCCTTCCCTCCAAGAGACGTCTGAGTGGCACAGAGTGCGACACAAACCCTGTATTCATACATGAAGACGACCATGGACACGTATATGTGGGTTGACTGGAACATGGGAGGAGTTGAGATCTTCGCACCCTCAAGAGGGGCGGGCGACGCAGAGATCCACAACCCTTTGACTTCTGCCTTCAATTTCCCAACATTCCCACCCATGTACCCTCGCACACCATACAAGAACATGTACACAATCCCGCGTCTCGCCAGGACGCGTGTGTGCGTGCCGGTACAGGCCAAGACGCCAGGGTACGTGGGGCACGATGACTACTATTGAGCTTCCTGATCTCTGTCGTCTGCTGCGGAGAGCGAGTTGACTTGAAAACTGAATGGGTCCTTCGCCAGATCCGCTAAAAAAAAGACACCCCGCACTCTCAAAAAACCTTCTGGCGAGTCTTCTGGATGGTGGGGCGTGCTTTACACGGCATTTGTTGGATGGTAGAAGGAGGGAGTACGAAGTGGAAATTATGTGCGTGAAGTACGTTGACATGGCGGGCATTTCTCTGATGCTTTGTATGGAAGTACGTGGTGTTCTAGTCCCCCTTTTTTTTCTTTGCATTAATTTTGCCAACGCAAAACAAATGGCCGTAACCAAACCAACACCCACGCACAAGGGAAGGAAAAAATTGTATTACATACAAGCCGTTTGCAGTTTTGCTCCGCTACTTCCTTTTGACTAGCAACTTCAGCAGCAGAAAAATTGATGCGAGTCTTTGCTTTAATCTTCATTTTCTCGTGAACTATCGCTGCAACACAGATCCCATATCCGACCCTGTATATGCCATGTATGTGAATGACATCCTATTAACTAGTTAAAAAATATTTTACTTAATCACAACTTATTTTCGGCATCAGATCTTGCGGCTGATAATTTACTCTAATTAGGATGGATGTATTTTGATGACGTGGCGCGACGATGCTTTTAAGGCTTTGTGCCGCATCCTTTCCTTCATCGCATACCTTAGCACATAAACCGACCATCGCATTGTTTTTTTACTCTCTCCATAGAATACTAACTCACTGAAAGCCTCAGCAGGAAATGACGAAGAAAAGCGAAGGAAGAAAGGTAGAGTCCTCAATTATTTACTAAGATTAGTAAAGGGGAAATGACGAAAAATAGCGAAAGGTAAAGACGGGATCCAAGCAAAAGGCATAAGGCCATCAATCATTTATACAATTGTAAAACACAAATGATTGCGGTGCCAAACGGTGATGACAGAGGCACGTGTAGCCTCAGCGGTCATGCCCATGGTTGAGAGAATCTGTATCATATATTCTTAATGGAATAATATCCTTACACACTATGATGACTGACAGGCCTGAGAAGGGAAAGTTCAAGAACACGGGAGCCTGCGGAGTGAGAATCTATAACTAATCATTTGTCAACGCACTTTCTTTGTTGCTTCGTTGACAACCTTGTAATAATTACAGTGATTAGATTTCGTCCGATGAAATCCTTTACATCCGCAAGCACATTTTTCCTAGATTTCTTATTCTTTTTTTCCCCTTTTTCAAATTCCAGGCTTGTGAAAAAAAAGGCCCTGCATCTTTTAGTCGATGGAGGACTCTTTAATCATTGTTTACAGAAAAAAAAATCACAGAAAAAAAAAAAAGGTTTCACCACTTGAGGACGAGTGACGAAAAATAAGTCCTTCTTGTTTGTATTGACTTGTATGTTGATACACGTTCTGGACACTCAGGCCATCTTTTGGGTTGATGCTTTTAGACTGTACCGGTAGTCACAGAGACACGATTCGAAAATTCAAAATTGAACGTGAGACAGTTACTACCCAGTAGAAATAAATACCAGCGGCAAGCAATCCCTCCTCTTGCCATACCCGCCGTTCTCTTGTTCCATACCTGCCACGAGACCTTCAACCCTTATAATGTTTAATTTACTCTCATAGAGTTCTTCTGTGTTAGGCCAAGTAATTCTTATGAAACGCATATGTCGGAGCTTGTCCCACCCGGTGTTTCCACAACTGCCGAGAACACTAGAAGGCTACCTCCGTCGCTTTTAATCTCATCCATTTGTGTCCCCGACTGTATTTTACCCGTTTCAAACCATAAAAAATACATATACGATCTATAAGGATCCACCTAAATTATTCCTCTCATTTTCCCCTTGCTCTTCCCCGACAACTTTGATATCCTCACTCAGTGCGTTTTGCAAAATTAGGCATGATGCTTCGTCGCAGTGGCATTTTTCAATTTCTCTGCTTCTTCCTCGTCATCTCTACTTTTTCCAATGTTGGTCTCGGAGAAGGGACAATAAATATCCTCAATACCAGGACGAGGGCCCGAACTCTTTCTTGGGAAGAGCTTGAGAATGTCTTCCGTCATGGCACGGTAGAAAAAGGTACGGCAAGAAAGAGTTAATGCGAGAAAGATTATTTGTATTTAAATTGAGTGGAGCAAAGGGCCAGTATACAGCCATTGTGAAAGGTATTCTTCTCACACTGCGAATGGCGTCTGAGCTCTCATTCCACTCATCTTCTCCCACCTATTGAAACATTCATTTCCACTTTTTTCTAACCGAACACCAAAAGAAATACCAGAGGGATATTCATATGGATATGTTTTGGTCAGTAATAGTTGGCCACGGGGAACGAACTTGGTTTCCAACACTTTCTGGCACGGAAAGAGGTTCGTCGCTGACACGTCGACAACAGGTATGTTGTGGAAGTATGACGGGATAAAGATAAATAGACCCACATGCCTTTCAAGGACACAACAAGAGATAATCCACCTACAAAGAGTGCAGCTATCTAGTTTCCGGATAGCAAATTTTACTCAATTGCACCCCCCCCTTTCTCCTTCTTATTGATTTACGTTCATATGTGCAGGGTATATAACCAATGCTATGGGAAACGGTCTTGTCAACATTCAGACAATGCCCGGTAAATTGTACATTGGCCAGCTAAAAGATGTGAGAAAAGACCTGGAAGGTGAGAGAAGAGCTATAATTGCAGTCTTGTCTACTTGGTTGGAAGATCTTTCTTGCCTCTGTTTTTTTTTTAATAAAAAACTGATTTTGCTTGTCACTTTCCAAATTGTGTAGCTCTGCAGCTTGACAATAAGTCAAGTCTGATTGTGGATTACGGTAATGGCGGGGGGGATGAGATCCGTCTCGTGAATAGCCAGAAAAGGATTTTTTTAGGACGGTGAGGACGGCAGGAGAGTGGAGAAGGAGCAGGGTGGGGAAGGGGAATCTTCCATGACTTCCACAGTGGCAAGAAAAGGACAGCCTTGATATAAAGTGCACCAGAAATTGCCTTGACCAGCCTTGCCCTCATTCTCTACCACTGTTTCTAATCCCAAACCATCCCTTTCCTGTTTTAGTGGAACGGACTGGGCGCCTGCGCCGTATGCCCGCATCTTTGGTTTTTTCGTCTTGAGGCTATTTGACAATCCTCATGCCTTGGAGTTCAGCTTGCGAGGTAAATTGCGAGTAAGAGAAATGTCTATGATAGTCTTAGTGGGCTGACAGGGGCACTGGACCTGTCAGGCCACCCACTGGTGCCGGATAGGTTATGACACGTGAAGTCCGCCTGACATCTTGAACAAATTTCGACACGTTACAGATCCAGCAGAAATGGTAGAAATAGAGCAAGATAGTGGACTGGAGGACAAGGACATATCAGCGGAACAATTGCTCTCCCAGAAAATGCAAGATATGTCTGTTTAATGTAATGTGGTTGACCACACAGCTGAAGGGATAAGTAGATTTGCCGAGATCAATTTTAGAGTCCTTTATCGGGACATTGCTACGCAAATGTATGAAATAGGCCATAAATACCCACGCAAAAGCGATCATTCACGAGCCCATACCAAAAGGCTAGGCGACAGAGACATGTAAGAGAAAAGAAATTTACTCCAACCAAACTTTGTGATGTACATGGTAAATGATAAGAAGGCAGAATAGAGAAATTCAACGTGCACGTATGAAATGCGTTATTTGAGATGCCGTTTCTGTCGGCCGTACAAGCAAACTAGTGGCGTGGTGAGATAGTTGAAGCGATTCATGTACATTTGCCCACGCCTGGAGACGTCTTGAAGATGCATACATACGCTTTTCCGTGCACCGATGCCCATAACACAATTGCCGGCCTACATATCTGAATGCTGAGGGTGGGTGCTTCACGACCTCACTCAAGCCTGGGCGGACTGAACGAGAAGATGTTACGTCGCTTTGCATGCAAAATTGCTCATCCCTACGCTTGAGCTCCGTTCATTGTAATGACAACGATGAGCATTGGGCAAGGGCAAGCATGTTGAGATGGAAGAGGGATAGGCGGGGTCCTTTCTTGATTGTACGACAATGAGGAGCTTGCAAATGCTTATGTACGAAGAAATTAGTTCTAACATTACATTACAGTTCTTATCGTGTGTATGTATTTCCCGGCTCTCGATGGACCTTGTCGCTCGTGAGGTAACCTATCATCATGCCCCTCCTATGAAAGTGTATAATGCTCCATGAGATACCCTAACATCGGCCGAACAGTCGATTCCAAAAATTGCGCATGAAATTCTCACTTTCATTGTACAACAAAGCCAAATGCGTGGTGTAGTGTGCTGGGCACCTCCCCTCAAAAACAAAACGTACGGCCTTAAAAAAGCGAAAAAAGCGACCGGAAGAGCCGACGGACGATCCATCAATTTGTCAAATTTCCTCCTGGTCTGGTCACAGTCTTTTGAACAATGAAGGCCGTAAAGCTGTCTAAGGAAAGTTAAGCACGCGTGTTGTTCCAGTCGATAATGTCGTCATATGCATGCTTGGCTGTGTTTTTGGATGTATTTTGTCCCGTAACAGAGCGGTGCCACTCGTGCGTGCCAGAGAGGAAGTCGAGTACTTCCGTCTCCCGAGGACGCGCCAACTCTTAAATCGTTAGATGCGTGTCATCTGTACATCCTCGAGATGCCTTCTTCCAGGTTATACATGTAGAGAGTTGGGTCCTAGCGTGCCTAGGCCAGGCGCGTGACTGATATGCGCCTTGCATTTCGGGGAAAACCTCCCTTGCGTCTCTCTCAGGGCTTGAGGTTGCGATACTCGGAAAATAGGTCATTTGACAACTTTGACGTTTCCACTCGTTATGTTCAACTGAACGTTTCATACACCTCTGCAAACAGAGAGCATACTAGCCAATGCCCGCTTGAGTTACTACGACTCCCACAAAAGATCATTTCTGCAGTCAGTCGAGACGGTGCGTGTAAGGAAACGGAGAGGAGGAGCGAACCAGGGCTATGGTAGGACCAAGGGGAACGCGATTCGCACTCACCGCTCCGTTTCATTCACCAGATCACAGAGTCTTGAAGCCACCGTGTCATATTGAGATAGAATGCGCAATGGAGAAGATGGCGGAGGCCATGACCGGCGTGGAGGAGACGGAATGAATGCGGGACCCTCGGCTGCTCCCCATGAAGGAAGTAGGATGGACAACATGGGGCTCTATCACCCACAAAATCAACAGCAACAACAACGACACCATGAGCAACAACAGCAGCAGCATTATCAACAACAGCACCAGCAGTACCACCAACAGTACTACCCACCGGCAGGGTACCCCTATTATCCTCCCCCCCCCAAGCCGCATCCTGGTGGGTAGATTAGGGTCTGTCTATTGCTTTCACACCGTCCGATTGCGGGCCCTCTCCGTGCGCACCCTGCCCACATTTTGTCTTGATATTTGTACAAGGGGGGGCATTTTTTGTTCCGTGGCGGGTGTTTCGTTGCCTTATTCCGACATGGGGGGATGGCAAGGGGAAGATTGCGTACAAAGTGATGGCTCCTGTGTCCTTGTCACGCCTTAGTCGAGGCGTTTTAGATATCAACCCTCACCCAGAGGCAGGCGCACAGCTTCCTTCATATCATTGCCGGCTGTCTGTTGGAACATGACGCGCCAGTCCAGGCTTCAAGACGCCTGTTCTCCCTTTTCATACCCGGAGTCTCAAATCGTCTGAGCTTTCCAATGCCCCGCCTCCTTTCCCCTCATTTTCAGGCTTTCCCCCTCACCCTGTCTACCCACACCCGGGCATGCACGCCCTTCCTCCCCCGCCCCCCCACCACCTGCACGAGGATGCTTGGCACCATCACCCGCCCCAACCTCACCCCGGAGAGCGAGGGGGAAGATTCGAGGTACTCACCTCTCTCTTTTCTGCGCGCGTCGCCGTTATCTCTCTCTGCCTCGTGTCGTACAGTCCGCTTTTCTCCCCCTACCTCATGACCCTACCCCTTTTCGGTCCTTCCCTCCCTCCCTCCCTCCCTCCCTCCCTCCCTCCCTCCCTGCGCTCAGGTCGCCCCCCCCCAACCCCCCCCCCCCGACGAGGGAGGCAGGGAAGGAGGGAGGGAGGGAGGGAGGGATACCTTGTCTATGGGCGCTGTGCAAGCCATGCCAGGGCAGGCAAGGCCCGTCCAGGTAAGGGCCGAGGGAGGGCGGGAGGGAGGGTGGGAGGGAGGGAAATGGGGGGCCAGGGATGGGCTGAGAAAGGGAAGGAAAAAGAGGTGGCGGAAACCGACCTTACGCTCCTCGACCTCCCCTTTCTCACTCCCTCCCTCCCTCCCTCCCTCCCTCCCTCCCTCCCTCCCCCCAGG
>Ga0102934_1000939_pt1 | contig 20077 bp, 17 predicted proteins | sample SalPonR2_A_D1_MG_FD_78175 | JGI IMG/M metagenome (GOLD analysis project Ga0102934, IMG submission 78175) | Salt pond soil microbial communities from South San Francisco under conditions of wetland restoration - Salt Pond MetaG R2_A_D1_MG | ecosystem: Environmental > Aquatic > Marine > Intertidal... | reverse complement strand
GGGATACAAAAGCAAACCCGTTGCTGCCTAACTCTTTTCTGGTGTGTTCAGACATTTGATATAAGGTTAATATTTTATCTGCCAACTCGCGGGGGTTGTCAGGACTGACCAGTAGACCGCAGGATGCTTTGGCGATAATATTATTTTTGGTATTTACTGTAAGTAAAACCGGTAATTTTGCCAGCATATAATCAAACAGTTTATTAGGGCTTATACCATAAGCAAACATTTTACCTTTTTTAAGACCGAGATAACCGGCACTGAACTGACGTAAGTATGTCTGGATTTGATTTTTGGGCACAGGCGGTAGAAAACTTACATTGTCCATGCCGGCTGCTTGTTGCTGTATCTCAGTTTTGCGCGGGCCATCACCGATGATAACAAAGTGTATATTATTATTTTGCTGCAGTATTTTTGCAGCAGAGATTAGATTGGAAAGATTATTGGCAACGCCAATACTGCCGGCATAACCTATAATAAATTTATGGTTAAATATTGTTTTTTTTATGAGGAAGGGATCTGCTGCAGAAGAGAGTTTGTCCACCCCGTTGGGAATGTAGATAAATTTATCAGGGGTCATGCCGTTAGCCGTCATGTATTGTTGTGCATTAGATAAAACACTAAAAACTTTATCAGCTTTTTTGTATGATCTTTTTTCGATGTATTTTAAAAAAAGGATAAAAGGATTGCGGTTTGATACTCCGCTTAATTCTGCCAGAGACATGGGCCAGATATCCCGAACTTCAAAAATAAATCTTGTTTTTAACTTTTTAGACCATTTTATAGCCGGCATACTGCTTAATAAACTGGGTGAGGATGAGACAACAGCCTGTATATCATCATCTTTTACTATACTTTTAATATTATAAAAAAAAAGTTTCCAGGGGAAGGCAAATAAACTTTTTATCCGCTGCAGATAGCTGTTGGCGTTATACTTTTTAGCAGGAATCCATATATATTCAATGCCGGCAATATTTTCATAGATTGGCTGCGAGGAAAGATTTTTAGGAGTTTTCATCTGATGGTGATAGCCTGCTCCGAATACGATAAAACGGTACCCCATTTTAACAGCGTATTTACCGAGATAATAGGGCCGGTACGTCATGCCGTTTTGTTCTGTTCCGGCAAACTGGCAGATATATATAATAGTTTTCTGGTTAGGCAATTATTATCAAACCTTATTGTAATGTTTTTATACTTGGTTACGTAAATTTTTATAATTTATTATAAAATAAAATCCGTTTTTTTGCTTATTTTTTACTTAAATTTTCATATAATGAAAGGAGTTTTTTTTCTTCTTCTCCCCAATTATATTTTTCAGCCACTGCCCGCCGGCCGTTTTTTCCCATTTGTTCCGCTTCTTTAGGATGGGAAAAGATATAGTTAATAGCATCTGCAATATCCTGTATCCGAAGAGGATCTACGCATATACCGCAACTGTTTTTTTCGACTACCTCCCGCCATTTTTTGAAATTGGAGGCAATGACCGCAACTCCGGAGCTCATATATTCAAACATTTTATTAGGCTGGGCATTTATATGATTAGCTTTGGGATGAAAGGTTACCAAGCCGGCTTGTGACCGCGCTAAAACTTTTTTTACTTCATTTCGGTTTATAAAACCAATTTCATTAACTTTTTGCCAGCCGGGCCAGGATTGAACCTGTTTTTTTAAAGCACTACTGCCAAAGTTACCGGCCAGGTTTAAGCTGCAGTCTGTTACCCGGTCCAGGGCTTTTATAATTTCTTTAATACCGCGTATAGCAGTTATGCCGCCTATATAACATATTTCATTTTTTTTTTGCTGCCAGTTTATTTTATGGGCCAGTTCTTTTATTATGGGATAATTATTAATATTGCAGGAGTTATTACTAATTTTTTTAAACTTATTATTAATAAACGGTGTGGCTGCTACTACAAGGTCTAGCTGTCTGCTGATATGTTTTTCGTATTGTGCTGTTAAACAGGAAAGTATTTTTTTAGCAAAAAAATTTAAATAGGGTTTGCTCTTTATCTGCTGAGGCAAATCTTCGTGGGCGTCAAAAATTACTTTTTTTCCTGTTTTTTTTAATTTTCTGGCAGCCGGCAGTAATTCCGGGTCATGAATATGATAGATGTCACTGTTCAGACTTAAGGCTTTTTGCAGTACATGCCTGGTTTTTTTAAATATGCGGTTAAGACGACTGAGTGATGCGCCCACACTGTATATGTGAACATTGTTGCGTATTTCGTCTGCTTTATTATGAGCTACGACTAAAGCAACACTATAATGCGGCTGCTTTGCCAGAGAGGTGCATTCTTTTAAAAATATCCTGGTGTCATAACGATAATGAACGGTAGTAAGGTGGGTTATTTTAATTTTCATATAATTGGTCGTAAGTTTTTAATAATTTGTTTTCCTGTTGTTCCCAGTTATAGACTGTTTTTAATTGTTTAATGCCTGCTTGAAATGCATTTTTATTCAATTTCACAGCTTTCTCTACAGCATTTTGCAGTTCTTTTGGTGAGTTTTCTTTTATTGTAATTCCTACGTTGTTTGCTTCTACCAGTTTTTTCATTTCGTAAAGGTTTGATGCTATAACAGGTATTTCAGCCATGATATATTCAAATATTTTATTTGGTAAACAGTATCTATAACTGAGACAGCTATCTTCAATGATAGATAGGCCAAAATCAGCACTGGCTGTATATTCAACTAAAACATCAGGTTTTACAGCTTGATGAAGGTAGATATTGTTATATTTCCGGGAAGCACTGCTTATTAGAGGAGTTAACGGCCCGTATCCCATAAAGACAATGACCGGGTAATGCTCTAACTGTGCAGGCTCGCTGGGCAAATGCAGAGCCTGAAAAGTATGCAGCATCATCTCGATGCCCCGTCCCTTGCTTAAGCCGCCCTGATATAAGAATATTGGCTGTTTTTTTTTAATAGCAAATGTTTTGCGGAAAATATTTGAGTGTACAGGTGTTTTTTGATAAAGCGGCGTATTTAAAATCAGCGCAGGTTTTTTTATATGATATAAATCTGCATAAGCCGCTGCTATGGATTCGCTTACAGTTATTACCGCATCGGCATATTTAATAAGCAGCTTTTCTACTATTTTACATATTATTTTTTCTATGCCTTTTAAACCGGCTCTCTCTGTTTCATGTTCATGCGCATCATAAACCAGGCGGGCTTTTTTATTAAATATTTTTTTTATGATTACCCCGATTGGCAGTGCGTTTAAATCACAGCAGTGAAAAATATCATTTTTTTTATATCTTTTAACAGCTTTATAAATATATTCCAGATATTTCAGTATCTGGATTAATTTATTTTTACTCCACCCTCTGCTTTTTAGTCTGATCCGGTGTACCGGAATGTTTTTAATGGTTTCATATTCGGGTAGGGCTTTTTCATGCAAAGCTGCTACCATTACTTTATAGCCAGCCTTAAAGAGGCTGTGTGCCTCTTTAAGAACACGGCTGTCATTTTGAAAATTATTCAATACTATTAAAGTTATTTTTTTCATCTGTATATTTTTTTATGATTTTTTCATAAAGATTCATTTTTTTAATATAAGAATTATGCCATAAAAATACCAAAGCATCAGCCCTTTGGTATAACCGGGTAAGATAGTCTGTTGTTTCCCGGTTGGCAGCTGTATTATATTCAAACAAACTACAATCCATTACAATTAGCGGTTTTTCTTTTAAATTTAATTTTTTTCTTGTCAAAATATTAAACACGAAAAATTCCCGCCCGGTACCGCACCGGAAGCCGGGTTTATCTGCATAGCCGCAGGTGCTGTCTAGCTTTAGTCCGGCTTCATTAGCTGTTTGCCAGGTTGCAGGAACTGTAAATCTTAAATAATGCTGACGTCCTGCGGTTATTTCCTGCTGCAGTAAACTTTCCAGTTTATTTTTTTCATATTTAAGCTGTTCGGGATCAGTATAGGAGTTATAACTGCCGTGCAGACCAAACAGGTGACCGCGTTTTTTTATTTTTTGGATTAATTGCAGTGACAGAGAGTGATCTATCCGGTAGCGGTTATCTTTATCCGGACTGGTACCGCCGCTCATAAAATAAAACCGGCTTTGCAGGCCGGCTTTTTCACTTATACGCATAAGATAATCAAAGGTATTATAAGGGTCTGACACTAACCCCAGTTTACTGCCTATAAAACTATAACTGTTTTTAATTGCTGTTGCCGGGGATTTTCTTTTTAAAAGATCACCGCCGACAATTCTGATAAACTGCCGGTAAGAACGCCAGAACTTTAACTGGTCTATATCATGGGTTAAATATAACCGCTGCCGGAGTTTATTAAAATTAAGAGTATCGTCCAGAAAAAGCAGCATTTTTTTAAGCATTTGTATATACTCATTTACTACCGGCCGGTCCAGAAACCCCTGTTTAAAAGCTGTACTGGCTGTAGCTGGAAAGCGGTTGTGGTCATCTCTGTTTTTATTAACATATTCTTCCCATCTGGTCAGCATAAAAAAGCAGCAGGCAAAAATATCTATTCCGCAGAGAATTTTATCTTTACTTTTTTGCAAAACATCAGTCCCGTATATTACCGGAATATGCCGGTTGGCAGTAAATGAATTACCGGCCCACTTTATAACAGTTGGAATATTATTGTATTTTAAATAATCCAGACTCTGCTTGAAATTATTAAAAAAATGATCCTTAATAACTAATTTATTATTATTAGTGAGTATTATATTATAAGCACAATATTGGTCAGAGAATTCAGTTTGAAAATCCAAGCCAAGAAAGTCTTTGAAGATAATACTGATAATATAGTTTCTTTCCTCTAGGTTATTATGCGGAGCAGTTATTTTAAGCATATTATTTTTGTCTGTAATAATTTATTCTGGTTAAACATCAATTTTTTTACTTATTTCTTTGATAAATAATAATGTTTTATATATTTTTGAATTAATTTTTGTGATCAGAAAATAGGGTTGTTGTACAGCGCCGAAGCTGCGGAAATAGTTTTCAATGTTTTCTACCATGCTTCCTTCAAAATTATAATTACGTCCGCTTTGCAAAGCAAATTTTATACCTTGCAGATGCACCAGATCCATTGCGCCGGGATAATTGTAATCCGGGTCAATTCCGCCCATCAGGTAATAAACACTGTTATTGTCATAGACCAGAAATGCAGCTGCTGTTTTTTTATTATTTTTATTTTGCGCATAAAGAATTTTTACTGCCTGGTTTGTTTTACACGCTTTATATAAATTTTGGATAAATTTTAAAGAATAAGGAATTTTTTTTTTTTGTCTATAGAAAGATTTGCGGTTTAAACTATAAAAGAGTTCCGGATCATTTGCGGCAGTTACAGAGATAGCAGATTGTTTTGCTTTTTTTATTTTACGTTTAACGTTACTGTTAAAATTTTGTTCCAGATCATTCCAGGAAATATCTTTTTTTATAATATACGTATATAATGTCGTTTGACTGTATCCCTGCCAGAAAAAAGGCAGCCAGTTGGAAATTTGGTAATGAAATTTTTGTTTAAATACAGAACACCGCGGCAGCTGTTTTATGAGTTCATTCATAATTTTTTTTTCAAAACTGATTTTTTTACTGTATTTTTGTCCGGGAGGATATTTAATAAACGGCCCCATGGTCTGGGTAAGGAGCGGCATTTTAATTACGTGAAATAATTTTTGTTTCACTTTGTAATATGGCATACTGGCTATAAGGGAGTTATTTTTCTCTAATAAAGCCACATCCCAGTTACGGCTGCCGCAGACTGCATCCAGCCACCAGGGTCGGCAGAAAAGAGAAATATTTTTTTCCGTACGGCAGAACTGCCTGTATTGTTTTTTGTTACTAATCATTGTAGGTGTCCCAGTTCAATTTAGCTATTTCTTTATTAATTTTTTCTGCTTCTGCCGGTGCTATTTTTACGCTTTCATTTATTTTAACGGCAGCAGGTTTATAATTTTTTTTATTGGTTGTCTTAACAAGTTTCCGGCACCGCGTTATAATTTTATTAAAATTTTTACCTAAATCAACATAGTTCACAGTAAGGCAGTTGGCTGGTTTAAATAATTTCATATCAGTGTTGATCTGTTTTTCCAGGTAATATATCTGTTTTACTATTCGTTCATAAAGCGGCCGCGTTTTCAGGTAATTAATATTTTCAGGCATTACAGACCAGAAAGCATTTTCTTTTATTTTTAAGCGGTAACGGGTCTGTAAAATTGACTGTGCTGTGAAAAAAGGATGACGTTTAATGAATATTAATTTTGCATCCGGAAACATGGCAGCTATAAGCTGAAGACGCTGTCCGGCATTAAGATTTTTAAAAATAAAAGGTTTTTGCCACCGGTTAATAATGGCTCTGATTTCTTTGCTGATCGCTGCCGCAGTTTCTTTGTTGAAATCACTATCATTAATGAAATGCCGGTCCAGGGGCAGCCAGCGGTACCAGAAATTACCACACTCACTAGGGGCATGCATTCCGCAGCGGGCAGTATTGCCCTGCTCGGAGTAGAAACAGTTATGCGGTTTTTGTTTAAATATTTTATCACTTAGCCAGCAGCCCCAAAACAAGTTACGAAAAAAAGCAGCAGCCAGGTTGTCAATATATAAAAGATCAAGTTGGTTGGTAAGGGACTGATAAAGAACAGTTGAGCCGCTGCGCGGTGCGCCAATAATAAAAGCCGGCTGACATTGCAGCTTGCCGGCAGCGTATTTTTCAATTTTTTTCCTTTCCGGTATTTTTATTAAAGGACTGATGCTTTTTAAAAAATGATTTTTAAAATAAGTAATATAATTGACGGGATTTAAATATTTAATCATAATTCAAGACTGTTGATAAACGGTTGTCTTTTTTACTACCCGGGCAGGATTCCCGGCTATAATCTGGTCTTCTTCAGGAAAAGATTTTACTACCACTGCCCCGGCAGCAACAATGGTATGGTTGCCCAATTTAACGCCGGGCAGAATAATACAATCCGCACCCAGCCAGCAGTTATCACCGATAGTTATCGGTTCTGTTTGTATGTATTGGTGATAATTATTTATATTGTGATTCATTGAAATAATTTTTACTCCCGGACCAATCCAGGTGTTAGTACCGATATTGATACCGTTTCTGCCGTCAATATGGCACCATTTACTAAAACCGGGACACCTGGACCCGGGGTGAATATTGGCAGGCATAACAATAGTTGAACTCCAGTGAACCGGCCAGCTTACCTTAGTATTAAATCTTAATATTTTTTGTATAAAAAAAAATTTAACTAATTTTCGTAAAGAAAACTCCGGTTTAATAAAACCCTGGTTTTTAGTAAGCTTACAAAATAAAAAAAACAATTTTTTCATCTATATGCCTCAAAATATTTTAACTACTGTTTTTTACGGTTTTAATCATGATCAATAAATATATCAAATAGAACGCGCCTGCTGATATAGTCAGAGCGATCATCATGTTAATAAAACTTGCAGAAAAATAAAGCATGGCTCCTGTTCTTATAATTATCGAAAAAATAATCATAACCAAGCCAATCTCCTGCCGGTTTACAATCAGAAACGAAACACTTAAGGGGCTGGTGATAGAACGCAGGAAAACATACCCTATCATAAAACGGGCTATCTTTCCGCTTAAAACAAATTCAGCGCCAAAAAATAAATCAACTGCCAGCGGTGCAAATAATATAACTATAACAAGCGGAAAAAGCATTAAAAGAGTTATTTTTTTTATATATTTATAGATCAGAGCAGTAAAATCTTTAGTTTTATGATAGAGTTCTGTTGCTTCCTGATAAAATACGCGTCTGAACGATCTGCTAATAAGATTCATAGGCAGATTGATACCGCGGTTGGCCAGGCCGTAGATAGCTACCATTTCCGCTCCGAATTTAGCAGCAACCAGGTATACGGGAATATGGATAGAGAATGTATTTAGTAAGACTGAAGCAGTGTTTATAAAAGGAATTTTCAGATATTTTTTTAACATGGACCAGGAATTGGTAAAATCAGGCCGGTGTTTTTTGGTAAACCTTAAAAAGATATATAAATTAGCTGTTACAGCGCCTGTTAAAAAAGAAAGCAGCAGGTAGATTAGACTGTTGCTGATCAGCAAAGCAATAAGAACAGGAGTAATACGGAATACGGTTGTTTCTATGACAGTACTTTGGGAAAAAAGACCGAATCGTTTGTGCCGGATTAATAGTTGGCAATTGATCTCCTTAATTCCTTTTAAAGCTATTCCGGCAATTATCAAAAGTAAATATGGTTTTAATTTAAGAGCATTAAGTAAGTGTAAAAACCATACCCCGCAGGTAAAAAATATAACAGATAAAACAGCGATAAATAATGCCAGAGCCAGGTAAGATAAAGCCAGTACTCCGTCCGCATCTTTTTCTTTTTTCGGCAAGACTATGGCCAGTTCCAGTTTGAAAGCAGATATTACGGAAAAAGTTCCTACTAATGATATATAAAGATCCAGTAAACCAATATCTGTTTTACTGAAATATTTTAGCAGTAACGGCAATGATACCAGTCCGATTATTTGGCCCAGCGAAGTGCCGGTAAAAACTTTTAAAATATTTTTTGATGATGCAGATAATTGCGGCAATTTAAACATTTTGTTTTATTCAATAAAATAATTATAATTTATAAACCTTATCACTGGCTTGGTTTACAGCATTACGCATATCAACCACCAGTTTGGCCCGGGCAGCTATAGCTTCACAGTCAAATTGTTTATGTATAGTTGTAAAAACTATTACGTCCATTTTCCGGATTAATTCATCGGTTAAGGTGCTGCTGGTAAAAGTGTGGCCGTTGTTGGTTTTAACCTGGGGCACATAGGGATCATGGTAATAAACCCGCCCCCCTTTCTGTAATACTTCATCAATGATTTTAAGAGCAGGTGATTCACGCGCATCACCTATATCAGCTTTATAAGCCACGCCCATAAAAAGTATTTTTGCGCCGTTAATAGCTTTTTGCTGGCGGTTAAGGGCAGAGGTGATTTTAATGGTCATTCTATGCGGCATAAGGTTTTCAATATGGCCGGCTGTATTAAGCATGGTCAGATCAAATTGATAATTTTTGGCGATATGTTCCAGATAAAAGGGATCCAGCGGTATGCAGTGACCGCCGATACCGGGACCGGGATAAAAGGCCTGAAAGCCGTAGGGCTTAGTCTCGGCAGCTTCTATTACTTCCCAGATATTAATATCCATTTTTCCGCACAGAAGCGCCATCTCGTTAATAAGGGAAATATTAATGAGGCGGTAAGTATTTTCCAGTATTTTTACCATCTCTGCTATACGTGGAGAACTGACTGTATGCAGATTGTGAATAGCTTTCTGATAAAGTGTACAGCCTATTTGCAGCCCGTCTTTATTAACAGCACCGATAACTTTGGGGGTATTTTCTGTTTTATATTTTTTATTGCCCGGATCCACCCTTTCCGGTGAAAAGGCCAGCCAAAAATCTTTGCCGTTTTGCAGGCCGGATTCCTTTTCAATTATAGGAAGTAAAACATTTTCGGTAGTGGTAGGATAGGTAGTACTTTCCAGCGCTACAAAAGTAGCTGGTTTAATATAACGTCCGATCTCGGTACAGGCTTTTTCCATAAAGGTCATGTCCGGTTTTTTGAACTTATCCAGAGGTGTGGGCACACAAATAAGTATGGCATCACAGTCAGCTATTTTAGAAAAATCAGTTACTGCTTGAAGTTTATTATTGCTGATAATAGTTTTCAGATCAGTATCATTTACGTCTGCAATGTAATTATGCCCGCGGTTGATCATATCTGCTTTGCGGGTGTCTTTTTCAAAACCGATTACTTTGATATTGTTTTTGGCAAAAGTTACTGCCAAAGGCAGGCCCACATACCCCAGTCCGAGTACACCTACTACCTCCTGATTGGCTTTTATTTTTTTTAATAATACTTCTTTGTGATTCATTTTTTTATTTCCTGTTTTTTTCTTTAAGTCCTTTTGCAGTTATAACATAAGCCCGGCCGCTGCGGGGGCAAACCAGGTCATCACCCAGTAATTCTCCTTCATGGCTGATCCAGCCTTTTTGCCGGGCCGGTGTTCCGTAAACAACGGCATGGTCCGGCACGTCTTTGGTTACCACAGCGCCGGCGCCGATAAAACAGTATTTACCCAGGGTTACCCCGCAAATTATAGTAGCGTTGGCGCCAATAGAAGCGCCCTCCCTGACTGTGGTGATTTTATATTCATCCTTACGGGAAACAAAAGCACGCGGGTTCATAACATTGGTAAAGACACAGGAGGGCCCGCAAAAGACATAGTCATGTAAAATCACTTTATCATAGACGGAAATATTATTTTGTAATTTACAGTTATTACCAATCACAGCCTCGCTGCTGATATTAACATTTTGTCCCAGTATACAGTTGGCTCCTATACGGGCCCCGGACATTATATGGGAGAAATGCCATATTTTGCTGCCTGCACCTATCTGTGCTCCTTTATCCACATAGGAGGATTCATGTACAAAATAGTTTTTTTTTTCTTTCACTACATATACCTTTAATAACTTAATTTTTCCATGAGTTGAATACCGGAGAGAATATCGTCTTTGCAGGGAAAATGATGCCACTGATCCCTGGCAATATAATGATACAGCGTATCATGGCCTTTGCCGTATATATGATCCAGGGTAAAGTCCATATCCGGTTTGGATATGTCTTTTACATCCCAGAAATTTATAGTATTGAGGTTGGTTCCTGACAGACGCACTGTTCCATTTTCTGCTATCAGGGAAAATTCAGTTAAATAATTTTGCCGGAAAGTACTGACAGTAGCGTTGATACTACCGACAGTACCGTTGCTAAAGGAACAAACCGTGGAAATAGTATCAAATACTTCCAGATTCCGCAGGGATCCGCCGATACCTTTGGCTTCTTTCAATTTGCCGAAAAAATAATGAATCATATCTACATAATGACTGGCCTGAGTATAGAGCACACCACCGTCCAGTTCTTTAGTACCGTGCCAGTCATTATTGAAGTAGTTGTTGTTACGGTTCCAGAAAATGTTGCAGACAAACTGGTGTATTTTTCCCAGCTGGTTGCTGTCAATAGTTTTTTTTATAAAAGCGATAAGAGGATTGTAACGGTTTTGGTAAACCGGCAGTAAGGTTTTACCTGCTTTTTCTATACGGGAATAGAGTTCATAAGCCTCGCGTACGGTTATAGATACAGGTTTTTCTACTAAAATATAAGGCGCAGATGTATGTTCTGCAATATCAGCAGCATGCCTGGGGTGCAGACCCGAGGGAGTTAATACTGCTATCACGTCAGCATCTTTAATCAGTTTATAATCGGTAAAGTAGGGGACGTTTAGTTTTTGGCCGGTATTACGGGCTTTTTCTTCTTTTATATCACACACACAGCAGATCTTTATACCGCTGTTGCTTTGAATAGCTTCAATGTGTCTATGGGATATACGGCCGCAACCTACCAGAGCGATTTTTTTCATTTTTTTTCCTTAAAAATAATATTTGTTATCAGCAATTATGCAAATTATCAGAGTTCCTTAGCTAAAAAAATTTCATTTTTATTATAGAGTTGTTTATTACTGCAGTTTATAAGCAGCTCGTTATGTTTACAGCGCGGCCTGTTGATAGTTTTATAGGTAATACCGCGCTGGTTGAGTAGATTGCTGACCAGCAGGCGTAATTCATCATCACCGTAAAGAGCGATATTAGAGTATTTTTCCAGATTATGCTGATCCAGCCTGGTGCTGATCTTTAATTCCAGTTCTTGTACGTCAGCCAGGGTGCGTTTAATAAACCGAAAAGTTTTTTTTAATTTTTCTTCAAAGCCTTTGGGTGTTATAATATACTGCAGGGAGCGCCCGCTTAAATTTTTGGTTTTTACCAGACCTTTATTGATCATTCGTTTCAGGGCCAGGTTAACACTGCCCAGAGAAAGGCCTGTTTTTTGGGAAAGCTGACGCTGGTTTAAATTATTAACATCTGTAAGCTGATTTAGTAAAGCATCTTCCTTGTTCATTACTTGAACAGTTTAGCATATATCAGCAGTGAATGCAATTATTTTTTCAGGAATTATTTAATTTTTTTCTTTCCCGGTCAAAAAACCAGCCCCATTTAGTAAAGTAACGGATCGCGGAAATGATATGCCGTATTTTGACCCGGAAGTTGTTATAGGACTGGCGCGCATAGATATGATAAATCTTTTCTTTGGGATAGTAGATAGTCTGGTAGGACTGTCTGATACGCCGGGAAAAATCAATATCCTCAAAATAAAGAAAAAAGCGTTTGTCAAAAGCGCCTATTTTTTGTAACGCTTCTCCTCTGACCAGCATAAAACAGCCGGAAAGATGGGGTATCTGCTGAATGTTATTTTCATTCATATTTTGCATTTCATAGCGGGTATTGATTTTATTGACAAATTTTTGCGGCAGGATCTTGTGAAACATGCGTACCAGGGAATCGCGCGGGGCCGGCAGTCTGCGGTGGACATACTGAAAAGAACCGTCCGGGTAAAGCACCTTGGGACTCATCATGCCTATGGAATGGTGTTTGTCCATATAATCTATCATATTAAGCAGAGTTTTACCATTGAACCAGACATCCGGGTTAAGGATCAGATGATAGCGGGCGCCGCCGTTATGATGAAATATATCCTGGATGGCTATATTGTGAGCTTTGCCGAAACCGATGTTTTTTTTATTTCTAATGTATTTAATACTGCCGTTATACTGTTGTATATGATCGTAAATATTATTCCGGGTAGAGTTATCGATAATATAGAGCTGGCGGGAAGGAATGCCGGCGGTAAAGAAACTGTTGATAGTTTTTTTCAGTACTTCCGGGTCATTGTTATAGGTAACTATACTGCATGAAAGGTTTATCATGGTTTCTTCCGTTTGCTGTTATCTCCTGATAATCGGTTAAAACAGGAATATATATAAATTTTTTTTTCCCGTTGTTTAACATGTTGTACCTTAATATAACACTTTTATACAAAAATTGGGAAATTTTTTTTCGTTTCTGTTTGCTCTTGCTTTTTTTATAAGGTGATTGTAATAACGGGAATGAAAGCAAAAATATTTAATATTTTATGGTATAATTGCTTTTTTACTAAAAGCAGATAAATAATATGCGTACTTATATCCGAACCGGAACCAAAGAGAAGAATTTTTTTCAGGATTGGCGTGATTTCTGGACAGAGATACTTGATCTGCAAAAATACCGCTTTTTCATCAAATACCGCGTGGGCGCTCAGTTAAAGGTAAAGTATCAGCGTAGTGTGTTGGGACTTATCTGGTCTTTACTTAATCCGCTTTTTATTTTGCTTATTTACGCTGTTGTATTCGGATATCTTATCGGCAGGAATATTCCTGATTTTCATATTTATCTGTTTGCCGGACTGGTTCCTTTTACTGCTTTTCGTACTATGACTATAAGCGGGGGTAAAAGTCTGTTTAACAGTGAAACGCTTATAAAAAAAAGTTCCATGAGTAAACTGGTATATCCGACTATAAGTTGTTTATATGCTATAGTAGAGATGGTCCTGACCCTGGTCGGGGTTTTTATTATACTTATTGCTTTTGGCGCCCGTTTTTCTCCGGCTATGTTTATTTTGCCCGTCTCAGTAACTGTTTTATTCATTGGTGGCTACGGGTGTGCTTTGATAGCTATGTTTTTAATGGTGTGGTTTCGTGATTTTGAACACTTTTTAACTGTTTTTTTCCGCGGTTATTATTTTATGTCTCCGGTGTTATTGCGGCCTGATATGCTGGGTAAATATAAAGCGGTAATGCTTTATAATCCGATGACCTATATGATCAATCTATTCCGGGCACCAATTTATAAAAGCGCATTACCGGCATTAAAAGACTGGTATATTGCGGGAGGAACTTCTTTATTAATTTTTATTATAGGTCTGCTTCTGTATAAAAGGAACCGTTATGAATATATCTACCACCTCTAACAAGCGGGCTTATATTGATCTGCAAAATGTTTCCCTGACTTTTCATAAATTCGGTCCTAAGCGGTCTTTTAAAGAAACGTTTATTTCCTGGTTTTCAAGTAAAAATTATGGCCGGGCCAATACTTTTTCTGTTTTAAAAAATATTTCCTTATCCATAAATACCGGTGAAAAAGTAGGTATAATCGGCAAAAACGGTTCCGGTAAAACAACTCTTTTAAAACTTATTACCGGTATCTACCGCCCGGTAGAGGGCCGTATAAGGGTAACCGGACATATAGTGCCGCTTTTGGAGATAGCTACCGGTGCCAATCCCCAGCTTTCCGGCGAGGAAAATGTTTATCTTATAAGTGCTATGTATGGAAAAAATCCTTATGAAATCAAAAATAAAATAAATGATATATTTTCTTTTGCCGGCCTGGAAAATTTTGCTCAAACACCGGTAAAGTATTATTCCAGCGGCATGAAATCCCGTTTAATGTTCTCTATTGCAACTACGCTTAATCCGGAGATCATGCTTAATGACGAGGTTTTCGCCGGGGGTGATGAAGAGTTTAAACATAAAGCCAAGAAGAGGCTTGACCAGATGATTGATAAAGCGCATATCTCTGTTTTTGTAAGTCATAATTTACAACTGTTAAGGCAGTTAACCAGTCGGTTAATATGGCTTAAGGATGGAAAAATTGAAGCAGATGGTGACTTTAAAAAAGTGATTTACTTGTATCATAAGTACATAAAAAATTAATATGATTTTTAATTTTTTCAAAAAAAGATTTGAGTATAGGAGATTAAAGAAAAGCGGACTCTTTGATAAACATTTTTATCTAAGACATTACCCGGATGTTCGTGACCAAAAGGTGGATCCTCTGCTGCATTATATTAATTTTGGTGCTCATGAAAAACGTCAGCCGAATGAGTTTTTTGATACTGCTTATTACTTGCGGAATTATCCTGAAATAACAGACCTGGGGATTAATCCGCTATATTATTATTTAAAGAAGATTAAAACAGAAGCAGCAGAAACAGTTAACGTATTATGCCGGACCTATAATCATGAAAAGACTATTGCAAAGTGTCTTGACGGTATTATTATGCAGAAGACAAGGCATAAGATTAAAATAATTATCGGTGATGATGGTTCCCGGGATGATACTTTAAAAATTATTTCAAGCTACCAGAAAAGGTATCCTCATTATTTTCGGAAAGTATGTACATCTGAAAATGCAGGCTCAGTTAATAATCTGGTTAAGATAAGCTGCTTTATTGGCAGTCAGTATGTAGCAATATGTGATGGTGATGACTACTGGACTGATCCGGCCAAACTTGAAAAGCAGGTCGGGTTCCTTCAGAATAATCCTGACTATACAGTTTGTTTTCATAAAGTAATAATGAATTATCCCGGCGAGACAGGTAAAAACAGGCTAGCTCCTGCGAAAGTGAACACAACCAGCGGGTTTAATGATCTGTTAAAAGGCAATTATATTTATATGAGCAGTGTTGTTTACAGGTGGCAGTTTCCAGAGGGGTTAAAGAGTGATAAAATAAGAACAGATGTTTTGCCATTTGACTGGCAGATTCATCTCCTGCACTCGCTTCAGGGGAAAATTCGTTTTTTCCCGAAGGCGATGTCTGTTTATACCCGCGATGTAGATGGGATGTGGTATCTCTCTGATGCTCCGGATGAGTTACACTTAAAGTATGGAGTTAAGGAAATCAAGTTATTTCAGCACATGCTTTCTTTTGCTGCTCAGCAAGAGAAGGATTTTTTAAAGGGTGTTCAGAAAAAACTTATTACAACCTTAATCGTTTATTGTTTTAAGTATGGAGTTATTGAAAAATTAAAATATTTAATTTCAGAGTTCAGATCACTTGTTTATAGTGTATTAGGGATAGAAAATGCTGATAAACGAGATACTTTTTTAAAGGAGATTGATAAAGGTCTTGATCCCTTTAGAAAGATAACCATTAGTGTAGTAATCACCGCGTATAATCATGAGAAATATCTCAGGAAATGTATTGATTCTGTTTTAAAACAAAGAGGGAACTTTAATCTTGAAATAATTATCGGTGATGATTATTCCACTGATAATAGTAATATTATAATCAATGACTTTCAGAAAGATCATAAAAACATCAAGGTATTAAAGACGGATAAAAACCTGGGTATGCTTAAAAATCTCGAGCGCTGCTTTGCCGCGTGCACAGGCGATTTTATTGCGGTATGCGAGGGAGATGATTACTGGCTTAGTAATTTAAAGCTTCTGAAGCAGCTGGTTTTTTTACTTGCTAATAAAGACTGTGATATGTGTTTTAACTGGCTTTTGTTGAAAAAAGAGGAGCAAGGGGAATATTTGCCTCATCCGCAGCAGGGGAAATTGAATAAAACAAGTTATTCTTTTAATGAAGTGATTAAAAGTCCATTTATCGGTAATTTTTCCTGTTGTTTTTACAGGGCCGAGGCTGTCCACCATATTCCGGAAAAGTATTACAAGGAGTCATTCGCAGCTGACTGGCTTTTTAACAGCTGCATTGCTTTTAACGGAAAGGTTGGATTTGTAAAAGAACTGCTCAGTGTCTACCGTATTCATGATAAAGGACAGTGGTCTGGTAAATCAAAAACAGACATGAAAAAACAGATTCGGAAAACGCAAAATACTTTTATCAGATTTTTTAAGCATGATTATTATTTAGATTTTATTGATGATAATGAAGTAAAATTGTCATTGTTGAAAATAGCTGATTACGCAATATTAGAAAACATGTTATTGGAAGTGGATATTATCAGGCTGGTTCATGATGAGTTGCTGATCAATGGCTGGCATTTTTTTTATGATAAGGATCCTATAGTATATTATAAAAAATGTCTTGCCTTAGAGGATGTTGAAACCGGGAAGGTTTATAAGGCCTATAACATGAAAACAGTTGAAAGAGAGGATGTTCTGGATTATTTGGGCTATGACAGGCAGACTGCCTGTCAGATGATCGGGTTTTCATTTCACAGAAAAATAGAACTGGATCGTAACAAAAATTACCGTCTTATAATATTGTTAGCAGGCTCTCCTGCTAAATATATGTACAAGACCAATATTTATTTACGCAGAACTTTAAATACCTGGAAAATTACCTATGGATCCGATCAGAATAACTAAACCCTATCTGCCTAACAAAAAAAAATACACCGGCTATCTGGATAAAATTTATACTAATAACTGGCTGACAAATGACGGCCCTGTTTTGCAGGAGTTGACCGGGCGCCTGGAAAATTATTTGGGGGTTAGAAATTTATTGTTGGTGGCAAATGGTACACTTGCCCTGCAGATAGCCTACCGTCTGCTTGAGATAAAACATGTTTTAACAACACCATTTACTTTTATTGCTACCGCCAGCAGCTTGTTATGGGATAAATATGAGCTGCAGTTTTCTGATATTGATCCTTTTACATTTAATATGGATCCTGAAAAAATACCTGCCGCAAACATTGATGCAGTGGTGCCGGTTCACGTTTTTGGTAATCCTTGTGCAGTAGACAAAATCGCGAAACTGTCAGACCAGCAGAAAATCAGAATAATATATGACGCGGCGCATGCTTTCGGGGTGCGTTATAATGATAAAAGCATTTTAAATTACGGTGATATTTCTGTCTTAAGTTTTCATGCCACGAAAATATTTCATACTATCGAGGGCGGCGGATTGATCATAAAGGATGATGATCTTTATCATAAAGCGAAAGCAATCATAAATTTCGGGTTTTCTGATGGCAATATAAATGAACTCGGAATCAATGCAAAGATGAATGAGTTTCAGGCAGCCATGGGTTTGTGTGTTCTTGACGATTTTAAGATTATTCTGGAGAAAAGGAAATTTATTTTTAATACATACAGAGAAAAGCTGGCTGATTATGTTCAATTTCAGAAACTGCATGATCATATTCAGTGGAATTACAGCTATACACCGGTAGTTTTTAAATCAGAAGCAGATTTATTAAAAGTCTGTTCTCTTCTCCAGGAAAACAATGTTTTCCCAAGGCGTTATTTTTTCCCTTCTCTAAATATGTTGAGTTGTTTACAGTTTAAAATAAAAATGGATAACTCTGAAGCTCTGTCGAAAAAAATTTTATGCTTGCCGATGTTTTTTGAAATAACCGAAAAGCAGATTACCTTTATTTGTGAACTGGTTAAACAGGCTCTGGATTGAAATGATTAACAGATTTTTCATAATCGGAAACCCCAGGTCAGGGACGACCTTGCTGCGTTTAATGCTGAATCGTCATCCCATGATGGTGGTTCCGCCTGAGGCCGGATTTCTGGTTTGGCTGCATAAAGAGTTTGGAGAAAGATTTGAGGTTAATCAATTTATAAATCGATTGAGAACCACAAAAAAAATTGAGAACTGGAAACTTGATTTTGAAGAATTAACTGAAATTTTAATGGAGAAAAATCCGGGTTCATATAGTGAACTTATGGATGCTGTTTATATATATTATTATAATTGCGTTCTAAACAGAAGGAATGTTAAGCAGGTTGGGGATAAGAATAATTATTATCTTAATCATATCAATTTATTGAATGAACTTTATCCTGAGGCCAAATATATACATATTATCAGGGACGGCCGCAGTGTAGCTGTTTCGTATAAAAATATTATGAAAAAAAAAATTGATAATAAGCATGCCCCCAGACTGGCAACAGACATGAGGGAGATAGCTGCTGAATGGCGCAGTAATGTTTTAAAAGTTGAGAAAAGTTTTTCTGAAATTAAAAAGGATTTGTGTACTACGGTCAGATTTGAAGATTTGGTTAATGACCCCGGGGATGTACTTAAGAATATTTGCAGTTTTTTAGGGATTTCGTTTGCCCGGGAAATGTTGGGCTATTATCAAACACAAGCAGCAGATGGTCTGGAGCCGCCAGCCTATTTTAACTGGAAAGAGAAAAATACTTTGCCGATAATAAAAGAAGAGGCGAACAGGTATCAAGAGCTGTCAAATAATGAAATTTATGAATTTGAAAAAATTAACGGTAGTTTGCTGGAAAGGCTTGGTTATAAATGTATTTCCTGACTAAGACGGGAGAGGTATAATTATGGCAAAATCATCTGTGAAGCAGGTTATTCTGCATGCAGGACTCCACAAGACATCAACTTCCAGTATTCAGAAAACTTTATACTCTGAAAAGAACAAATCTTTTTTACATGATAAAGGTTATTTTTATATCGAGGACTGGCATTTTAATAACTCAGTACCTATTTATAGTCTATTTTCCGAAAATCCTGATGCATACCATATGCACCAACGGTATAACAGGTATATTGCGGATATAAAAATACTAAACAAAAAATATTTAAATGAATTTCACAATCAAGTCCGGTGTACTTCCTTTCCCAGTTTGATCATATCTGGTGAAGATATTTCATTGCTTAATAAAGACTGCCTGAAAAAATTAGATAATTTTTTCAAAGATCAATTTTCAGAAGATGTTGCTGTAAAGATTATAATTTTTGTTCGTAATCCGATTACATGGATTGCCAGTTCTGTTCAGGAAAATGTAAAAATAGGCTTAACTGTTGATGAACAGCTGGATGATATGAAAAAGAAAATATCAAGATTATACCGAAACAGGATCAGTAAGTTTATAAAGGTTTTCGGTAGGGACAATGTGCGGGTGGTCAGTTTTGAAGATAGTATACAAAGTTTTCAAGGACCAGTCGGTTTTTTTTTATCAATTTTGGGGTTTTCAAAACAAGAAATTGGTAATTTTTTCATTGAACGGGCAAATGTGGGCATGTCTGATTTTGCAGTAAACTTTCTTGATTATATTAATAAAAAAGAACCATTACTGGTTAATGGCAAACTTAATCCAGTCAGACGCAGAGGCGATATCACGTCACTGCATAAAATGAAAGGCGCCAAATTTGATTTATCTGTTAAGCTAAAAAGAGAGCTGTATGAGCTTGCTGTTTCGGATATGCAGTGGCTAAAGAAAAAATTTAATATTAATTACCTTGATAATAATTTTAAAAATAATATTATTAATAATAAACTTAATGATCACCTTGCAGAAGAGATCGAGAAAATAATTCCAACTTTTTCATTAGCCTTGTTATTACTTTTAAAAGATTTTATCTCCCTTAG
>Ga0102934_1000937_pt1 | contig 20090 bp, 19 predicted proteins | sample SalPonR2_A_D1_MG_FD_78175 | JGI IMG/M metagenome (GOLD analysis project Ga0102934, IMG submission 78175) | Salt pond soil microbial communities from South San Francisco under conditions of wetland restoration - Salt Pond MetaG R2_A_D1_MG | ecosystem: Environmental > Aquatic > Marine > Intertidal... | reverse complement strand
CTGACAACAAAAGATAACAAAGAATCAAATTATAATAAATAATAAAAGGTGATGAGAGTCCGGTTCCCTTTGAGGGAACTCCCACTCATCAAGCCACCGCCTTTGGCGGGGGTGTCTGACTATAAATACGTTTCCGCTTTACCCGCCGGAGTTTATAAAAGCATTCAAATTTTATTAAACGAAGTTTTGGCCGGCCCCTATCGCGAAGAGGTCTACAAACAATATCTTCGGCAAAAATCAACCTGCTCCGACCCGGCAAAAATATTACCCAAAATTAAATTAAAGTATTATAGAAAAAAGAAGGAACCCGCTTTCGGTGATCTCAAGTGCGCTCAATGCGGTAAAATCGGAATCGATGTCGGCTCGACCTTTAAACCTTATCCAAACAGTAAAATTAAACACTTTTGCGAAGATTGCACGATCAAAAATTACAAAGAACAATACGGATTCGAAACCTTTGAAGCGGCCGAAGCCAGAAGGAGGAGAATGTTTGATGTGGGTTATTTATTCAATGAAATAATGACGGATGAATATTTGCAAAGAACAGGGAAAGAATACAAAGACCTGGAGCTGGAAGAGATGCGGGAAATTGCGGAGTCCTCCAAAGAGTTTTACAATCTTTTGTTTAGCAAGAATGAAAAAGAAAGAATCGAGCGGATTGAAGATCAGAAGGAAATTGAAAAGGAATTGCGCAAAAAATTAAACCGGATCGACCTTGATAGTCTTTTTGGCAATAAAAATTTGGATTGGCCCGCCTGGATGGATTGCGCTTGGCGGAGAATTCCTTGCCGGGAAGACGATTGCCCGATTTGTGGGAAAATAAAGCAAGACGAGGAGAAGTATCGGAAAAATGGGGAGGATTCGGATAATTTTGAAAGGGTAGCCGAAGACATACAAGAAAATTTTACCGAGGCCTTGCAAACGATCAAAAAGGACGCCGAAGAAAAAGGATTGGAGATTGAAAATCTTGGGGAAGTAAAAATTCCTCCCCGGCCGGAAGAATTTTCTTTATATAACAATGTAAACGAATGGAGGAAAAGTATTATGAGCTTGATGCAATCCGCTCGAAATTTAAACAACTCCTGGGTCAAAACCGAAGATGGCAAGGACCTGGAATGGTATGCCAGCCTCTTGGCGACCAAGACCTACAGGCAGTTATGCAATCGTTGGCACATTGACAACGGAGATGATTACGGGGAAGAAGATTTTGAATATACCCAATACGTTCTCAAAGAAACACTAAAAATACTAAGCGAAACTCTAAACGAACTCGGACAGCAAAACAACAAAAACAAAAAAGATTTTAAATTGGCTTCTTTTTTTCTGAGTAATATCAAAGAAGATATTTTACAGATATAGAATAGTGAAAGTATAAAATTTATATTGTGCCGTCCACATCTACCACAAATAATCTCAAGAATTGTTCAGTTTTATAAACACTTTTTATCCAAGCAACGACCATTTCCATCTTCTGCTTGATTTGATCAAAGAGGAGGAAGAGGGTGGAGACAAATGGCAACCGAAAACCAAGCAGGAGAAAGAGGAAAGAATTTGAAGAACACGGCATTGAACGGCTGGAAATCGTCGACAAAGAGGGTAAAAACAATGAATAATTTGCCCAAGCTCCGTTCTTGTTTTTTATTTTTGGGAGTGATAAATTAAAAATAACTAATATAAAACACAAAAAAGAGGTTAACACCTTTTTTTAATAGATTGTTCGATTTTTATAAGTGATCAGGGTTTGCAAAATACAGAATTTATTAAAGAAATTATAATTTATACATAAAATGTTCAAGCCAAAAACCGAAAAAATAGAAAAAATTTTTGAATTTAATAAAAAACACGTTTCGCAATTGGAGGATTTGTTATCCGGTAATGTTTGTATGTATATTGATTACGCCAATGTAAGGCCATGGGCTGACAAACTCGGATGGAACATTGATTTAAAGAGATTGAAGCAGTTTATAGATTCTTTTCAAAATATAAATTCCGCAAAAATATATAACGGAACCTTGGAAGGAGATGAGAAGTCGGAAGCGGAAAGCAAAGAATTAAGCAAACTTTTCGGGGAAGATTTTAAGACAAAGCCGGTAAAAATAATGAAACATTCTATTGATTACACCAGTATAAAATCTTCTTCCACCGACTTGTTGGATCAATTTATTAGACGTTGCTTACTTCGAAAATATGATATTGAAACGATAGAGTATTTAAATCGAAAATTTTATGAAATGAATAAACTCGGCGAGTATTATATTGAAGATCGTAAGTGTAATTTTGATGTTGAGATAAGTAGGGATATGATTTTGGATTTCGAGAGAAACAATGTTGATACTTTTGCTCTATGGAGCGGGGATAGTGATTTTTACGACCCGGTTAAACAATTATTAAAGGAAGAAAAAAAAGTTATTTTATTTGCCACGGCCCGAAGAGTGGCGAGAGAGTTAAATGAACTAAGAAACGAAGGACTAATAATTTATGATATAAAAAAGATTAGAAATTTTATTTGTTACAATAAGCAAATTCAAGAAGATGTTAAAAATCATCTAAACGCAAAAGAGACCCCATAAGGGCCTCTAAGCTATAGAATTCGCGAAAGTCACAAAAATGACTTTCTATAATTAATTATAATACAATTATAAAAGATGTCAATAGATATAAATTGATGATAATGGATGTAAATTATGAAAGAATTAAAAAGCATAAAAATATATGAACGAACAAAATTTACCAAAATCGGAATTTATTTTCTATACTACGCCCAACGGAGATATCAAAATTGAGGTTTTTTTGGCGGATGAAACCATTTGGTTAACCCAAAAGAAAATGGCCGATCTTTTTGATGTGGAGGTAAACACTATTAATTACCATCTTAAAGAGATTTTCAAATCAGGTGAGCTTGAGGAAAATTCAGTTATTCGAAAAATTCGAATAACTGCCGATGACGGAAAAGCTTATTTGAATAATTTTTACAATCTTGACGCTATCATTGCCGTCGGCTACAGAGTAAACTCCAAACGTGCCACTCAATTCAGAATTTGGGCGACTCAAGTTCTAAAAAATTATATTATCAAGGGCTTTGCAATTGACGATGATAGATTAAAACAAGGTGAAAATGTTTTTGGCAAAGATTATTTCCGAGAGCTTTTGGAAAGAGTTCGTTCCATTCGCGCCAGTGAACGAAGAATTTATCAGCAAATTACGGATATATTCGCCGAGTGTAGTACGGATTACAATCCGGACTCCGAAATCACTAAGGAGTTCTTCGCCATGGTGCAAAATAAATTCCATTTCGCCATCACCGGTCAAACCGCTCCCGAGATTATTGAAAGCAAGGCTGACAAAAACAAAGCCAATATGGGCTTGACCACTTGGAAAAACGCTCCCAAAGGCAGAATTTTACCTTCGGATGTGACAGTTGCCAAAAATTATTTACAAGAAAAAGAGATCAAACGCCTGGAAAGAACCGTTTCCGGATTTTTTGACCACATTGAAAACCTGATTGAAAACCGCCAAACATTCACCATGAAGGAATTCGCCCAAAGCGTGGATAAATTTTTGAATTTCAATGAATACAAAATTTTAGACGGTAAAGGAAAGACCCCTAAGGAAAGAGCCGACAAAAAAGCCCTGGAAGAATACAAAAAATACAACAAGCACCAAAAAATAGAATCCGATTTTGACAAGCAAATCAAGAAAATGAGAAAACAAAAGAACAGCCCCTGATCGTTTTAATGATTTTATTCAAATTTACCCTTTAAAATTTGAATACATAAACCCATATTCAAAATTAAAACAAAAAGCACCCGTTAGCCGAGTCAAAAGTTCGGCTTTTTTAATGTTTGAGCTTGAGAGCAACAAAAGCACCGTTTTTAAATTTCTCCTGTGCGCCGGCGGGCATGAGAGATATCTCTGGAGATAAATCCAATGAAATAAAATAGCAAAAAACTCGCAGTTTTCAATATTTCGAAGCTTGATTCCGGGGAATAAAACTGCTAAATTAAAATTATCTAATATAAAACTCAAAAAGGAGGCCGAAACGGCTTTTTTAATATAATTTAGGGGCCTAAGAACAAAAGTGGCCTGATTTTGGGGGCGAAGGGTAGACATGTTATAATAAATATATATTTTAAGAAATATTGTTATCGCATCGTAGTTTAGTTGAGAGATAAAAATATAGATCATATGACTAAATTAAAAAGTTTCCCTAAAATTGATAGGCCACGAGAACGATTTATGGAAAGAGGTCCAGATGCGCTCTCAAAGAGTGATCTTTTAGCTGTTCTGATTGGTAGTGGAATTAAGGGAAAAAATGTAAAGAAGCTTTCAGAACAGATAATCAGGAAATTTGGAAACAAGTTTTTAGATATTACGGTTAATGATCTTTTAGAAATTCCTGGGGTCGGAAAAGCAAAGGCGCTTCAGATCGTGTCTGCACTAGCCTTGGTCAAGCGTTTTTATGAAGAACTTGGACCCCAGTATAATATCGTTTTGTCTGCGCAGGACGCAGTGTCTTTGACTTCAGAAATTAGAAATAAAAAGAAAGAGTATCTTGTTTGCTTGTATCTCAACGCGCGAAACGCTTTGTTGAAAAAAGAAGTAATTTCAATTGGCACTTTGGACAAAAACATTGTGCACCCGCGAGAAATTTTTGGACCCGCTGTTGAACTGCGAGCAGCTGGCGTTGTTTTGCTTCACAATCACCCATCAGGAGATGTGGAACCCAGCAAACAAGATGCCGAGGTGGTAGAGAAAATTTTGGAGGCGGGAAAAATCATGGGTGTAAATGTTATAGATTTTATTATCGTAAGTAAAAACGAAGTGCAGAGTATGTTTGCTGAGGCGCAAGTGTCGAGAGATAAAAATGCCCATTATATTTCTGATGGGGTTCAAGGCTCCCTTTTTGATTTATTAGAGAATGAGAGACCAGTGTACGAAATATCAGCCGAGAAAATAAAAGAAACGTATATTTACATTCCACGGGTAAAAGAAAACCACTTTCAACTTCACAATCGAAGGTATATCGGTAATAAGTATCAATTGATTGATTGGATCTTTTCGATTTTGGATAAAGAATGCGAAGGAAAATCTTTTACTGATATTTTTGCCGGAACAGGCGTTGTCGGTGCTGTTGCCAGTAAGCACTTTGATGAAATCATCCTAAACGATTTTCTCTACTCAAACTATACAATTTACAAGGCATTTTTTGATAATGGAGATTGGAGCCCAGAAAAAGTTAATAATATTATAAAGAACTATAATAATATCAACGGAGAGGATTTGGCCGACAATTATTTTTCAATAAATTTTGGTGGTAAATATTTCTCAACAGAGTCTGCAAGAATCATAGGATTTGTTCGAGAGAACATCGAGGAAAACAAGGAAAAACTTACTGAGCGAGAATATAATATGCTTATTTCATCTCTTATTTATTCGATGGATAAGATAGCGAACACCGTGGGGCATTATGATGCTTATTTCAAAAAAGAAACGGTGAATGATAAATTCTTCATGCGACCAATAGACCCTGTTAAAACAAAAAGGGTTTCAATTTTCAGAGAAGAGGCGAACCAGCTAGTAAGGAAAATTCAGACTGATATTGTTTATATTGATCCCCCTTATAACTCTAGGCAATATAGCCGGTTTTATCATGTTTTAGAAACTCTTACAAAATGGGATAAACCTGAATTGCATGGGGTTGCATTAAAGCCTGAACCAGAAAATATGAGCGATTATTGCCGTGTTAGTGCAAAAGATCGTTTTACTGAATTAGTGCAGGATGTTAATACGAAATATCTTGTTGTTTCGTATAACAATACCTATGATTCAAAAAGCGGTTCATCGCAGAATAAAATTACCTTAGAAGAAATCAAAGACATCCTTGGTCGTAAAGGTAGAACTAAAATTTTTGAAAAAAACTACAGACATTTCAACGCAGGGAATACCGACTTTAATAACCACAAAGAATATTTGTTTGTAACCAAAATCAATTATGAATAATAAAATTAACAGGTCGCCATTATTTTACGTTGGGGACAAATATAAACTGATGAAGCAGTTATTAGATTTTTTCCCGAACAGAGTAAACAATTTTTACGAGCCATTTGTTGGAGGTGGTACGGTCTTTTTGAATGTAGAAGCAAACAAATACTTTTTGAATGATGTTGATAAACATCTTGTCGATATACATAAATTTCTAATTTCTAGTGCCACAAATCCAGATAAGTTTTTTCAAGAGGTCGAAAAAATTATCTATAAATATAAACTTTCTCGTTCTTACAAGGAAGATATTGTGCCGGAATCCCTAAAGAAAAAATTCAAAAAGACCTATTACGCACGGTTCAACAAGGAAGGTTATGAAAAATTGAGAGCCCATGTCAACAAGAATCAAAAAAATGATCCTCTGGTTTTATATATTCTGTTGATTTATGGTTTCAACAGGATGCTGAGATTTAATGGTGGAGGAAAATTCAATCTACCTGTCGGAAATGTTGACTTTAACAAAAATGTAAAACACGCATTAGAAAATTACTTTGATTTTGTCTCGAATAAAAAAATTCGTTTTACGTCTCAAGATTTCAGAAAATTTTTCGAGAAAAAGGATTTCGAAAAGGACGATTTTATTTACTTTGATCCTCCCTATTTAATTACTGCGAGTGAATATAACAAGCTATGGAATCAAGAATCAGAGAGCGAGTTATTAAAACTCATTGACGAGTTGGATGCTGAGGGGGTTAGGTTCGCTTTGTCCAACATTACGCACTACAACGGGAGTAAGAACAATTCACTTATTGAGTGGATAAAAAAATATAATGCTTACGAGATTAAAAGCAACTACATTAGCTATCACGACAACACAAAAAAGAGGATTAAAGAAGTTTTGATTACAAATTATTAATTATGCCAAGAGAAGCAGCATACAAACCGTTATTGTTCACCACAACTCTCAGAAACCCTGAGCGGTTGAAGTGGTTTCTTGCCGTCTTAAAAGATTATGATGGCCAGGTTTTAACCGATGAATTAGCAGAGACAATAGCTGGTGAAATCATCAGAATTGGTCTCTATAAACCGATGAGGTTGTCTGCCCCGATTAAACGTAAACTTAAAGCAAAAGAGCCGCTAACGGATCAAGAGGTGGCAAAAGTGCTAAAAGATAACCCTCAAAATCACAAAGAGGCAGGATTTAACAAGGGCTGGCCTTCTCGCTTTGATACATGGTTCAAGATTGCTAAAGAACTTGGTTTTGTATTTTACAGAACTGGAGAAAAAATACAGTTTTCAGAGATAGGTTTAAAGCTCGTGGATAGTGAGCATCCAGAATTTGAACAGCAGGCATTTTTAAATGCGTTTGTAAAATATCAAAGTAATAGTCCGTTTCGAAGAGTAAAAAATGAAAATGTGCCTTTGATCTTACTTTTAGAAGTGATTTCAAAGTTGAACGCTGATAAAGAATTTAACGACGCTGGAATCTCAAAACTTGAGTTACCGCTGGTTATTTATTGGAAAGACAACAATGCAGAGAAATTGTACCAGCGGATCAAAAAACTCCGTGAGGACTTCGGATATTCCCCAAGCTGGGAAGTAATTATTGATATTTGCAGACATGAAATCATGGAAGGACAGGATATTGTCCGCGACAACAAGTCGATCATGGTCGACTACCCTGATGAATTCATCAGAAAAATGCGACTGACAGGACTCATATCATTGCGTGGAGGTGGAAGGTTTATCGATATAAACAAAAAGGAGCAAGACAAGGTGGATTATGTGCTCGCAAACTATTCTGACTATAAAAAGTATGATGACGAGAAAGAGTATTTTGACTATATTTCAAAAGTTGACAAGAAACTTATTTCTTATGCGCCCACACCGGTATCAATAGCTGAACAGGATAAATTCTTAGAAAAATGGGTGGATGTTTATACGTGGGACACAATCAGAATTGAGTTACTGAATCTAGCTAAAAAACAATTGACTAAAGATGGGGTGTTGAAATATTTAGCCAGCCCTATCCGGCTTGAATTTTTAACCGCCCTTGCCGTCAAATCAAAATTTCCAAATGTAAAAGTCATCCCCAATTATCCAATTGACGACGAAGGTATTCCAACAGCGACAGCCGGAGGAGTAGGAAATACCGGAGATATAGAATGTTTTGAAGACATAAATGGAATCTTGATCGAGGTGACGATGTCAGAAGGGCGCACCCAGACAATGATGGAAGTGTGGCCGATCAGTCGACATTTGACGGAATTCAGCAAGAAAGCAGAAAATTCAATGTGTTATTTTGTGGCTCCAAGCATCTTCAGTGATTCCGCAAAGCAGATCGAGTATGTAAAGCAAACCGAAAATCTTTTCATCTCCCCTAAAACAATTGACGAATTTTTGGAGCACTTGGAAAACAACTCTATGCTTTATGTTATTGAATAAAATACCAACAATAAATGCGGCTTCCTTTAATAATTACTCTTGGCCATCAACGCTCCAGGAATTTAAAGACATAAATATTGTTCTCGGGTGGAATGGATCAGGAAAAACAATAATATCAAGGCTACTCAGGTCTTTTGAGAAAGGTGAATTTTCAAAACTACAAGCAGACGACACTTTCTCTATATCCTTAGATGGAATTGTAAAAAAAGAGAATGAGCTTTCAGGACACGAAGAAAAGATCAGAGTTTTCAATGAAGATTATGTGAAAGAAATTACAACTGTCAGTCAGCTGCCCTATGTGTTTTACTTGGGCGAGGAGTCTGTTGATTATTCTGTAAAAGAAAAAGAAATTTCCGATCTAGAAAGTAAGCTGAAAAAATGTCCTGATAATCACTCTAGTATTGCTGAAAATACAGCACAACTCATCCGTCGCACTTCCGGTATGGGGAATATACAAAAAGAACTGGAAAGTGGTTTTTATGATTCTTATAATAAGAATAGTTTTGAAAAACGCTTTGGTAAAATACAGGAATCTATAAATAGTAACCAACAAACTATAGATGATTTCAGAATCGACGATGAGGAAGAACTGCAATCCTTGCTAAATCAATTAACACAACAAGTTAATAGAGAACGGGAGTATAAAAAAGTAAAAAAATGGGATGAATGGCTGGTAAACAATATCGATCAAATAAATCTTATTCTTCAAAGTATTCCCACTCATGAACCATCACAAAGAATTCTGGACTATAAAGAAGATTATAAGAAATACTCATGGATAAGAGAGGGTGTTGAGGTGCATAACTTGACAGATGAAGAACATCAACAAAAAACATGTATTTTTTGTAATAGCCATATTAATAATAGGAATGAACTAATAAAACATTTTTCAGACGATATAATTAAGCTGAATAAAGATATAGACGAAATCAGTGAAAAAATTGACGTCGCCATAACCGAGCTTTCAACTGAAAGTGATTTTTATTCAGACATCAAGACGAATGTCGTTGGAAAGCTAAAAGAGATAAAAGAAAAATTGACAAACAAAAAAGAGTCACCAATCAATCTAATTGAAAATCAAAATTTTGAAAGCATAGTTGGTGATGAACCAAATGAGGGCGACATAAAAACAACCGCGCATAAAATTGAAGCCCATTATGTTGCAGAGGTTTACGAAAAATATAAAAACGCAAAAGAAGCATACGAAGAATGTGCGAAAGAGCAAGCAGCGTTACATGAAAACATAAAAGATTCAAAACGTGAACTAGGTGAATTAAAGGCAAGAGCAAAAAATATCCATGAACCAGCACAAAAACTTAATGCACTATTGCACATCACTTTTCCCTATAAGCAAATTGAACTTCAAGATTCTGAAGATGGGATAGGATATGAACTTACGCGAAATGGAACAGCGTGCCCATTTGCCACCTTAAGCGAGGGAGAAAGAAACTTTATTGCACTTGCGTATTTTCTCATCTCACTTAATACCGAGGACGAGGCGCAAAAATTTGCTGAAAACGGTATTGTCGTCATTGATGATCCAGTGTCCAGTTTAGATAAAAATTCCATATTTCAGATTTTTTCAATAATCGCGGGTGAAATTGAGACAAGAGCACAAAGACAGTACTTACTTTTTACACATAATTTGGACTTTTATTCTCATTTACACGACCATTTCAAAAGTAGTATAGATAGCGGGGATATTCCTTTATACCAAGCCCATTTCAATGAAAATGGATCAAGTATTGGAGATATTCATCCCATGCTAAAAAAGTTTAAATCAGATTATCAATATACGGTAAGTCTTTTGTGGGATAAAAAGGATAACTGTTCTTTAGACGATGCATACCTTGTAGTAAATTTGTTGCGTCGCGCATGGGAAACCTTTCTTCACTTCAAGTTTAGCAGTACTGGTGATATCAAAAGTATGCTTGATAAAGCTTACGCAGAGGCGGTTATTGAAAAACAAAAGAGTATGCACGGAGCACCTCAGGCTCGATTAGATAGAATAGCCGAAGAATTTAAACAAAACAGTTTGGCGATGTATCGATTTGTAAACTATGGATCCCATAAATTCAATGATGTAGATACGATAGATGAATCAATACTTTATGAAGCTTCAAAGCGCATTTCGGATTTCTTTTATGTTGTTAATCTAATAGATAAGCATCATCATCAAAAGATTACAAATACAGGGAGCTAATTTTGCATTTTACAATTTTTTCTAAAACGTAAAATTAGTTTGTGCGCACATAAGGCGATCGGTGCAAGCACAAAGAGCTACCAAGAACATCACCGAAGCCACAGAGCAAATGTTTTTGGGGTCAGATTTTTAATTCTGAATAGTTTAAAGAGATATATATTTGCTAAAAAATAAAATTCATAATATGGCATTAATAAAATGTATGGAGTGCGGAAACGAAGTTTCTGACAAAGCATCTCATTGCCCAAAGTGTGGCAATCCTATTTCGGAAAAAATACAGACAGTTGAGACTACAAGTAAAAAATGGAAAATGGTTAAGCTGATTTCTGTAGTGTTGATTATATTAGGTTTTTTTATGGGTTTTGGTAATATTAATACTGGAAATGAGTTGTCAGTGTGGGTTGGTTTTAACATCCTATTTATAGGAGTTGTTTTATTGCTCATTGGGAAATTAGGAGCTTGGTGGACTAATAAGTAGGATGAATTGAGAATTGGGGTCAGATTTTGAATTTTAAGAATTTGAAGAGATATATATTTTCTAAAAAATAAAATTAACAAAAAAGAATATATATTCGTATATATATTCGAATATATATTCTTTCGCAAAATAATATGTCTATGAGAAAAATTGAAAATAGTGAGATTAGAAAGATTTTTAGGCACGGAGATAGCCGTGCCATCACCTTGCCGGCTGAATTATTGCGTGAACTGGGCTGGCGCGACAACCAAAAGCTTGTCGCCAAAAAATACGGCGACGGGATTTTGATTAAGGATTGGGAGAATAATTAAAATTTTTATATAATTAAAAAATAATTTATAAATTATGGAAACTCAAAAAATAAAAGTAAGAGGGGATATAAAATTACCAGATGTCATAAAAGATTTATCTTGTGGTAAATTAAAAATTCCATCCTTCCAAAGAAATTATGTTTGGGAAAAAACCAGAGTGAGAGATTTGTTGGATAGTATTTATAAAGAATTTCCAATCGGAACTTTTTTTATTTGGAATGCACCTAGTAAATATAAAAAATTTTTTAAAGAGATCAAGGAATTAAAGCTTCCTAGGCCCCATTCATATGAAACCATAGACTTTATATTAGATGGCCAACAAAGAATTGTTTCCCTTTATGCGGTTATCAAGGGAATAACTCTTGAAAAAAAAGATTACTCCCAAATTTGTTTTGATTTAGAAAGAAAAGAGTTTGTAATTAGGGCTCGCCCCTCCTCTCATCAAATTCCAGTTTATAAAATGTTTGATGAGGAAAACCCTTTTAAAATTTATGAGCAGCTTAGGCACGAACACAGAGAACCTTATAGTAATTGTTATAACATTTTTAAAACATATCCGTTTTCAGTTGTTACTGTAATAGAAAAAGATTTGCCAGATGCAATAAAGATTTTTGAACGCATTAATCAAGGTGGAAAAAAATTAAGTTTGTTTGATTTAGTTTCAGCTAGCACATGGAGTGTCGATTTTGATTTAAGACAAAAATATGATGAATTAAAAAAAGATTTTGTAGAGAAAGGTTATGGGACAATTTCTCCAGAGTCTGTTTTATTTGCTCTGGGTTTGTGCATAAAAGGACATGCTAAAAATAAAAATTTATTAGAAATGAAAAGCGGTGAAGTTAAAGATGCCTGGGGAGATGTGGTTGAATCAATGAATTTAGCAGTGGATTATCTTTCTAATAATCAAGGCGTGAAAATATTTGCCTTTTTACCTTATCCCGTAATGTTACCTCTTTTAACTTATTTGTATTATCAAAACAATAAAAAGTCATTAACTAAAAGTCAGTCAGAGTATATTCATAAATGGTTTTGGAAGTCAGCGCTTGGCGAAAGGTATGCTTCTACCGTTCAATCATATTTAGAAGAAGACAGAAAAAAAGTGATGGATAGAATATTGCAAAAAAAAGAGCCTAAGCTTCCATTCCCAATAACTTTAAGTCCGGAAAAAATAAAAGAGTCAAGATTAGGGGTGAAATCAGCCTTAAGAAATTCATTTTTTTGTTTACTTGCATTGAAAGAACCCAGGAATTTTAAAAATGGTGAAAAAATAACCTTGGATAATAATATATGCTCTAAGTTTAATGATTCTAATAAGCACCATATATTCCCAGCAGCTTATTTAAAGAGAAATAAAATTGATAATTTTAATTCATTGGCCAATTTTTGTTTTATACCCAGTCAATTAAATAAGGAAATATCTGACAAAAAACCTAGTGATTATTTTTCCAATTACAGAAAAATAAATCCTGATTTTGAAAAAACCTTAAAAACTCATTTAATTCCTTTTGGAGATTTTATAAAAAATAATAATTATGAAAAATTTTTGGAACATAGATCAAGTTTAATTTTTGATGAATTGCAGAAATTGGCCGAAGAACAATTTTTACTAGAAGGCGAAAACGAGGCAGTAGATAATCTCGAAAATAGTTTAAGAAATTTTATCCATAAAATTTTATTAGATAAAGCCGGCAAATTTTATTGGAAAGAAAGCGTACCACAAGATATTCAAAACATTGTGTCAAAAAAAATAAACAAACATATAAGGCAATATCCCAATGAAAATCTTGATGTTGATGACGAGAGAGTTCTTCTATCTTTTTTAGATATCATGGATTATTTTAAAATTATTTCATCTAATTCAAAATATTTTAAAGAAATTTTTCCTTCCATGAAAGACCTTGAAGAAAACTTTAAAAAATTTAAAGAATATAGAAACGCAATTAAACACAACAGAGAGATGACTTCAATTATAAGAAAAAACGGCGAAGCCTCTATGGAATGGTTATGGGGTTTTGTTAAAAATTATTAAGACAATGCTAAAAGTCAGGTTGAAAAAAATGATATTAAACTTAATGATCAAATTGTAATATGTGGAGATAAAGCCGTAGAAGCAAAAACAAAATTAACTAATAACAATAAAATCAAAGCTTTAAAAGGTTCGATGGTTCATGGTGTAGATGCCCCCCCCCCGCTTTTAAACAGCATAATTATAAAAGATTAAGAGATCAATTAATTAAAAAAGGAGTTTTGATCAGAGGAAGAGGGTGTTATATTTTTAATAGTTTAAGTGCGGCAACGTCCGTAGTCTTGGCAAGATTAGTTGTTGTTCCATCTGAACGGAGAATAAAAAAATAATAGATATTAATAGAAAATATAAGGACAAAAGAAAAAAAATATAGTTTTGGCTAATAAAATAAAAATGTTAACTAATTTATAGATGTATTTGATTAATTTTAAATGTTTATGATCTATACCAAAAAAATCCAAAAAGCCGTGGATTTGGCTATTAAGACTCATGAAATAGACCAAAAGCAAAAAAGAAAGGGCAAGGATATTGCCTATATTGCTCACCCTTTGACGGTGGGGTTGATTTTAGCGCGAGTTAAGGCTTCGGAGAACGTGATTATAGCCGGACTTTTGCATGATATTATTGAGGACGGGTTAGAAGACCCGGGAGTTGCTAAGCAAAACATAAAAGACAAGTTCGGGGAGGAGGTTTTGGATTTGGTTATGAGTGTAAGCGAGAAAAACAAGGATCTGAGTTGGGAGGAGAGAAAGAAAAATTTTTTGAAAGAGTTAAAAGAATTTTCCCAGGACTCTTTATTATTAAAATCAGCTGACATTATAAATAATTTAAATGAAATAGTAGATGACTATGAAAAGGATGGTGATGAGATGTTTAGTAGATTCAATGCTCCCAAGGAACGGGTTTTGGGGCATAAGTTGGAAGCCATTGAGATCATCTTGAATCAATATCCGGATAATCCCTTGGCTCGTGACTTAGAAAAAACAGCTCAAAGGGTAAAAGAAATTCAAAAAGATTAAACAAAAAAGTTATAGGATTAGTTTATAATAATTTTAAATGCTAACTAAATCAGGATTTCTAAAATATTTACAATGCTCCAAGGCCTTGTGGCTTTATAAAAACAGGCGGGATCTTTTGCCTGAAGTGGATGAAAACAAGCAAGCTATTTTTGACACCGGTTATGAAGTGGAGAGTTATGCTTATAAATTATTTCCCGGTGGAGCCTCTGCTTTTGAGGATGGTGATAGTTTTTGGGAGCCCATAGAAAAGACGAAAAAATTGATAAATGAAAAAAGGAAAATAATATATCAGCCCAGTTTTTTGGCTGAAAATTTATTTTGTCGATCAGATATTGTTGAATATGATGAAGATAATGATTGTTGGGATATTATAGAAGTTAAAAGTAGCACCCAGCCCCATGATATCCACTATAAGGATCTCTCTTTTCAAAAGATTTGTTTGGAAAGGAGTGGAATAAAAGTGGGTAGAATTTTTTTAATTCATGTGAATAATCAATATGTAAAAAACGGAGAGATAGAGCCGGAAAAACTTCTGGTGAAGAGTGATATAACAGCCGAGGTTGAGAATATTAGAGAGGACACAAAACTGGAGATCAAAGATGCTTTGAATGTTATTTTTTTGCCCAATGAGCCGGATGTTAGAATTTTAAGGCAATGCCACCGGCCCTATGACTGTGATTTTATAGATTATTGCTTTAAAGATACGCCGGAAGATTCAATTTATTCCATTGCCGGGGCGTTGGGTGGTAAAAAACTGGATAAACTTTTAGATGAGGGTATTTTGAAAGTGTCTGATATACCTCCGGAGATGCTGACTACCAAAAAATTGGAAAAGCATCACCATGTTACCAAGCATAATATCGTTCACATTGAAAAAGAAAACATTAAAAAAGAATTGGAAAAAATTGAATATCCTATATATTATCTGGATTATGAAACTTACTCTTCAGCTGTTCCCATTTTTGACGGGTATAGACCCTATCAGAGAATAGTTTTTCAATATTCACTTCACGTGCAAAGAGAGCCGGGAGGAGAGTTGGAGCATTATTATTTTTTGGCCCGAGACTTTAAAGATCCCACTAAAGATTTGTCAAAGTCTTTGAGAGAGGTGGTAGGCGAGAAAGGGAGCTTTATAGCTTGGAACAAGGGATTTGAGGAAGGGTGTAATTTGGAAATGGGGGATAGGTGTCCGGAGTTTGAAAATTTTTATGAGGATATAAACAGAAGGATGCTTGATTTGATGGATATTTTTAAAAAAGGTTATTATGTTCACAAAGATTTCCACGGGAGCGCTTCGTTGAAAAAGGTTTTGCCGGCAACAGTTCCGGAATTGTCTTATCATAATTTGGGAATTCAGGAAGGGATGACTGCCTCAAATAATTGGGGAAAAATGATGAAAAAAGATATTCCAGACAAAGAAAAAAATCGTTTGTATGAAGATTTATTGGACTATTGTGAGTTAGATACTTTGGCTATGGTGAAAATTTTGGAAAAATTAGAAAAGGAAATTAAATAAAAAAGTTCCGGGGTTAGGTTTTAGTTAATTCACGATAATTAACAGGATAAATCTTGAATCTTGAATTTTAATTTACTGGACGTTTCCGGGGAACACCGCTTATCGGTACCTGGAAGAGTTGGAAGAAGAAAATAGAATAGAACAAACCCAAGAATCCGGCCGAGGCGTCCGCTACCGGCCTTCCAAGTGACCGCCTAAATGTATCACACTGCAGTGTGATACATTCTTCCCGCCTTTGTTTTTGAGTATAAGGTGTTAAATAAATAGTCGATTTTTATGCCTCCTAAAAAAGAAGAAAACAATTTTGCTTTTATTGACGGACAAAATTTACATTTGGGAACAAATTCGGACAATCCTCCATGGCAAGTTGATTTTGCTTTATTGAGAAAATATCTGGGTAAAAAGTATAATGTTTCCAGGGCTTATTATTTTTTGGGCTATACAATGGAGGAAAACGATAGTTTATACGACAAGATACAAGAGGCTGGTTTTGTTTTAAAGTTTCGTGAGCACAATTCTTCAATGATCGGAAAAAAGAAAGGAAATGTTGATTCCGATATTATTTTTACGATTATGAAGAAAATGTACAAAAGAGAAGCTTTTGATAAAGTAGTGTTGATCTCCGGAGATGGGGATTACAGAATGTTAGTTGATTTTTTAATAGAAGAAGGAAAGTTTCAGAAGATATTGTTTCCAAATAAAACATTTGCTTCTTCTTTGTATAAAAAAATAACAAGGAAATATTTTGATTACCTTGTTAATGTGAAGCATAGAATTGAATGCGGCCAAAATAAAAAAGGGGGCCATTGATCATCTACAGATGATCGCAGGGACCCTTTTTGTCTTGATCAATTATATTTTATCATGTTGATATTTTATGTCAATAGATCGGTAAAAAACAAGTTTTGTAAAAATGCGGTTTCGGGTTTTTTAGGATAAAACTCGAATTTTGAATAATTAACTAAAATAATAAAAATTACAGCTTCGCAAATAGGAAAGAGATAAAAATAATAATATGCAACCGGATTATAATTTGGACAAAATAAAATTCGCAACCGATCCGCCCACATTCGGGCGGGCCGTCGCTCTTTATGAAAAAGGTAAAGTTACGGATCTTCGAGAAGACGCGGGCGGATATTCGGCTGTGGTAATGGGCACTACCCCCTATGAGGTTTTTGTTTTATCAAAAAAATTTGACCATGGCGGGTGCGATTGCTATTTAGGGCAGAGAGGTATTCTGTGCAAACACATGGTAGCAGTAGCTATCTATGCCGTTAAAAAAGGAGAAAAATTAAGCGAGAAAGAAAAAAGGGTTTTGTCGGAGCCTGAATTCAGCGGCAAAAAAGGAGAGTTAAGCAAAGAAGAATTAAATAAAGTAAAAGCCGAGATTACCGCCGCTATGAGGTATATTAAACCGTATAACGGCCCTTCCCGTATTTGGTTTGCCTATCAAAATTCTTTAGCGGAAGGAGTGAGCCGTTTGTCAGCTATTGTGTCCGAGCTTCCGGCGAGTAAACAAACAGCCGATCTGTTGGTTAACCTGCTTTTAAGGTTGGATAAGAAATTGTGCTATGGAGGTGTTGATGATTCAGATGGGACGGTGGGGGTTTTTATGACAGGCTTGGTCGGCGTCTTGGAAGCGTTTTCAGAAACAGAGCCGAAATGCATAAGGTCATTTAAAAAATTGTGCGACAGAGAAACTTGTTTCGATTGGGAGGCGCCATTGATTGGCATTATGGATAGCGAATAGGGAAAAGATTGAGACTTTTTTATAGCGGGCGTTTGTTCGGTCGCTTTTTTATTTTTTTGTTTGTCAACTATGTTAATTTTTAATAAATATTTGACAAAGATTTTTAAAAACCATAAAATAAAGATAGAATTATTAAATAAAAATATGCATAAAGTTCAAGAAAAAATTTTAAAATTAGCCGGTGAGGTTAATTTGTATGATTTAACCTTGCGCGAGATCGGTAAAAGAATCGGAGAAGGGGATAGTCCGCAAAAGATCAAGCATCACTTGAATCAGCTGGCGCGTAAAGGTCTTATCCGGACTGATAAGAAAAAAAAGATCATTGAGAAAGTGGGGCCGGGGGTTAAATCTTCCGGTAAAGTTGTTAGTTTGCCCATAATGGGAGATGCTAATTGTGGAGAGGCGACTTGCTTGGCTGAGGATTATGTAGAAGGTTACCTCCATTTATCCAAAGGAATTTTGGGAAATTTATCTCAAAGAAAAAATAATCTCTTTGTTTTGCGCGCAATAGGTTCCTCGATGAATAAAGCGGTTATAGATAGTCAACGACTAGAGGACGGTGATTATGTTTTGATTGATAAAGACAAAAAGAGACCTTCTAACGGAGACTATGTAGCTTCAATTATAGATGGCGCGGCAAATATAAAGAAGTTCTACAGGCAAGATGATTATATTGTTTTAGTGTCAGAGTCTACCCAGGATATACCCCCGATCTATATTCATAAGGGCGATATAGATGATTATTTGGTGGCCGGCACCGTGGTGAAAGTTTTAAAACGTCCGGACGAGCTAAAGGAGCTTGAAATGGCCGCGGGTGATGATATGCACAAAGCATTTGGCGATATGTCCAAAGAAGAAAATAATTATTACAAGAATTTATGAGGCAGGGCGAGATTTGGCTTATTAAAATCCCCAGCTCGGTGGGCCATGAATATTTTAAGGATAGGCCGGCACTCATAGTCCAGTCCGACTTTATAACCAAAAAGAGCAAAGTTTGTACTATTGTCCCGTTGACATCTAATATTGGCAATCGCTCGGCAGATGATATAATAATTAAAAGGAATGATAGAAATAATTTGTATTGTGATTCGGTTTTAAAAGTTCAGCATTTTTATTCTTTTGATCGTTCCAGATTTGTCAAAAAATTGGTGATATAGATAGGGGTGTATGGAATAATATAGAAGAATATATAAAAAAACATTTTAATTTATAATAAAAGTATGCAAAATAATAAATGTCCATTATGTGGTTCTGATAATACAAAAGTTTGTGATAATAATTTTGCTTCTGCAAAAAGAGAAGGAGAACCCGCTGAAAGACGGAACAGCGAAGAAAATATATATAATTATTGTTGGGATTGTGAAAATGAATGGTAATTAAACAATTTTAAAATATACATTTTAATGTACATTTAAATATACATTTTTTTAGATAAAAAATAAAACAAAATTTTTTATGCGCAGACAAATTGAAAACCATAATGTTAGAAAAATTTATAAACATGGCGATAGCTACGCCATTACTCTGCCCAAGGGGTTGGTCCGGGAACTGGGTTGGCAGGACAATCAAAAGCTCGTAGCCAAAAAATACGGCGACGGGATATTGATCAAGGATTGGGAGGAGTCTGATTAATAATAAATTTCGGGGTCAGGCCCCGGTTAATTTACAAAGATTAACAGGATAAATCTTGAATTTTAATTTGCCGGATGTTTCCGGAAACACCACTTATCGATATCCGGAAGAATCGAAGGAAGAGAACAGAATAGAACAAACCCAAGAATTCAGCCGAGGCGTCCGCTACCGGCCTTCCAAGTGACCGCCTAAATGTATCATACTGCAGTGTGATACATTTAGATGTTACCATTTTCGCTTTATCTTGCCGGAGTCAATTTGATTTAATATTCAGCCTAAGACAAAAGAATTCAAACAGGAAATATCTAAATCGGAAAACAAGCTAAAGAAAGAAAAGCGGTTTATTCGGAGAGTGGAATTCAATAAATAGTTAAATAGTAATAGGCAGGAGTTAAACAAGAAATAATAAAAATTTTAACCTAATATAAAACAAAAATATAGATATACTTATTTAGTGTAAAAAAATATTGACACTGATGTATATTTTCTTGTAATGGGGTCAGGTCCCGGTTAATTCACGACAATTAACGAGATAAATCTTCAAGTGAAAAAGGTATTAAAATATTTATATCTGCAAAATTATGATAATAAAGATATTGGTTTTATTGTTATTCGGATTTATAATTTTCGGTATTATAAATTCGGGAGTGGTCTTTTGGCAAGAACAAACAAAAAAAGACAAAGAAGGCCTTTTGGGGTTTATCGCCATTGTGGTGTTTATTGCAATT
>Ga0102934_1000936_pt1 | contig 20104 bp, 21 predicted proteins | sample SalPonR2_A_D1_MG_FD_78175 | JGI IMG/M metagenome (GOLD analysis project Ga0102934, IMG submission 78175) | Salt pond soil microbial communities from South San Francisco under conditions of wetland restoration - Salt Pond MetaG R2_A_D1_MG | ecosystem: Environmental > Aquatic > Marine > Intertidal... | reverse complement strand
GTGGTGCCGAAGGCCGGATTTGAACCGGCACGGGCGTAACCCACTACCCCCTCAAGATAGCGTGTCTACCAATTCCACCACTTCGGCACTATTGGGTTTGCGGTGTCTGCTCGGCTGAAGACCCCTGGGCACCTGTAGCTTCAGAACCCCCCTCTGCCGCTGATTGGGAACCGCTATCTTCGGATGCTTCGCCCGGCGCTTCTGCATCTGCCGGAAGGGTTTGGGTCTGCTGGGCGGCGGGCTTGACATCGGAAACAACGGATTCATTGCCGCTTTTCGAGATATAGGCTAAGCTCAAGGATGTCAGCATGAAAACAATTGCCGCCACTGTTGTGGCTTTACCCAGAAAAGTCGTGGCACCGGTATTGCCAAAAAGGGTTTGATTGCCGGCACCGCCAAAAACAGCGCCCATATCAGCGCCCTTGCCGGTTTGCAAGAGCACGATGGCAATCAGCGCAAAAGAGACAAGCAGGTGTATAATAATTATTAAAATACTCATAGTCAGACGTTTAAAAGTTTAGTTTTGGTAGTGAATAATTTCACTAAAAGTTTCAGGTTTTAAGCTTGCGCCTCCCACAAGCGCCCCGTCAATATCCGCCTGGGCCATCAGTTCGACGATATTGTTAGGTTTGACGCTTCCGCCATACAGAATCCGGAGTTTTTCCGCCAGTTGGCTGCCAAGGGCTTTTGATATCAGTTTCCGGATATATGCATGCGCCTCTTCGGCTTGATCCGCAGTTGCGGTTTTGCCGGTGCCGATCGCCCACACCGGCTCGTATGCAAGCACTGGCGGATTTTCCGCATCGAAATTTATATTCTCTAACCCTTTTTGCACTTGTTTGTCAAGCACTGAAAATGTTTTTCCCCCATCCCTTTCAGATTCGGTTTCCCCAACACAGATCACAGGAATCAGGCTGGCGGCCATTGCCGCCTGAATTTTTTTATTCACTGTGCCATCGGTTTCGCCGAAAAACTGGCGTCTTTCCGAATGCCCGATAATTGCATACCGGCACCCGGCAGAGGCAAGCATCGGGGCGGAGATTTCACCCGTATACGCCCCCTCGGATTCCCAGAACAGATTCTGGGCCCCAAGCCCAATCGGGGAATCCGCAATGATTTCAGAGACGGTGGTCAGTGCGGTAAATGGCGGGGCGATCATTATATCCACCGTTTCGGTTTGCCTAACTAAATTAACCAGTTGTCGGGCTGTTTTCCCGGCTTCGGGGCAGGTTTTAAACATTTTCCAGTTACCGGCGATGAGCGGTTTGCGTGATGCCATATGTTACCTCCCGGGATTATTTATCACAATTTTGCCGCGACCAGTCCAGCCAGATCCACCATGCGCTCCGAATATCCGGCTTCATTGTCATACCATGAAAGGATCTTGACCATATTGTCCACCATATAGGTCACATCCGCATCAACAATGGATGAAAGCTTAGACCCGTTAAAATCGCAGGAAACCAATGGGTCTTCGCTATAGCCGAGGATGCCGGCCAGTGCCCCTTGAGAAGCCGATTTCAGGGCGCTTTTAACATCCTCTGCGTTTACGCCGGATTTATTGAGATCGGCGACCAGGTCGACAATTGAGACATTGGGCGTGGGTACGCGAATCGCCAGTCCGTTTAATTTGCCCTGAAGTTCGGGAATAACCAATCCAACAGCTTTGGCTGCGCCAGTGGTGGTGGGAATCATTGAAAGCGCGGCTGAACGCGCTCGGCGCAGATCCTTATGCGGGGCATCCAGCAACTGCTGATCCCCGGTATACGAATGTATTGTGGTCATAAGTCCGGCAGTGATGCCGAATTCATCATTTAACACCTTGGCCACCGGCGCCAGGCAATTGGTGGTGCAGGAGGCGTTGGACAGAATATGATGGCTGGCCGGATCATAGGTTTCCGCATTCACCCCTATGACAACGGTCAAATCCGGTTCCTTGGCCGGGGCGGAAATAATTACTTTTTGGGCTCCGGCTTCCAAATGTTTGGCTGCTCCCTGCCGATCCCGGAAAAGCCCGGTGCACTCGGCCACGATCTGCACCCCATCCCTCTTCCAGGGAAGGGCGGCCGGGTCCTTTTCCGCATACACGGCAATTGATTTTCCGCTGACTTCAATCGCATTCTCCTTTGGCACAATAGGGATGTCCAGGTTTCGATGGACCGAATCAAATTTCAACAAATGCGCCAGTGTGGCCGGATCCATTAAGTCATTGACAGCCACGATATCGATATCCGGCCTATTCAAAGCGGCCCGAAACACCATTCGGCCGATTCTTCCCATACCGTTAATAGCAATTTTTACGCTCATAGGAACCTCCTCTGAATGTTTTTCTCATTATCATCGCATCTTCCCCAGTATCCAGATAATATGCTGGTCGCTTGCCAATTATGGAGAATCCCGCTTTCTGATATAGACGGATAGCCGCCAGGTTTGCCGGTCTGACTTCCAGAAAAGCAGATTCAATCGGTTCAGGAATTTGATTCAGGCATTGATTGAAAAAGGCTGATGCAATGCCTTGGCGGCGATGACTATCCCGTACCGCCACTTTAAGCACATGCAATTCGCCGGCAATCAGACGAAAACAGAAATAACCGATGATTTGCCGGTGATCCAATTTTAATACATAGGTATAGGCATAATCACATGCCAGTTCATTGATAAAAGCCAAAACGCCCCATGGATTTTTGAATGCCTGTTGTTCGATAGACGCCACATCAGCTAAATCATGGATTCCCATGGGAGTGAGTTCTATCCAATTCATCCGCGCTTATTGCCTTTGACCAGCTCGCTGGCCAAAGAAATGCTTTTTTTGCCGTAAGTTTCAATGGTTTTCCCCATCGTATGGAGATCGGATTCCTTTTTTCTCAGATTGACCGACTTAATCAGCATTGGCAGATTTACCCCTGAAATCACTTCGATTTTTCCTTCTTCAAGGAAGGAATAACTTAGATTAGAAGGGGTGCCGCCGAACATGTCGGTCATAATGAGGATACCGTCATTTTGGTTCACTTCTTTAATTCCATTATTAATCTTTTTTCGCAGTGTTTCAACGTGTTCCCTCAGATCGATGGAAACAGCAGCGACAGCCTCCAGTCGAGCGTCAAAAATGGTTTCCGCCGTGTCAATCAGTATATCGCCGAATTGACCGTGCGTGACGATGACAATCCCTACCATATCTCTCCTTGAATTATACTTTCACATTAACATCCCGATGAGTCATATTGATCGGCCGGCCCGGTCGTTTGATGCTTTCGCAAATGGCCTCCGCAATGACAACGGAGCGATGCTGGCCGCCTGTGCAGCCGATGGCGATGGTTAAATAGGCTTTCCCTTCTTTTTCGTACAAAGGAATAAGAAAGTTTAAAAGATCCTGGAACTTATCAATAAATTCGCGTGCGACCGGATTGTTTAGCACGAAATGCTGAACTGCCTCATCCCGCCCGTTTTTGGCTTTAAGGTGGGGCACAAAAAAGGGGTTGGCAACAAATCGGACATCCATGATGATGTCTGTATCCGGAGGAATGCCGTGCTTAAAACCAAAGGATGTGACCTGAATCCGCATCGGAATGGCATTTAAGCTGCTTTTGGCAATGTCAAAGATAATCGATTTCAGATCATGGATGTTGTATTTCGAAGTGTCAAGAGCGCGCGTAGCCGAGTTTCTTAATGGCTCCAGCAGGTTTTTTTCCTCCCGGATGCCTTCCAAAAGGGGTTTGTCCTGGGCCAGGGGGTGATGACGGCGGGTTTCGCTGTAGCGCTTCACCAGAACCGTTTCCTCGGCTTCCAAAAACAGGATTTCAAAGTTATAATTTTTCTGCCGGAGATCATCAAGCACAGGCCCGTAGGTGGATAAAAACCGTTTTTCCCGAAGATCCATGACAAATGCCAGGCCATGAATATCCGCATCCCGATGAATCGGAAGTTCCAAAAATTTGGGCAGAAGTTCAGCCGGTAAGTTATCGACACAATAAAATCCAGCATCTTCAAATGCCGCTATTGCCGTACTTTTTCCCGAACCGGATAGGCCCGTGATGATGATAATTTTGAGTTTTTTCATGGATTCATACGGATTGGTCGTCAGGGCCTCTGCAGAATCATCAATTGACGGTTAAATTTAAACGGTGCGAACGGTTTTGCTACCTAAAACGCCTCATCCACTTCCTGAATGGTCCGAATGACGTCATCGGTTTCAGAGACTTCCAAAAGCCGGTTTTTAAACCCATCATCTTTTAATAGTTTAGATATTTGGGCCAAAAGCCGCAAATGGATGCCGGCTGAATTATCCGGCGTCAATAAGAGAAAAAAGATATGCGTGGGCTTTTTGTCAATGGCGTCAAAATTCACCCCTTTTCTGCTGAGGCCAAAGCCCAGGACCAGCTCAGAGAGATTTTTAAGCTTACCGTGCGGGATGCCAATGCCCCCGCCAATGCCGGTACTCCCTAAATGTTCCCGTTCAATAAGCACCCGTACCAGTTCTTTATGGTCCACCCGGGTGATATGGGATACCGGCAGGGTCAGTTCCTCCAGAACGCCTTTTTTATCAGTGGCCTGGAGATCCGTGTGGATGGTTTCTTTATGTAAAAAATCAAGGATTTTCATATGGCTGAAGTTTTCACGTCAGTACAAAACTGTTGATGCAGTCCGCGGGTTAATGATTATGATAGCGGTTGGATGAGGCCGAGGTCCCCGTCGTTTCGCCGGTAAATAACATTGATCTGATTGGTCCGGGCATTGGTAAAAACCAGAAAATTGTCCGGGATCAACTCCAACTGCATGCTGGCTTCTTCAATGTCCATGGGTTTATACTCGATATTTTGAACCCGTATCCGGGGGGATTCGTCTTCTTCTGCGGCAGCAGGCCCGGGATTGGGGGATTCCTGCAGGGTTTTTTCCTTCAACTCTCCGCGCGGGCCCTGTCGGTGCTTGCGGGTTTTCTGTTTATTTTTCTTAAGCTGTTTTTCGAGTTTGTCCAGCGCCAGGTCAATGGAGGAGTACATGTCGTTTGACTCTTCCCGGCAATTTAAGCTTAAGCGGTCGCCGATAAGCTTGATTTCCGTGATGTGCCGGATTTTTTCCACGGACAGGACCACGTTAGCTTCAGCGGGGTTGTCCAGCAGTTTATCAAATTTTTCGAGTTTGTTCGTGACATAGGATTTTAGGTTATCGGAGGGTTCAATGTTTTTAAATGTCACGGAAGTTTGCATGTTTTTTTCCTCCCTAAAATTGTTTCCGTTTGCTGGATGAGAGAATGCCTAAGTTTTCCCGGTATTTTGCAACGGTCCGGCGGGCAATGTCGATATCCTGGGCTTTGAGCATTTCCGCAATTTTTTTATCACTAAAGGGTTTTTTCGGGTTTTCCGATTCAATCATTTTGCGGATCTCTTCCTGCACGCTGGCCGAGGCGATGGTCTCCCCATGGGATCGGTTAATTGAGCTGTTAAAGAAAAATTTCAATTCAAATATGCCCTGGGGCGTATACGCGTATTTATTATTGGTCACGCGGCTGATGGTGGATTCGTGCATTTCTATGTCATCGGCCACATCCCGCAGGACCAATGGTTTTAAGTGGGAGATGCCGTATTCAAAAAAATCACGCTGGAATTTCACGAGACTTTCCATTACATTGTATATGGTTTTTCGCCGGTGCTGGATGCTTTTGATCAGCCACTCCGCCGACCGAAGCCGGTCCTTCAGGTAGCTTTTGGCCTCATCCGGAATCTGCTCCCCCTTTTTGGTCGCTTTTTTATAATAGGAATTGATTTGCACCCGGGGCATGTCGTCATCATTTAGCATGATCACGAAATCGTCCTCATATTTATAAACATATACATCTGGTACAATATATATCTGTTCATTCTCGGCAAACTGATCCCCGGGTTTGGGATCCAGCCGCTTGATCAGATTAACCGCGGCAATAACATTATCTAAATGCGTATTCAATGCCTTGGCAATAATTTTATACCGCTTATTTTCAAGATCTTTTAGATGCCCCTCGATGATTTGCGTAACCAAGGGATCATCAATACCTAAGTGGGCGGCCTGAATCAGCAGGCATTCCTTCAGGTCCCGTGCACAAATGCCCGGAGGATCAAATGTCTGCATTAATGTAAGGGTCTCTTCGACTTTATCAACCGGTGCATCGGCGATTTGCGATAGTTCCTCCACGCCCAGATCCAGATACCCGTCTTCGTTGATGCTGCCGATGATATAGCTGCCGATGGCTTCTTCTTCTTCCGTCGGCTTGGTCATCAACAGCTGCCATCTCAGATGATCGGCAAGCGAGGTTTTGCTGGCGGTAAACGCCTCATAATCCGGTGCTTCCTTTTTTTCAGATTCAAAATGGACTTTACCGGTGGAGCTGAACTCGTCCATGTAACTCTGCCAGTCCGCAAAGTCGTCAAATTTTTCTTCAATCGACACTTCCTGCGGGGATTCATTTTCTGCGGCGGGCTTTTCCGTCGCCTGCTCGGTATCTACTTCCTGCTCTTCTTCCAGCGTGGGATTGGTTTCCATCTCCTGCTGGATCATCTCAACCAATTCCATGCGGGATAATTGAAGCAGCTTAATAGCCATCTGCAGCTGGGGCGTCATGACCAGCTGTTGCTGCAAGCGAAGGTTTTGTTGAAGTTCAAGCGCCATATTAAAGTCTAAAATGATCTCCCAGATAAATTTGTCTGGCGGTCGGGCTGTCGGCAATCACATCCGGAGCGCCGGATTCGATGATCCGGCCATCGCTCAGGATATAGGCCTGATCACACACACCCAGGGTTTCCCGAACGTTGTGATCTGATATCAGTATCCCAATTCCGCGTTCTGAAAGGTGACGAATGATATTTTGGATATCAATGACCGCCAGCGGATCAATGCCGGCAAACGGTTCATCCAGCAGCATGAAGCTTGGATCAGTGGCCAGGGCCCGGGAGATCTCGAGTCGGCGCCGCTCTCCGCCGGACAGCAGGCCAGCCTTTTGCTGCATCAGCCGATGAATGCCAAGCTCTTCCAAAAGCGCCTCAGCTTTTTGTTTTTGCTCATACTTATTCGAGGTTAGGGTTTCCAAAATCGCCATGATATTTTGATAAACTGTTAGCTTGCCAAACACAGAGGCTTCCTGCGGTAGATAGCCGATGCCTTTTCGCGCCCGCTGATGCATGGGATAGCCGGTAATATTTTCTTCATTCAGAAACACATCGCCGCGATCCGGCTGAATCAATCCGACGGTCATATAAAACGTCGTGGTCTTGCCCGCCCCGTTAGGCCCCAACAGACCCACTACGCTTCCGCTGTAAATATCCAAATCCACGGCATCCACGACCCGTTTGCCGTTATAGATTTTTACCATATTAGTTAGCGAAAGAACTGTCATAGGGCGTCTGCCGGTAATTTGGGGCTCAGTTTTCAGTTTCCGTGTCTTCTTCGATTCGATGAATTATCGCATTTACGCGTTGCTCCGGGGCCCCGTCAACGATTATTTCACCGGTTTTTTGATTGAATGTGATTTGGCTGCCGGTCACCACATTGTTTTCACTCTTAATTTCGACCGATTTGCCGGTTAACACCAATGTTTGTTTTCTCGGATGGTAAACCGCCTGCTCGCAATGGGCGATTCGGTCTTCCATGATAATGCGGACCCCGCCGGAGGCCACCACTTTTTTAATATCCTCACGGGTCAGGGAGGATTCGGCCGAAGCACGTTTTGCATAAAACACCCGCAGCTTGGACGAGGCGATTTTGGTATTGGCCACGTCAACTTCAACATTTCCCATAAACTGAATATAATTCGACTCCCGTTGGGATACAAGTCTATCCGCGCGGATATGAAGTTTATTATTATCGCCGGGGGATGTTTTTTTGCCCGGTGATGTTTCAGCATAGGCAGGCATCAACCCGGCTGCGGAAGCCAGGCAGATGGCGATAAAAAAGATAAAAACCTGAAAAATTATAGGGTTAAAAATTTTCTGCCGCATCAATGGTTCCTTTTACATGCCCTTGGCATTCAAGGGTGCCGGTTGTCAGATCCACTTTCAGGGTATCTGCTGTCAGCTGAATGGCCGGACCGACAATACGGACGGCCGTTTGGGCTGATATTATATGCGAGTCACGGGTGTATTGCAAGGTTTCGGTTTTAAGCTGATACCGTTGGTTTTCAACGGTTACACGACCGGATACCGTCATATCATTTGTTTTTAAATTCAAAATGCCTTTATCTGCCGTCAAAGAAGCCTTGGATGGTGATGAATGTATAAAAAAAACGACGCGAATATCCGTCAGCCGCACCCGGTTTTGATCGGAAAGAAACTCGGCTGACCGGGCCTCAAGCCGCCATTGCGTCTTGCCTTCCTGGGTGGCGGTATGATGAAAATTGTTAATGGAAATCTCAGCCTTCTTTTGCGAAGGCGTATCCGGCGGCGCGGGCGGGTTGCCGGGCTTTTGGAGCGAAAAAAAGGATATAAGTAATGTGATGATTAAGAAAAGGGCGCCTCCGGCCAGAGCTGTTTTAAGCATGGTTTTCCGGCGCAATTGTCTATTTCCACTGCTCGATAAGGGCGTCCCAGAGGCCCTTGGATTTAATGATCATCTCGCAGACTTCGCGCACAGCGCCTTGCCCGCCGCATTTTTCAGTGATCATGTCCGCCTGTTCGCGGACGACTGAATGGGCGTCTGCCACAGCAATACTTAAACCCGCTTTCTTAAACATGGGCAAATCCGGCAGGTCGTCGCCCATAAAGGCGATTGACGAGGCCGGCAGCCCTGTTGCTTCCGTGATCCGATCAAACACCGCGCCCTTGTCCTGAATATTGTCATAAACCATATGAATACCTAATTCGCGGCAGCGGCGCAAAAGCGCCGGGGAGGCTCTGCCGGTCACAATTCCGGTCATGATGCCGGATTGATGAAGCATTTTGATGCCTAACCCGTCTTTGACATGGAATACTTTGGTTTCGGTCTGATCTTCGGTATAGGCGATGGCGCCTTCAGTTAATACACCGTCTACGTCTAACAGAAGCAGCTCAATCGGCTGGAAACGATCGGCAATCAGAGATTTTTTATCCATAGGGGAGGGCAAGGCTATTTAATCGCCTGTTGAATATGTTTCAGCTGGACAAGTAGTTCTTCGACATCATCAAGTTTTATCGCGTTGGGACCGTCAGAGAGCGCCTGATCGGGTTCTGGGTGGACTTCGATGAACAGGGCATCCGCGCCGACCGCAATGGCCGCTCTGGCAAGCAAAGGCGCAAACTCCCGCTGTCCGCCGGATGCCGCCCCCGCCCCGCCAGGAAGCTGGACGCTATGGGTCGCATCAAAAATAACAGGGCATCCGGTTTGCTGCATAATTGGAATGCTTCGAAAATCCGAAACCAGATTGTTATAGCCGAACATGACGCCCCTTTCGGTGATTAAAATTTGCTCATTGCCTGCATGCCGGATTTTTTCAACCACATTGGCCATATCCCAGGGGGATATAAACTGGCCTTTTTTAATGTTTATCGGCTTTCCGGTTTTGGCCGCTTCAACCAACAGATCTGTCTGGCGGCAGAGAAACGCCGGGATTTGGATAACATCAAGCACCTCGCCGGCGGGAGCCGCATCCGCCATCTGATGTATATCAGAGAGCACAGGCACGCCTATTTTTTGGCGGACTTGCGCGAGCACTGCAAGTCCTTCGGTTAAACCCGGCCCGCGGAATGAATGAATGGAGGTGCGGTTGGCCTTGTCATAGGAGGCCTTGAAAATATAGGGAATATCCAGCCGATCGGTCAATTGCTTTAAGTGGGCGGCGATTTTAAGCGGCGTCTCATTGTCCTCAATTACACAGGGTCCGGCAATCAGAGCAAAAGGCCGGCCGCTACCGATTGAAAAGTCGCCGATTTTGACTGGCTGTGTCATATATTCTCCTCGGGTTAGAATTCGAATTCTTAACAAGCATCTGTTATCCCGGGGTTTGCGAAAAGTCAAGATACGAAAATAAGATCTTGCTTAGCATCAGCATAGCTGTTAAATAAAAATAATTTTTTAGCGGTAAACTGAGGAGACGAACGAAAATGCGGTTTAAACGCAAAGAAAAGGGGAAACGGCTCAAGCTTATTTTTGTTATCCTCTTGGGCATCGCCATCATTGGCCCGGGCGGCTGGTTCCTGTGGACTAAATATGAGGGCAGGGCGCCAGAGATTAAACTGGATTTACAAAAAAATGTGCTCGGCGCTGTGACCGAGATCTCCGGGACGATTGAGGACGATCGCAGCGGGGTTCGAAAGCTGTGGGTCGGATTAATAAAAGACGGGGATGAAACGGTTCTTCTGGAAAAATCTGTGGATACCGGGGCGGGACAATCCCCGGATGCGGGTCAGACCGTCCCTTTTAATATCACCATTAACACCAAAAAACTAGGGATTTCAGACGGCCCGGCGGTTTTCCGGATGGCAGCCTGGGATCATTCCTGGCGAAACTGGTGGAAGGGCAACCACAGCTATTTAGAAAAAGAGCTGGTATTTGACACCCAAGCTCCTCGGCTGACGGTGCTCACCAGCCAGCACAATCTGGCCCAGGGCGGTTCCGGCCTGGTTGCCTATCGATTGTCCGAATCCTGCGAGAAGAGCGGGGTATATGTCGGAGAGGAGTTTTTCCCCGGCTATAGCGGCTATTTTGATGATAATGCGATCTATATCGCGCTGTTCGCGCTTCCCCATGATCAAGGCGCGGACACGGATTTATATGTGAAAGCCGTGGATGCGGCGGGCAATACTGCAAGGAGCGGATTCTATCATTATATTCGGGAAAGGCAGTTTAAAACCGATGTTATTCCCATCTCAGACCGGTTTTTAGAATGGAAGATGCCTGAATTTCAGGATGAAATGGGCCCATCCGAAGACGCCTCCCTGGTTGACAAATTTCTTTATGTCAACCAAACACTTCGCAAGAAGAATAACCAGGCGCTTCTTGCCACCGGCAAACGCTCTGACCCCAACTTTTTTTGGGCGGGGGAATTCGGCCGGCTGCCGAATTCCGCCAGGCGCGCCAATTTTGCGGATCACCGGGCCTATACCTACAACGGGGAAAATATTGACCGGGCCGTTCATATGGGCATTGACCTGGCCTCCATCCGACATGCCGATATTCCGGCGGCAAATGCCGGAAAAGTGGTTTTTGCCGGAGACATCGGCATATACGGAAATACCGTGGTCATTGATCACGGGTTCGGGCTGTTCAGCGTCTATTCACACTTAAGCCGGATCAATGTGCAGGAGGGCGACCGTATCGCCAAAGACGAGGTGGTCGGCAATACAGGCACGACCGGCCTTGCCGGCGGGGATCATTTGCATTTTGGCATGTTTATCGACCATGTGTATGTGGATCCCGTTGAATGGTGGGATGCGACTTGGATTAAGCATAATATAACGTCTAAGATCGATAATATCGAATCGATTCTCAATTAACCTCAGGAAAGATCCATAGAGCGGGAAAGGCACCAGCAAATGGCGGGGTATCACGTTAATAAAACCTATGCCGAGATTAATGAAAAGATCCGATCCGGGGAAGTGGTGGTGGCCACTGCCGAGGAAATCATCGATATCGTAAACGAGAAAGGGGCGGTGGAAGCCGCACGGACCGTTGACGTCGTGACCACCGGTACCTTTTCTCCCATGTGCTCCTCCGGCGCATTTATCAATTTCAAGCAGAGTTCGCCGACAATCAAGGCATCTAAGGTCTGGTTTAACAATGTGCCGGCATACGGCGGTTTGGCGGCTGTTGACTGCTTTTTGGGGGCAACCGAACCCTGTGAAGAGGACCCTTTAAACAAAGTCTGGCCCGGGGAGTTCAATTACGGCGGCGGCCATGTGATCCAGGATCTGGTCGCCGGCCGCACTGTACATATGCGGGCCACGGGATATGGCACCTCATGTTACCCGAATCGGGAGGTGGAGCGCGAAATTACGCTGGATGATCTGCCGCAGGCCACCCTGTGTAATCCGAGAAACGGGTACCAGAATTATAACTGTGCCATTAACCTCACCAATAAAACTATCTATACCTATCTCGGCACGTTAAAGCCTAAGGCCGGCAATGCGAACTATTCAACGTCCGGACAGCTAAGTCCTTTGTTTAATGATCCGTATTACAAGACTATTGGTCTGGGCACCCGGATTTTTTTAGGCGGGGGGGTGGGCTATGTCACGTGGCACGGCACTCAGCATAAACCGACCGCCCAGCGATCGAAAAAGGGCATTCCCATGACGCCTGCCGGCACGCTTTGGGTGATGGGCGATCTCAAGCAGATGTCACCGGATTGGATCGTAGGCGTCAGCATGCAGGGGTACGGGGTATCTTTGGCCGTCGGCCTTGGAATTCCGATACCTATTCTTAACGAAGAGATGGCCCAATACACGGCCATTTCGGATGCGGATATCTATGCCCAGGTGGTGGACTACGGCAATGACTATCCCAATGGTGTGGACAGAAATTACGGGTATGTCAGTTATGCCGAATTAAAAAGCGGCGACATCCGCATAGACGACAAAGAGATACCCACGGTTCCGATCTCTAGTGTGGTCAAAGCCCGGGAAATCGCCCGGCAGCTTAAGAAATGGATTGAAAACGGGGCATTTTTCATCGGCGAGCCCCAATTTACGCTTCCGGTCCATTGAGCCGGAATCTGAATTGACAGGTTTAAAACAGGTGGACGCAAAAACCGAATCAAAATTGAAAAAAGATAAGACAGCGCCAGCGGATAAAAAAAAGCAGGCCAGAAAAAAGGGTAAACTTCGGGAAAATATTGAGGCCATTATCATTGCGGTCATTCTTGCCCTGTTTATACGGACCTTTGTGGTTCAGGCGTTTAAAATTCCCTCCGGTTCAATGAAACCAACGCTGAAAATCGGGGATCACATTCTGGTTAATAAATTTATCTATGGCGTTAAACTCCCGTATGTCAGGAAAACGATCATCCCCATAAGTGACCCTGAGCGGGGGGATATCATTGTATTTAAATACCCGGAGGAGCCGGATAAGGATTTTATCAAACGGGTGATCGGCATTCCCGGCGATACGGTTAAAATCCAAGAAAAGCAGGTGTTTGTTAACGGCAAACCCTTTCATCATGAATACAGCATGCATACCGACTCAAACGTCATCCCCGGACGGGTCAACCACCGGGACAACTTTGGGCCGGTAACCGTACCCGAAGATGCTTATTTCGTTATGGGCGACAACCGGGATAACAGCTATGACAGCCGTTTCTGGGGATTCGTGAAGGAGTCTGCCATAAAAGGCGAGGCATTCATTATCTACTGGTCCTGGGACAGCGAGGATTTTGATGTCAGGTGGGGGAGACTCGGAACGATCCTTGAATAAGGGAGATATGCGGCCATGGGGCTTTTAAAAAAAGATATACTAGATGTTGACTCCCTTTCTATCGATGAAATTCAAACCATCCTTGATACGGCCGACGGATTGAAAGAAATCTCCAGCCGGCCGATTAAAAAAGTCCCCACTCTCCGGGGCAAGACTGTCATCCTTTTTTTTCATGAACCCAGCACCCGTACCCGTATGTCCTTTGATATCGCAGCTAAGCGACTGTCGGCGGATTCGATCGCTATTACAGCCGGCACCAGCAGCATGGTCAAGGGTGAGACCTTGATCGATACGGCAAAAAACCTTGAGGCCATGGCTCCGGATATCATCGTTATGCGCCATAGTGCGGCCGGGGCCCCCTATTTGCTGGCAAAAACGGTTTCCGCCGGTATCATTAATGCCGGGGATGGCATGCACGCCCATCCCACCCAGGCGCTTCTTGATATGATGACCGTCAGGGAGGAGAAAGGGCAAATAGCCGGCCTTCGGATTGCTATTATCGGCGATATCGCCCACAGCCGGGTGGCCCGCTCCAATGTGGCGGGGTTTACCAAAATGGGCGCAGAGGTCCGGTTGGCCGGACCGCCGACCATGATTCCGCAAGGGGTTGATACGTTGGGCGCCTATGCGACCTATGATATGGATGAGGCGATTGAAGGGGCAGATGTGGTCATGATGCTTAGAATCCAGAAAGAGCGGCAAAGAAGCTTTCTCTTTCCATCCGAAAGGGAATATGCCGCCAGATACGGCCTCAACCGGGAACGGCTGAAAATTGCTGAAAAGGATGTATTGATTATGCACCCCGGTCCGCTGAATCGCGGCGTTGAAATCGCCCCGGATGTTGCGGACGGCCCGTATTCGATGATTCTTGATCAGGTCGCCAATGGCGTGGCGCTACGGATGGCATTGCTCTATCTTTTGGGAGGAGGTGTTCGCAATGCGGATCATCATTAAAGGCGGACGCGTACTCGATCCCGGGCATTTGGACGACATCATGGACGTCTATATTGAAAATGATTTGATAACCGGCATTGTCGAAAAGGGCGGCGCCCCCCCTCCGTTTGAAGCGCATACGGCGGATCGGATCATCTCTGCGGACGGCTGTATCGTATCCCCCGGCTTGGTTGACATGCATGTTCATCTGCGCGAGCCGGGAGAGGAATATAAGGAAACCATTGAATCGGGAATCCGTGCGGCCGCTGCCGGCGGTTTTACCAGCATATGCTGTATGCCGAATACCAAGCCGGTCAATGATTCAAAAGAGGTCACACGGTACATCATCTGCCAGGCCAAAGCATTGGCTTCGGTACGGGTTTTTCCGATAGGGGCCGCAAGCCGTGGACTGGCCGGGGATGCGCTTTCGGAATACGGTGAGTTAAAGGATGCCGGGGCGGTAGGGATCACTGATGACGGAAAGCCGGTAACCGATTCTCAGCTTATGCGGCGGGTGCTGGAGTATTCAAAAAGCATCGGCATCCGGGTTATTTCCCATAGCGAAGAGCTGACGCTGGCAAACGGAGTGATGAATGAAGGGTCAACGGCGACCCGTCTGGGACTGTCCGGCACTCCGAATGCCGCTGAAAGCATTATGGTGATGCGCGATATCGCATTGGCCGAACTCACCCATACGCCGATCCATATCGCCCATGTGAGCACACGGGAGTCCATCCGCGCCATTCGAGGGGCCAAGGCGCAGGGGATACCTGTCAGCGCGGAAACCGCGCCCCATTACTTTACCCTGACGGATGCGGCCGTTTTCGAGTATGACACACATGCGAAAATGAACCCGCCATTAAGATCGCCAGAAGATCGTCAGGCGGTTCGCAAGGCTTTGGCGGATGGCACAATCGACGCCATTGCCACGGACCATGCGCCGCATTCCGGTCTTGAAAAGCAGGTACCATTTGATGAGGCGGCCAACGGCATCATCGGCCTTGAAACTTCACTTTCCCTCGGGCTACGGCTTGTGGAGGCGGGCGTTCTCACCCTCTCCCAGTTAATCGAAAAAATGGCTGTCAACCCCGCCCGGATTCTCGGATTAGCGGGCGGCCTGCGTATTGGCGGCAAAGCCGATTTGACAGTGATCGATTCATCTGCCAAATATCAGTATAATGCCGCCAACGGTTTTTCCAAAAGCCGAAACACCCCTTTTGACGGCTGGGAATTTCAAGGCCGGGCCCAATGCACACTGGTTGCCGGCCGGATCGTGCATGAAATCTAAAAATGCCCAAAAACATCCAATGACCGAACAAGCGCTGAATATTCTGGTAGTTGATGATGAACTCAGCATGCGGGAGTTTCTCGAGTTGATGCTGAGCCGGGAGGGCTATGCCGTGACCGGTGCTGAAAGCGGGCATCAGGCGAATCAACTGCTGGAAAAACAGTTTTTTGACCTGATACTTCTGGATATCCGACTGGGCGATATCAGCGGATTGGACGTGCTGCGGAAAGCCAAAGCGCTTCACCCCAATACCATTGTCATCATGATTTCCGCGTATGCCACCGCCGAAAACGCGGTGGAAGCCATGAATGACGGGGCCTATGATTATTTGCCCAAACCGTTTGACAATGATGAACTAAAAGACACCATCGCCAATGCTCTGCAACGCAAAACCCTGAAGGACGAAAAAAAACATATTGACAGCGAACTTCAGGAGTCGGTGCATTTCGACCTGATCGTGGGTAACAGTCCCCGCATGCTGCATATCTATGAGATGATTGAGCAGATTGCCCCGACCCGCACGAATGTGTTGATCACCGGAGAGAGCGGCACGGGTAAAGAATTGATCGCCCGGGCTATCCACAAGAAAAGCCTGCGTTATGATAAGCCTTTTGTCGTGATAAACTGCGGCAGCATTCCGGAAACATTGGTAGAAAGCGAATTCTTCGGGTACAAGAAGGGCGCCTTCACCGGTGCCAATCATGATAAAAAGGGGCTTTTTGAGGCGGCTGACACGGGCACGCTTTTTCTGGATGAGATTGGGGAACTGAACCTTCAGATGCAGGTCAAGCTCTTGCGGGTGCTTCAGGAGCGTGGGTTCAAGCCGGTCGGCGGCAATGAAGATGTCTCTGTGGACATCCGGATTCTTGCGGCAACCAATAAAAATATTGAGGAGGAAGTGATTGCCGGTCGATTCCGGGAGGACCTATTCTATCGGATTAATGTGGTTGAGATCAAAGTGCCGCCGCTTAGGGAGCGAAAAGGGGACCTTCGGGCACTGGCCCAGCATTTTTTAGATAAGTATTCCCGCGAGGCTGGAAAAGAGATTACCAAGATTTCGTCCTACGCGGTAGATCTCCTCAAAAAATATGATTTTCCCGGAAATATCCGGGAACTTGAAAACTTAATCGAAAGAAGTGTGGCGCTTTCCACCACCAATATCATTCTTCCGGACAGCCTGGCCCTATCCATACACAAGCGGCGATGGATCGAGGGTATCGAGAATCGCCGGTTTGATCTGGATGAAGTGGCCAAGGGGGTCTCCCTGGACAGCATTCTGGAAGAAATTGAAAAGGCTTATCTGGAAAAGGCGCTTGAATGCGCGAATGGCAATAAGAGCAAAGCTGCCGAACTTCTTGCGATCAGTTTCCGGTCCTTTCGCTACCGCTGCAGCAAGCTGGGCATTGACTGACCCGCCGATCACTTCATGTCTCAAGAGAAGATCCTAAAAAAATATTGATAACCGATGATTAGTGTCGAAGGATTGACAAAAAGCTATGGCGGCCTCGTGCTTTTCGACGATGTGGCCTTTAAGATCAACTCCGGGGAAAGGGTCGGACTGGTGGGCCGAAACGGCCATGGCAAGACCACGCTCTTTCGAATGGTCATGGGACTTGAGTCCCCGGACACCGGACGGATCGGGGTCCCCAAAAACTATCGGCTCGGCTATGTGACCCAGAACATTGATTTTAAGGCTCAGACGGTCCTTGAGGAGGGTATGCGCGGCCTGCCCCCGGATGCTGCCGGGGCGCATTGGCAGGTTGAAAAAATCCTTTTCGGGCTAGGATATACGGCATCCGACATGCAGCGCTCCCCCCTTGAGTTTTCCGGCGGATACCAGGTCCGGCTCAACCTCGCCAAGGTACTGGTATCAGAGCCGGACCTGCTGCTACTTGATGAACCCACTAATTATCTGGATATCACCTCGATCCGCTGGATAAAGCGGTTTCTTAAATCCTGGCCCCGGGAAATATTCCTCATAACCCATGACCGCAGTTTTATGGACGATGTGGTGACCCATGTACTGGGTATCCATCGTTGCAAAGTGAAAAAGGTTCAGGGCGCCACGGAAGCTTATTACGCCCGGATTGCCCAGGAGGAGGAGATACACGAAAAAACCCGGCTTAAAAATGAACGCCGGCAAAAGGAGATGGAGCGTTTCATCAGCCGTTTCCGGGCAAAGGCGAGGCTTGCCAACCTCGTGCAGTCCAGAATCAAACAACTGGATAAATTAAAAACCCATGAAAAGCTGGAGCGTTTTAAAAGCCTTGATTTTCGATTTTTGCAAAAGCCGTTTGCCGGAAAGTACGTGCTTGAGGCAGATGATCTGGCCTTTGCCTATTCCCCTGGAGATCAGCCGCTGATCGAGGATTTCAGCCTTACCATCGGTCCCAGGGACCGGATATGTATCATCGGCAAAAACGGCGCCGGTAAAACCACATTGCTGCGACTGCTTGCCGGGGATTTGGAGCCGGCTCGCGGAACCATTAGTCGTCAGCCCAATGTAGCGGCCGGTGTGTTTGAGCAGACCAATATCAATACCCTGGTGGCTGACCGAACGGTTGAAGAAGAAATCCAATTTACCAATCCGGATCTTGACCGGCAGGCGGTTCGAAATATCTGCGGCGCCATGATGTTTTCCGGTGATGTCGCCTTGAAAAAAATCAGCGTCCTTTCAGGCGGGGAAAAATGCCGGGTGATGCTGGGAAAACTACTGGGCACGCCGGTTAATTTTCTGCTGCTTGACGAGCCGACCAATCATTTTGATTTGGAATCCACGGATGCCCTGCTGGCAGCGGTTGACGCATTTGACGGGGCGGTGGTGATGGTCACCCATAATGAAATGTTCCTCCATGCCCTGGCTGAACGGCTGATCGTATTCCAAGAAAATGGCATCTCTGTTTTTGAAGGGGGGTACCAGCGGTTTTTGGATACCGTGGGCTGGGAGACCGAGGCAGGGGAGGAGACAGAGGTTCAAAATGGGGCCGGCTTATCTACCGGCAATGATGAGGCACTGCCGGTTGGTCAGACCATGGATAAAAAAACCTTCCGGCGCCTGCGCTCCGCCATTATAGCCGACCGGGGCAATATACTAAATCCCCTGGAGGACCGAATTGCAGGCCTTGAAAAAGAAATTGTTGACGCGGAAGCCCGGCTTGAAGAGTTAAATGAACAGATGCAGGCGGCAAGCAACGCCGGGGACGGCAAAAAAATCGTTGAGCTCTCACAGACGATTCACAGCTGCCAGCGCCGCATTGATGAGGCCTTTGAAGATTTAGAAGCGGTCACTGCTGAGGCTGACCAAAAGCGCGCGGCGTTTGACGCCAGGTTGGCTGAACTGGAGAATCGTAAACCATTCTAAGTTTTTTTCCAGACGATCTGGTACAGATCCAGACGCCGGCTGCGCACATTCCGGACGCTCCCCTGTTCCCGGAGTTCTTTTAACAGGTCGAGATCCAGGTCCACCATAAGCGTCATTTCCGTGTTAGGCGTTGCCTCAGCGGAGATGGCGTCATGCGGAAAGGCAAAATCCGACGGGGTGAATACCGCGGATTGGGAGTATTGGATGTCCATGTTCTCAACATTCGGAAGGTTGCCGACGCTTCCTGAAATCGCCGCATAGCATTCATTTTCGATGGCCCTTGCCTGGGCGCAGCGCCGCACCCGCAGGTAAGCGTTTTTGGTGTCCGTCCAGTATGGAATTAAAAGTATATTCATCCCCTTTTCAACCAGATAGCGGGACAACTCGGGAAATTCCGCATCATAGCAGATCAGGATGCCAACCTTGCCGATATCGGTGTTAAAAATCTTGAGCTCATCCCCGCCTTTTAAGCCCCAATACTGAGCCTCATCCGGAGTGATGTGGAGTTTATACTGGCAGTCCCAGGTCCCGTCCCGGCGACATAAATAGGAGACATTGTAGAGGTTGCCGTCCCGGTATTCCGGCATGCTGCCGGCCACAATATTAATATTGTAGCTAAGGGCCATTTTGATGAATTCGTCCCTTAAGGGCGCTGTGTATTCCGCCAGGGAGCGCATGGCTTCAGCTGGGTTTTCCTGGTTGAAATTGCGCATGAGCGGCGCATTTAAAAGCTCCGGAAACAGAATCAGGTCCGAGTTGTATCCGGCCACCGCATCAATAAAAAATTCCGCCTGGTGCATGACATCCTCAAATCCCTGGAAGGGCCGCATCTGCCATTGGACCACACCCAGTCGCGGATAGGCCTTTCTGCCGCCGAAAAGCGGCCGCCGCTTTTCATAATAAATATTGTTCCACTCCATGAGAATGCCGTAAGCGTGCGACTGCCTGTCTTCCGGCATGTACCCCCGCATGACCTTTTTGATATGAAAATCATTGGAGAGCTGAAAAGAGAGGACCGGATCATAGATTTCATTGTTTCGAACTTTCTGTATGTACTGCTCAGGGGTCAGTTCATGGGAATAATCCTTGTATCCGGGAATGCGGGCACCGAACAGGATTCCCTTCAGGTTCATCTCTTCGCAGAGCTCTTTTCTGGCATCATAGAGTCTGCGGCC
>Ga0102934_1000935_pt1 | contig 20118 bp, 36 predicted proteins | sample SalPonR2_A_D1_MG_FD_78175 | JGI IMG/M metagenome (GOLD analysis project Ga0102934, IMG submission 78175) | Salt pond soil microbial communities from South San Francisco under conditions of wetland restoration - Salt Pond MetaG R2_A_D1_MG | ecosystem: Environmental > Aquatic > Marine > Intertidal... | reverse complement strand
GTAGCCCTCTACATCATAATAGCCCTGTTCCCCTATATTAGGGTTAGGGTCTACGGTAATGACCTCAAAATCAGGAAGCTCTTTAAGCTCCTCTACCTCAATTTCTGTAAGGCAGGTTAGCTTAATGTAGTCTGGAAGAGGGTCGCTCTCGTGCCAAACTTTGATAGGGCCAATTTTTAGTTTTAGGGCTTGCAAAACGGCGTTATAGAGGATTTTATAGCCTCCTGACGCCTTGAAAAGCTGATTGACGTACAAAGACTGTTGGTCAATAAACGCTGCGTGGTCGATATGCGTCGGAATGTACTCAACCGGCGTTCTCGCTTGGTACATGATCCGCATGATGCTCGGCATCACCGCGCGGATAATGTCCCGTACTTCTGTCTTAACAGCATCAGACCTCCCTTCCTCAGAAGGTAGGTCGCAGCCGCCAGCATAATACCGCTCTGCTGTAGCCCAATCGTCTTCAAACTCGGACCACATAAAGTTAATCGCCTCTTCAACGTGGTGTTGAAGTTCGTTAACAGCGTCGTCTAGCGATATTCCAAACTCGGTTGCCATTCCTGCCCCTCAATTAGGGTTACTTATCTTGTTTGCCGTCCATAGTAGTTTTGATGTGTTGCAGCGTGGCTTTAATCTCTTCTAAACTAGAGGCTAAGACTGCTACTGACACAGCTTCTGTCGATTGTCCAGCTTTAATGTCTTTCAATTCTCTAAGAATGTGGTCTACGGTCTTTTCTAACTGATCCAGCCGCCACTTATTGCGCTCTTGGCCAGTGCGGAAGCCAAGAATTGCCGTCAAGGCGGCTAGTACCGCAGGCCACCACTCTCGTATTTGCTCCATTACCACCTTTCAATTTTATCTAGATAGTTTCTTGGTCGCCCTGCTAGGCGCGCGGCCCGAGTGATAGGGCTCAGGTCAATCAAGGTGGGCCGTCAGCCGCAGGTATTCCCGAGCCCGCGCTCGATCCCGCAAGACAGCCTGACGGCAGTGACCGGCGTCCCAGAAAAACAGCGCGTCTATCACCAGCCGCGTCCGCCAGCCTTCCCGGTAGCTACGCCCGGACAGGCTTTCATTTGCCGTGGTGTCGTGGGGCCGGGGGCAGACGGCCACCTGCACAAGCTGAGACAACGCGTCCCCGATGTTGAGCAGGCGGCGCATGGTCAGGCGACAGTGACGGTCAGAGGCTGCACCGCTTCACGCGCGGCTTGCGCTGCGGTTTCCGCTTCATGGCGCTGAACGTTGGCGACGGTGCCCGCGACGATGCCCTCCCAGTAAGCCCGGATCACGCCCTCAAGGTCACGCGGGTTGCCTTCGGCATCGGTGCCGTGCATCGCCATCAGGAACGCCACGAGGCGGTCACTGTTGGGTTTGTCCAGCGTGGTTGTGACGGTCGCGGAGCCGATGTCCGAACCTTCAATCGTCAAAGTCAGTTTCGCCATGGTCGGCCTCCTCTTGGGGTTGGGATGCGGCTTCGATCTTGTCGAGTAGCGCGGCAGCGTCTTTCACGGCCCGTAGGCCAATGGCTTTCACGCCTGCGTCCAGTAGACCGGCGAGGGCCTGTAGTTCTTGCTGGGTCATTTCGATCTTTGGCATGTCGAGGGTTTCCTTATGCGCTGATTGCGAGTGTGCCGCCGTTGTTCCACAGAGCACCGGGAATTCCGGGGTCCGTGGTCGGCACGATGAAAATGAGCTCCCCGGTTCCGGTTGAACCATCTGTGACTTTTAGGGTATTCGCGCTGTCGCGTAGCAGCCCCACATCCCCCGAACCCGTTGCCGATGCACCGCTCCATAGAATATGTTGGTTTCCGAGAGCCATGGCAAAATCGTCGAGACGCATCCAAATGGAGGAGCCTTGGAAATACATAAAGCTGAAGTTGTCCCTGGCCGCGAAGTAAAGGTCATCACCGGAAATTCTGATATCGCGCAGCGTCCCGGTCCCAGCAGCTTCTGTCCCGACTTCCAGAACATTGCTGTCCCACCTCATGAACCCGCGCTCGTAATTGCTGGCGTCGGTATAGCTGTTGTAGAGCAATGCTGCCCGTTCTTTGGTGACATCGAAGATCGGATCACCACCGAGCAAAAGACTAAGCAGCTTGGACCCCGCCGCCGACGCCGTATCGGTCACGTCCATTCCGATAGCGGTAAACGTGGTGCCTGCGCTGTTCCACGTCTGGGCCATTTCGTAGATATTGACGGTGCTCATTAGGAGGTCCTTTCCGCAGGATCGGCTACGATTGTGTGGCCGTCTCTATTCACGACGGTCGCGCCGTTTCGGTTTACAACTGCGTTCGCAACAACGGCATCACCAATTATAGCAATCGTAACGTCCTTAGCACTCGCCTTAGCTTGCGCACTGTCAAGGATCAAAGGCTTCGTCAAGTCCCCCTTACTTAGGGGTATATGGTTCTGCTTTTGAAACCAAGTGTTCAACCTGGAGCGAGGCGTATCGGCCATCTTACATCGCTTTCAGGACAGCTTTGCCAGTGGCGGTAGCGTTTTGCTTCAGGTTGCTAGACAAAGGCTTACCGCCGCGCTTTTTATCTTGCATGACAGAGCGGCGCATGTACGAGCCATTTCCGCCGTTAGTAGTTTTTTTAGCCGGAATAGCTTCCTTAGCCATCATCTTACGTTTCATCGGTCGCTAGTCCCACGCTTTAGGCCGCTGTTTTGGTAGTGCGATTTGTTAGGAGCCGTGCCAGAATTGCGCCCGGCCTTGGGATCTTTGCGCTTAGACGCATAAGCGGCGCTCATGGCACCGCTATCTTTAGAAGGCCCGTCGCCGCGTTGCTTAAAGATGCCAGAAGCGGTAGACTGTTTCACTGGCATGGGGTTTTTGGCGCCTCGAATGCCTGCCATGTTACTTGCCTTTCTTTTTCTTTGCCATCTGGTGCACCTAATTTAGGGGGAAAAAGTCCCCCGCGGTTCAGGGAGGGTAAACCGCGGGGGCAGTCGGACAGAACAGGGTATGAGGAGTACCCAATTCGACGCCTAACACATTGAAATTGTTGTGTCAAGCACTTTTCTTCCTAGAGAAGCCCGGAGCACGGTAATTTAAGGTATTGACGTGCCGAGAGCCCCAAGAGTTACCGCCTCCTACTCCTGACGCGATAGCTCCTTCCTTGCCGAATGTCAAAATAAGAGCGTCAGCTAGGTTCGGGGACTTCACCCCGCGCCGCTTCATCTGCTCTTTGCTCTCGATGTCCACCTTGCCAGACGACATAATTTTTTGTTCGACCATAGCAAGTTCTTCGATCAGCTTTTTCAGATTGGGAAGGCTGCTAGACATAGTGACGTTGTAGCTCTCGAACCACGCGCGAGCGCGATACCATAGCTCAGCGCGTAGCCGCATGTACCGTTCAGCCAATGCGGCACTTTCTGACACATTAACAGCGATTGCGGGTAGTCCGAGTTCGTCTAGGCGGTCGTACACACCTGCCCCCAGCCCGATGCTATCAATATAGATAGCCTCGGGGCGGCGACGAGACGGTGTACCGTCCCACTTAGATTTAATCCAGCCGACAATCCGCATGAGGTTGTCAAACCTCAGTTCTTCGCATTCCAATATTGCGTTGTCAGACCGAGAAATAAACCCAGATGGGTCGCCGCCGCGCCCCGGATCAAGCCCCCAAATTAGGGGCAGTTCTTTAATCAATATATCGCGGTCTACAGCGCTTTCGACAAACTGCCGTGGTATAACGGCGTCTGCGCCACTCTCAGGAAACTCTCCCAGCACTCGGACGGCAAATTCGCGGCTATCTGCGCCGTAGGTGCGCCGTTGGCTCTCGATATAGCTTTCAGACACTCGGCTGCTGTCCATGCAAGACACTTTGCGTGTCCACCACAAGTCAGCAAGGCTGGTCTGCGTCTGGTAGAAAAACCCGCTGGGCTTAGTAGGGTTCCCAATCAACACCGCAATAGCGCCTTCCGTGGACAGTGCACCCTGCCCTGTCTCGTATACGATTTCATCGACACCGCTCGCCTCGTCTACGATAATCAAAACGTGTGAGGCGTGGACGCCTGCCAGCGCTTCTGGGTTCTCTTTACGCGCGGTGCGGAACGATATGAAGTTGTTGCGTGGGTTCGGCATTCGGACAATGCGGTCTGAGATGCTCTCTACGTTGCCTGCAATCCAATCCGGGCATTTGGCAAGCCACTTCTGCACCTCTGGGATCAAACCGTCATTCATCTGCTTAAATGATGGACTGGTTACGATTACTTTCACATCGTCGCGGAACAGTAGAAAATGCAGCGCCAGCCACGAGCAGAGCGCTGTTTTGCCGACGCCGTGTCCAGAGCGGATCGAAATTTTCGTCTCACCGCCATCTAGAGCCTCAAGCACTTCTCGCTGCCATTTTTCGATGTGCGGAATTTCTAGGACGTACTCGACAAAGAACAAGCGCGATTTAATGCACTTCACTAGGACTTCTTCGGCCAGCTTTCGCTGCGCGGCGTTTAGATAGCTGAGGTCCATAGCCCTTAACCCTATTTTACATGCAGTTTTTTACACTACTTTAACGCAGAAACTTTGTAAAGCACTGATTACTAACCCTAATTTAGGTGTAATAACATAATGTTTTTTACGCGACTTTAGTGCATAGCAATTTTTGCCGACTTCTGCGCGGCGAAATGTCAAAAAATTTTTGCCAAATTCTAAGCGGAGAAATGTCAAAAAATTTTTGTCGAATTTTAAGCGGAGAAATGCCAAAAAATTTTTGAAAAAATAGTTCCCGTCGCCGTGGGGGTATGTAAATAGTTTGGGACTCCGGCGAGGGGCGGGGGTGGGGGGCCTAATCGCAAACAGAGTTCTCAGCCTGACGAGCGGCGCTAACCCTAAGTCAGGTGCAGCGCGGCAATGTTAAGCCTATTAACAATGCTCTATTCTTGCTGTGCAAGATGTGTTGCTATTGTGCAACACACTCACAGCGGCCCGGAGCGCCCCGCACAAGCGCATCTAATGAGGATCGTCCTCATCATCGGACAACCGCGTGGTGCGCCGTGTCGGGCGGCTCCCGGTCTCTGGCAGGTCAGTACGCGACAGCCGGGCGAGACTGTCGGCAACGGCATCGGACACGGTGCCGCGCAGTTCCAACCGCGCCTCGCGCTTGATGGGTGGTCCGTATGCGCGATCAAGCGCCAGTGCGATTAGGGCGCGCTGGTCTGCCGGGCGCAGCTTGCTGAACGCGGGCGAGGCAACGGCATCCTTGAGGCGGCGTGCTGCGGCGGCTCCTGCCTCCTGTAAGTCGCGCCACACCTCAGGCGGAACGGCAACAGGAGCGGCGTCCTCGTGGCTCTCAGCGGGCGTCTCTGGCGCTTCAGGTTCGGCACCGCCTTCCAACTCCTGCGCCAATGCAGATCTTCTGCGTCTCATGGGTGCCGGTTCCCGATGCCGATTGCGGAAAGTTTGGACGCCGGGTCTGCCATGAGGGCACCCGGCCCAAACCGCAGGCCGGGAACTCCCAGAAAGTCCAATGATTTCAAGCACTTACGCATTATCCGCACCTCCGTTCCTGCGCCACTATTTTTCCCGTCTTCACAGCTTATCTCCTAACTAAATCAAGCACTTAATCTCAGTAAGCCATAAAAAACACGGTTCATGTCAAAATCCAAAGTTTGGATTATGTTATGGAAGAATTTTATTACCTAATGATTTCAACCACTTACAGACGCCAACATATTGCTATGCAATAAAGTGATGTAAGGAACTACTTGAAAGATACAAGCCCATGATATCATTGACGTATTTCCTTGCATAAACCTCCTGACGCAAACTTTACCATCTATTACTAAGCAAGAAAGAAAGCATAAGCCCAACGATTTCAAGCCCTTACAGAACAACATGTCTATACTTCCTCCAAGACATATGCGCCTACCTGCTAACACATTGAAAACATACCATTTTAAGTCCCCTAAGGCAACTGTTATATTTCCTATGCAAGATATGTTGCATATTTATCACGTTGACATGGGTTATGGTGGCCCCTAAGTTAGGGATACCGAAGCGCTACACCACGAAAGGGTCTAAGCATGATGACGCGCAAACACTTCCAAGCTATCGCGGACGTTCTGCGGTATGACATGGACAACTTGCACAACTGGCCGACTGCGGAACATGAGGTGCGCAAAGCAGGGTGCGCAGACCGTGCCAACAGAATGGCGGTGATGCTCGCCAAGCAAAACCCCGGCTTTGACCGCCAAAGGTTCCTTGCGGCTTGCGGCGTCGAATAACAGACACGGCGATCCCCTAACTTAGGGGATTGCCAACGCCCCGAGCGTCTGCTAAGACGTTCTGGCCGTTGGCAATGGTGCCACGGGAAAGATAGTCGGAGACTAGAACAATGGACGTTAAGGCAAACAACAGCGTTTATCCTATCCTTATCATGGCGCTTGAGGCCGGCGTTGCCGGCGTTGAGATGACCGGACACATTGGCTATGGCGAGGACAAGCGCGGCAAGGCGGTGAAGCGTTACAACGGCGAGTTGAACGGCGCGACGCTGTTCCCCAAGTGGCAAGCATCGCCCCACGCTGTCGTCAAGAAAGCGGTGACGGACGCCGGTTTTGATCCTGAGGAGTTTGATCTCACTGGTGCGGCAGAAGCGCTTTCGAAAGCTGACGTGATCGAAGATGAGGACCCGGCAGAGACCGAAGAGGCGGCGGCGATGCTTGTCTCCGCTAATGAAGCGGCAACGGCATTCGCCACTGGCGAGGCAACCGCGCGCGGCGCTTTGTATGACCTGTCAGTCATCATCGCTAACGCGATTGAGACCATGGGTGACAGCTTCGACACATGGCTGGCACGCGGCAACCCCGCCCTTCATGACCAGTTTTCGTCAGAGGTGTCGGCAAATGCCAAGTCTGAGTTTCTGGCGGTTGGTCGCCTGCCGCGTGAATACTTCGACGCGATGCCTCCTCGGACCATGACCCCGAAAGCCGTCCAGTATAACTTCAACGTGGACAAAGGCGTGGTCGGTGAGAACATCGCAAAGCGTGTGCACGAGCTTGCAGAAGATCAGGGTTATAGCGCCGCTACCGTGACTGCGGCGCTTAAAGCCGCCCATGACGCATACGGCAAAAGCGATGCCGATGACCGCCAGTCCCGCCTTGCGCGGATCATGTTTGACCACATTGCACAATCGACAGACGGTTTCTCTGTCGATTGCGTCAAGGTGACGGAAGGCGAGGACGGCAAATTCGCGTTCGAAGCCGCGAAAGACGGTGACGGAAACTACGTTGTCTCCGCGCAATTCGCTGTCAGGGCGCGCGCTCATGAATTGCTGGCGGTGGTCGCCAAGTCTTGCCAAGCTGAACAGCCCATGACCGCCGACGAGGCGGAGGAGCATGGCGCAGAGGAGACGCGCAAGTCTGCCGCGAAAGAGGCCGCAAAAGCAGACTTTGCCGATATCTCTCCGCTGAAAGCGGCGGCGCACCTCTGCGGTATCCTGCAAGCGCGCGACACTGGCGAGGGCGGTGATGCGGATATGGTCTACCGCTTCATGGGTGAAATCATGAAGCGCGCTGACGAGGCCGGGTGGCGCAAGGCGCTTGACGAAGCAGTGGCGGCGGCGACCAAACTTGAGACCGAAGCCAAGGACAAGGCGGACGCTGAAGCGGCTGACGCGGCGGCTGACGACGCCGCCTAACTAAACACCGCCCGGCCGCGCAACACGTGGCCGGGCGACTTCCCCTAAGTCGGGGGCAGATTGGTCTCTGCCTCTCAGTTAGGGAAAGGGTCAGAACATGCCTATCAAGATGAACGACAAGCTGCGCAACCGGCTTGCGGCGCTGCTAGCCAAGGCGCGCGACGGCGGTGCATCCGATGCAGAAGCCGCGCAAGCGATGGCACTGGCGCAGAAGCTAATGGCCACGCATGGTGTCTCAGAAAGCGACTTAGAGTCCGCAACTGCGGTGGACTACGTCGAGACCGCTTACAGCGTCCCTGCCGGGCGCTCCCGCCTTGACCCGGTTGTGCGCTACTGTGGGCAGATGGTCAGCAAGCTATCCGGCTGCGCCGTGTTCCAACGTGGGCAGGATCAGGAGCATCAAATCATCTTTTTTGGCCTGCCCGCCGATATATCCTATGCGGAGTGGCTGATTGCCACGTTGCAGACCGTCCTGAACGATCAATGGGAAAGCTATCGCAAGCGCGAGGTTAAGGCACGCCTGACAGTCCGTGAATTGACGGCAGAGAAGGTCGGTTTCATCCGGGGCTTCTGTGATCGTGTCAACAGCATGATGTCGCGTATTGCTACGGCAGAGGAACCCACGGAAGCGACAGGCACCGCCCTTGTGATCCGCAAGACAGAAGTTGCGGTGCGCGAACTGGAAGCGCGCTATGGTCCGATGGGACGAGGGCGCAGTGTCGCCGGGCGCGGCAAGGCGCGCGACACTGGTCGCGCCGCCGGCTGGGCGGCTGGCGGAGATGCTACCGTATCGCGCGGCCTTGGCAAGTCTCACATCGCCATTGGCAAGCAATAAGCAGTAGGGCGGTGCTACAAAGCGCCGCCCTGCCCAAAAAGTTTGTGCTTGACTAATAATCTTGCACAATATATGGTGCCAATAGCAAGGAACAATCCTTGCATAACAAAGGGTCAATAACATGACAAAGAAAGACTATGCAATCATAGCGCGGGCTGTGAAAGCCGCGCAAAACTTGTCAGACGAGGACGACATGCAAGGCATCCAAGCGACTGCGGTCCAGCTAGCCTATCACCTGAAAGAGGACACCCCGCGCTCTGATAGCGCAAAGTTTCTAGCCGCCTGCGGGCTGGACTAAACCTAACTTAGGGATAAAGGGTCAAGACAATGGGTGAGATAGCCGAACAAGTCATCGCTGAATATTTTAACGACCTATGGTGGGGCGATGAAGAGCCGCAAGAATACGTTGCCGAAGTGCTGGAAGAGGAAGCCGGACAATGACATTTAATCACACCGTGCCTACAGCGCTAATCCACGCTGACGCTCTAACTACCACGCTGACCCGGCTCTATTATGACGGCGAGTTGCTAGGCTCCGATCTCCGGCAGCAGCTAAAGGACCACGCTGTCCGCGACTTTAATGAGGTGGCAATAGCGATGGGGCGGCCTACGGCGGAGAACGCCACAGTGCCTAGCGCAGAATTGAAGGACGCGCAAGACTGGCTAAACATTTTGCGCGACCTTATGTCGTGGCCGGAAAACTCCGCTCCGCAAGACATATACAACGCGGCTGACATGCTCAGCAAAGCAGCGACTACCCTGATGCAAAACGCTGAACAAAACCTAAGTTAGGGTTTAGGAGCTATGAAAGTCCGATGCACAGAGCAGACCCGCCCCTATTTGACACCCGACAAATGGTATGAAGCAAAGCAGCGGGATCCCGTAGGGACACTATTCCAAATAGTAGACGACGAGGGCGCTAGGCTACTGATTTGCCTCACTGGATGCACTCACCTAGACGGAGGAGATTGGGAAACATGGAAACAGCAGTAATCCTGACGGCCCTTGCCGTGTTCGGCATGGCGCTAGTGATCCTGGGCGAAATACATGAGCGCCGGGAGTTGAAAAAGTTTGAGGAATACCTCAAGCGCGAACAAGAGAACACAATTAACATATGGACGCGCATCTTTAAGAAAGAACAGCCGACGCTTACAGACGAGCAGGCGCGCGACAAGGCTTTGATGTTCCTAGGATATCGCAATGATTGAGGCCGCGGTATTACTAATCGCCTACCTCGCAATAGCGGGCGCATATGGCAAAGCCAAAGCGATGGGAGGGAGGAAGTACCGCCCTCCTAAGGCGCAGAAGGAACACATCATGCAGCTACGTCTGCGGCATCGGTTGCACGACAATCCTTGCCGTGACGCGCTAGAGACAGAGTACGAAATCAGAAAAGAGCTAGGACATTGGGATGGATGGCAAGTCTGAGGACCGGTTGAAAGAGTATTATATAACAATGGCAATGCTAGGTGACGAGGACGCCTTGGCGATTTTGCTAGATCGATACTACCCCGAACTTAGGGGATTGATAAAGTACCTAATGGAAGAAGAAAAATGACACAACGGGCGCTAAAAAGAGCCGAGGGCGCGCAGTACAGCCGAGAGTACAGGTCTGTCATGCGAGAACAGGGGTACAAGCATATCTCCACTATGGTGTCCGATAAGGACGCTCCTATGGCGCTAGCGTTCTGCGAAATGCTGCGGTGCGAGCGGATGCTAGTCAGCGTCATGGAGCATTTGCCGGGAGCATCTGAGTTTGTGTCCATGCGCAATATGTCCAAGGTGCCGACTGCGGACGAAGTTATGCGGATTGAAGAGTGGTGCGAAAAGTCCCCCCAATATGGAAGCAAGACAGCGGTGATTAAGTCTATGCTGTCCACAATGCGCTACCATATCACGCAGGGCAACGGATACCGAAACATGCTAGTGGCCGGGAACAAGGAGGTACGCACAGAGGCGCTATTTGTAGCGCACAACAACCTAGCGCGGGCTTGCCTGAAATACTGCGAGGCGGTAAAGAACCAGCCCTCTCCGCTGGTAGGCGTGCCGCGCCTGACCGGGGTTTACTAAACCTAAATTAGGGAGACAGAACATGACCGACCTTCTTCTAGCAGGCCCAAAGCCTTATTTGCTTGGGTGTCCGTTTTGTGGAGCATCGCCGCATTGGATGTTATCCAAAGTGAAGTACGATCAACTGCATGGCGATCCTTACCAAGATAGGATTGTTGCCTGCCCGAAAGGCCATGCTCAAATCATCGGAGGCTCCAACGAAAGTGCGGCGGCTGAATGGAACAGGAGAAAGGCCGCGCCATGACCGCCCAAGGCCCCGGGCGCACCAGATACACAGGAGATGTGAGAGATGACTGACAACACAATAACCATCACACTTGACGATGTTCTCGGCCCCGACGGGCTTGAAGGGGCTTGGGATGCCATGGTCAGCAAATTGACCGACCGCGCCGAAAGCAAGCTCCTGCATTCCGATGCGGGGCGTTCTTTTCACGATGTTGCCGTTAAGGCGATCAACGCGGCCGTTGAAGATCGCCTGAAAGAAAAGATCAACGAGTTGATGCAGAAGCCCGTTCAGATGACGGACAACTACGGAAGCCCCATGGGCGATCCCGTGACGTTCGACCAGATGGTTGGAGATGCAATTCAGTCCATCGCCACAACAAAAATCGACGGAAGCGGGCGGCGGGACAACTACGGCAAAACGCCGCTTCAGCGCGCCCTTGAAGAACTTGCTGCGCCTCAACTCAAGATCGAGCTTTCAAAGGTTGTCAAGGAATTTCGAGATACAGCGAAAAAGCAGATGGCCGCAGCGATGGCTGACGCAATCGAAAAGGCGACCCGGTGATGACCGCCCAAGGGCGTCCCGCCTGACCGGGGTTTACTAAACCTAAATTAGGGAGCCAGAACATGGCCCACAAAACACGCCTGTACATCGCTGGCGAACGGATAGAGCTGTATAAGACAATCGCCAATAGCTACGGCTTTCAGACTTCCCAGCGCCGCAAAGCGGACCCAGAGTGTTTGTATCTGTCAAAGAGCGAGCTACAAGCACTAATTTATGGTATGCTGGCTGTGCTAGAAGACGAGGAATACTGATGTATAACCGAAAGACAGGGCAGATCATTGTCGAGATACCAAAGAACGGGTCTCGGTCCCTAGTAGCTGCGGCGGAGGCGGCGCATGGCAGAAAGTCCTTTGCCGGACACGGGCACAAAAGTATCGCGGAGGTATTAGCCCTTATGCCAGCTAAACTGCTAGAAAGGGTTGGCAAGATAGAGGCGGTAGCAGTGATCCGTGATCCGGCAGATAGGTTCCGCAGTCAGCTAGCGCAGTACATGAAAATTAAGCGCGCTACGCTAGCTGACGCACTAGCAGCTTGCGAGGAGCAATCGCACATCGTCTTCAAGCCGCAAAAAGCCTTCTTAGATACGGGTGGTGCTAATGTGGGCGTCAAGATGTACGCTATGCAGGAGCACTTAGAGGCGCAGCGTAGGGTCGGTCACGCTACCATGTCAACGCCGTGTCGCATAAACTACGGAGAATATAGTATCCCGCACCACATATTCTACGAAGAGCGGGCCGAAGGCGCAACGATACATCTGATGGACGACCTTGTGCTTTACAGCGCCCTGTTTCCCCTAACTGAGGTGGAGTGAGAGAGATGCCAGATACATCAACAGAGGCGGTGGAGCGGTTGGCTTCTGATTGTGCTGCCGCAATCGTGGCCCTTCAGGCCGAGTTTCCTACCGGCAGAGCAATTCTCAAGGAATGTCGTGATGCCCTCCGCGCCCTCGCCTCAGAGCGTGACGCGCTCAGGGCTGAGGTGGAGCGGCTGCGGGAAGGGCCAAAAGTCAAGCCTTTGGAGTGGGAAGGCGCATATGTGCTGGGCGTCTGCGGTTGGCGTAGTGGGGACTATGAAGTTTTTTCCGGGCGATGGCGCTATCGGAGCGGCCCGTCCAAAGCCGCCAGCGGTAGCGACCGCGCTGCCAAAGCCGCAGCACAGTCCCACTACGAGGCCCGCATCCTCGCCGCCCTCGAACAGAAGGAGACGGGCCATGAGTGACATGCCGGAGCGGATATGGGCCGTGGAGAATTGGAGCGACGGCGCTGGAGACGGGGTTTGGTTTGACGCAGACGCCGGCTACACCGAATACCTCCGAGCCGACTACGCGCAATCCCTGATCGCGGAGGCATACGCAGCGGCGGCAGAAGCACACGCCCGCCTCTGGTCCGAAGGCGTCACATCGGAACGATGCCGAGAGGCCATCCGCGCCCTCACCCCCGCCGACGCCATAGCCGCCCGAGAGGCCCGTGACGAGGCCATGCGGGAAGAGGGGCGGAGAGAAGAGCGGGAAAAACTTGATCCGTGGCGAAATTACCAAGGTCCGGTCCCTGATGACGAAAGTATTGCCGCACCGGTTTTCGGTGCGGGCGTCACGCACGCTCTTGTATTGCTGGGAAGGTTTTTCGGAGTCTCACCTATCACACTGCAAGACGGGACAGAAGAGCATGACGGCGATGTGCTGGCCACGATCTGGGGCATTATTCGAGAAGCCATCGGAGACGATGCGGCATATGAGCTCGCCGCCACCATCCGCGCGCAGGAAGGAGGAGAGTGATGAAGCGACTAACAGAAACTGAACGCGTATTGAAGGCCGCTTCTGCCATATTGGAGGGCCGCGACCTCGTTACTGACAGGGGTGCGGCTATGGTGACGCTGGAGGGCGTTGTTGCGGCGGTGCTTGTGGCCCTCATGGGAGACCATGACAAGGCTGCCGCAATGCTCAACGAGGGACTGATTGAGGGCGTGGAAACCCGCTTGGCGCTTGGTGCATCTCGTCGGCGCGCAGGGGGCCCTTGACATGACCGCTCTCATTCTTGCAGCACACGTCGAGGGTGTCGCCCTGCCTGACGCCAACTGGATCGAAGCGACCGTGCTTCGAATGATGGACGGTATCCGCGCGCAGGAGGACGCCTCCGATGAGTGACATGGGAGACCTGTTCAACGCGCTGCGGCAGGAGCGGAAAGAGCGCTGCGCCCGGCTTGGCGTCGAATGCCCACAGTGCAAGGTGGTGCGCCCCAAGGCTCACCCGTCAATCCTCCTGCCGGGCCAGCGCTGCAAGGTGGACGGATACCGTGATCCGAGACCCGACGACAGGAAGCGCGCGCAATGACCTCTAGAAAACTGATGCAAATTCAGGACGAAGACGCTACCATAATGGCGAACGGACAGGACGTGCTTAATTACAGCAAGGCTGGCACGGGCAAGACGCTATCGGCACTAGAGGCGTTCAAGCGCGCTGGTATGAAGCGTGGCCTAGTGCTATGTCCGCAGATTGCGTTAGCTATGTGGGAGCAGGAGATAAAGGCGTGGCTCGGGGCGAGCGTCAAGACATTGAACCGCAGTGGTGCCGTACCGACTGATACAGACTTCATTGTGACGACCTTTGACCTAGCTAGGGGAGGTATGCGGGGCGAGCTATACACCCAATTTAGGGATACCGATGCGCTTATACTAGACGAGGCGCACTACCTGCGGCGGCATACTAGCAAGCGAACGCAAGCAGTGTTCGGTGTCAAGTGTGACGGCAAAGGCGGACTAGCTGAGAAGTTTGGACAAGTTTGGTCCTTGACCGGAAACCCTATTTACCGCCACCACGATGACCTATGGTCGCAGCTACGGTATCTATATGGGGCGGTGCTGAAAGAGTACGGGGCGCTCAGCTACGAGCAGTTTATCAAGATATTCTGCGTGGCTAAGCTAAAGCAGCATCACCCAAAGATGCCGCCAGCTATGTCGATTATATCCTCTAGGAACGCTCCCATCATTAACAAGATTTTGTACGACGAAATCGGGGCGATCCGGCGCATGGTAGCCAACGAATTGCCTAAGAAAATCGAGACCTACCTTTACCCTAAAGTAGGGGCAGTGCCGTCTGAGTACGCTAAGCTAGTCCATAGTATGTCAGAGGCCGACTTGCTTAAAGCCCTAATAGCGGAGGACGGAGACGAGGACCACACTATGCAGCAAGTCTGGCAGGCGGTGACGCTAGCTAAGGTGCAAGGCAGCATTGACTACTTGACAGAAATAGCGAGAGACGGGCCAGTATTGATAGGCGTGTGGCATAGCTCAGTCGGAGAGGCTTACCAGACAGAGTTGCGTAAAGCCGGCTATAGCTGTGAGCGTGTCTACGGAGCGACCCCCAGCAGAAAGCGAGAGGAAATCAGGGACAGCTTCAACGCCGGCAACCTAGACTTCATCGTCGGGCAGATGCAGGCTATGGGCGTGTCGTGGAACCTGCAAGAGGCGTCTAATAGAGTGGTCATAGCGCAAGACCATTTTTCACCCAGCATCATTGAGCAATTTTACAAGAGGGTTTATAGAACTGGTCAAGAGCGCACCACTTATGTAGATTTTCTAGTAAGCCAGCACCCGCTGGACAAGGCTATCATCAAGCTGCGGGAGCAGCGCGAGCGGTTGCAATCTATTGCGCTGGATCAACATTAATAGTGCTTGACACGACGAACAACCTATGATAGGCTACTAGAATGTTTCAAAGGGTCAAAATCTTACAGCCTATGCTAGATAGCGTCGTGCAAGCACGATACCGCGACGGGAAGTCGTGGCCGACTTTCGACGGCGCTACGCTAGACCGTTCCGCATTTGTAACCGCTTCTGAGATTGGCAAGTGCGCTAGGATGGTGTGGTTTGGGAAGAATGTTCCCCCAACTGAGGGGAATGTTCATTGGGGGTTCTTCGAGCGTGGCCACAGTCACGAAGCGTGGATCGTGGAGCAGTTACGGGAGTACCAAGGCACATATCGCTGGACGTACATTGGCGGCGATCAAGTGTCTTTTTACGATGGCTGTCAGTCCGGCACCCCTGACGGTCTGCTAGAGTGCCCAGATGGCGACCTCTATGTCGTGGACTTCAAGAGTATTGACCCGCGTAAGAACTTGTCTAAGCTACCGGCTCCTGAGCATGTCGATCAAGTGCTACAAAACACTGACCTAGTGGAGGCGTGTCTAGGCGTTACAGTAGTAGGCGCGTTGCTAGCGTACAGCGATGCGTCAGACTATAGCAAGGTGCGTGAATACCTAGTAGACGCGACTTGCGACGAGGCTCTAGATAGGAGGGAAATGCTAGAGCAACGTGCAGAGAATATCCTGACGGCGGAGAGCGCCGAGCAGGTTATGGCAGAGGGCATTTATAACGGCGGGTGCACTTTCTGTCCCTTCACCGCGCAGTGTAGCGCAGCCGTAGAACAGAGTAATGTGGAGAAACTGAGAAATGACACAGCAAAACGCACAGCCCAAGGCGTCTTTGGGCAACCTCAAGCCCGTTCTTCGTGAGTACCTTGACCTCCGGGCAGACATCAAGCACATGGAAAAAGAGTTGAAGTCGCTGGACGAGCAAGTGCGCCCCGCTATCGCCAACATGGGCAAGATGCAGCTTGACGAATGGACGTTTGAGTGCAAGGAAATGCCGGGCCGCAAGACCCTGGACAAAGCTGCTCTGGAAGATTTCCTCGCGCAGCATGGAAAGTCCATTGCCGACTTCGAGAAGGCAGGTAAGCCCTACACCCAACTTAGGGTGACAGAAGCCGCCGTAGTGCTGTAATGCAGAACATCGCGGGGAGGTATGCTCAGCCGAACCGCGATGGTGCGAGAGGGGATATTCCTTGGCGAAGAGCCTGACTTTGCCTTGCCCTCTCGCATTCAAATAGTGGCGTTAGTAGGAGGATCGGGGTGGGACTTGATCCAACCTTATTGTGTCGGCTATAAGAGACAGCTAGCGCCATAGCGGCATAGGGAGGCACCGCTTAAAACAACGCCTCCCACTAAACCTAACATAGGTGCACGACAAATGGGAAATGAAGTAGCAAATCCGTTCGGTGGCAGCGTTGCCATGGTGGACCGTGAAGAAATGGCGAAGCGCGCCGCCGCTTCCGCGCAGTCAGGAGCAAGAGGAGGGGCACCAGATAGCTCAGAGTACCTTAACTTTTCCGGCAAGCGTGGCGTTTACCAGCTTGGGCAGGACAAAGCGCAGGTGCAGAACGACGAACTCTGGCTGCTGAACATAGCCTCTTTCGAGGACGGCTATGTGTGCTGGAAGGGCGGTAAGCCTGCCGCTCAGCGCATGGCGAACATTTTTGGCGCTGGCTACCCTGTCGCTGTGCCGTCTGACGATGAAGGCGGGCCTTTCGATAAGGGACGGGGCGAAGGGTGGTCGTTCGCTAAAGGCTGGGTGTCTAAAAGCCTTGACACTGATCGACAAGCCTACTTTCGCGTCAACAGCGTAAGCGGTGTGTCAGAAATGGCGGACCTCATAGAGGAAGTAGCGCAGCGTATGGCAGGTGGTGAACCGTGCTGGCCTGTGTTCAGCTACGATAATGAAGAATTTGAGGCACAAGGATACAAGAACTTCAAGCCGAAGTTTCCCGTGTCTGGGTGGCTCACTGACGAACAAGTTACCGCCTACGCAAAGGGAGACCTTGACCTAGATGACGTGCTAGGCGGCGAAGAAAAACCTGCTGTGACAAAAGCTCCTGACCCGGCTGAGCAGCAGACAACAGGGCGGCGTCGGCGTAGGTCGGCGTAACCCTGTGGCGTGGCCGGGGTTTCTGACCCTTTCCCCGGTCACGCTAACCCTAAACTAGGTGTAGCTATGAAACCTTCTACACACAACTACCCAACTAACCTTCACCGCCCTACTAGTAACGCGCAGCCCGGTTACAAGGGAGCAGCCGCTAAGTCTGAGGCAGCGCGCAAAAAGAAGGGCCTCATTAGCAAGGTGACGCTAGTCCCACCCCCGTGGAGTAAAAAAGATGCATGACCCTGTAGAAGCACCCAACCACTACACATGGCACCCCAGCGGTGTAGAGTGCAAAGACATCGTGCAGGAGTTTCCGTACAATATCGGCACCGCCATGGCTTATTTGTGGCGCTGCGGTCGTAAGGATAGCAGCACCAAGCTAGAAGACCTGCGCAAAGCAAAACGACACCTTGAGTTTGAGATTGCGAGGCTCGATACTTCTATAGACGTTTCTGAACAGGAATGGAATGACCTTGCCGCAGACTACTTTGCAAAGCCAGAGCATATGCCTTATGATACAGAAGGGAGGCTTGTGGAGAGCGACCACAATAATATAGCACTGGACCGCGCTAACTATAACAAAAACGTAAGTCGCTAACATAAGGGACAAAGGTCAGGGTCATGCTGGATTTGGGTCTACCAGACAGAGGCGCGTCAATTCAGAACAGAGAGATACTGTTCGCTAGGTGCAAAAAGCAGTATCGCCTAGTAGGAATGGACACCGCCATTAGAATGCTCAAAGACGTGTTAGAAGTTGCGCTAGACTTCGAGACTACGGCGCTGTCCCCGGACGATGGGCGCATCCGCATCACGTCACTCGCCTGTGACGATTGGTGTATCATCATCGACCACGACATTAGCGGCAGCTTTGCGCAGCTATACCCCCATCTTAGGGGTAAGCGGCTGTGGGTCTACAACGCAAAATTTGAGACCAAGTGGTGCGATAGCTTTGTAGACGACCCTGCCGAGTGGCTGGACATATGCGACATAGACTTTCTTGCCAAATCTAAGCTCGGGGGGCACCCCACTTCCCTAGTGATTATGTGCAAGCGCGACCTGAAAATCTATATGGACAAGGAGCAGCAGCGTAGCGACTGGTCCTCTAAGCACTTGCTGCAAGAGCAGATGGACTACGCCGCGTTCGACAGCTATGTAACGTGGAAGCTGTTTAGGCATTGGGAAGCGCAGCTAACTCCTGAGCAATTCCGTGCCGCTATCTTTGTGTTTAACGCCTCAGTTAGGGGTACTATTGAATGCGAAGACATCGGTCTAGAGCTTGACATCGAGCACCACGAGCAGCTAGTAGCTCTGTGGGAAATTAAGCGCGATACGTTTGAGCGGTATCTAAGAAAGTACACGCCGGAAAGCGTTATCAAAAACCTGCGGTCTGACAAGCAGATCGGGGACTACCTGACAAACATACTAGACAAAAAGACATTGGCAGCGTGGCCTCGTACCGATAAAAAACAGCAGATGCAGTTTGAAGGTAAGTACCTGCGCTCTGTGTCCCGGCACTTTTCTTACCCGTTCTCTCGTTGGTTAGCCGCACTCGCTGGGTACAAATACTACAATAAGTATTTGTCTACTTATGGCGAGAACATGATTAACTCTGCCCTGCTTAGCGGCAAGGTTAAGTCTCGGTTTAACATCGCCCAAGCTGCTACAGGGCGGTATAGCGCGTCTTCACACAACCTGCAAAACATTCCTAGAAAAGTCGTCGTGCGCAAATCATTCTGCACCTTAGATAGGGGTAGAGTGATGTGCCTTGCCGATTACAAAGGCATTGAAATTAGAACGCTAGCGGAGTTGACAGACGACGCTACACTACGACATGACGCTGTATATGGCGACGTACATGCAGCCTCTTGCGCGCAGATTTTTGAGCATGACCTAGACTATGTGTTAGAAGTGCTGGCTAGCGGCGGTGAAGGACGGTTCGGCAACGTTTACCCGATGCTGAAAGAGCAGCGGTCAAAAGCTAAGGGGTTCACATTCCAGTTGCTCTACGGCGCAGGGCCGGGAGCTTTGAGCGACGTGCTTAAATGCTCTTTTGACGAGGCGGTTGAGGCTGTTGCTAAATGGGCTGCGCGCTACCCTGACGCCTATAACTACCGAAACGTAATGTTTCAGCAGATGGTAGAGAATGACGGATACTTGCCTGTCTGGGACGGTAGGACGATACGAGTGTTTAAGCAGGACCAGTCGCTGCCAGTAGCTGCTAATTATGGGGTGCAGGGCGCAGCGGCGTCTGTTATGTATCGCTGCGTTCATAATGTGCATCGCAACTTTGTGGACCGCGACTTGCCTGCGTGGTGCGCCGCTACTGTCCACGACGAAATGCTGTCTTATACTAAGCGTGAGTTTGCAGATGACGCTATGGAAGCGCAAATCGACGGCATGACGCAAGCGTGGCTGGACATTTTTCCGGGGACCGATACCGCCAATCTGGTGGATTGGGCTATCGGAGAGACATGGGCTGCAAAGCCGTAACCCTAATTTAGGTGGAGGAACTATAGATGACTTACGATATGGACCTGACCCGCAACACTGACATTTTGCGCGCGGAAGTAACGAGGCATATTGCCGCCGATGCTGTCGTGCAGGGCAATTACTATGACGAGGACGGGCGCGGTTGTTTCATCGGGTGCCTGTCCCACTCAAGTGACCCGGACATTGCCGTCAAAAAATTCGGCCTGACGCTGCCGTTGCTCCGCATCTGTGAAAGCATTTTTGAGCGGCTTCCGACCGACGAGGCTAAGGCTTTTTTTGCCGCCCTGCCCGACGCCGTGCAGCGTGATGGCAAGGACTTGAGCCGGGTCCACTGGCATTTCCTCTCTGCGGAATTGCGCGCTCTGCCGAAGGTTCCGGAGAATGTGCAGGCCGTTATCGACCCCGTGATTGACGGCATGGACCGACTGTCGGGCGGCGAAGAGTGGTCGCGCGAGGCTACCGCCTATGCCGCCCGTGCCGTCGCCCGTGCCGCTGCCTGTGCCGCTGCCTGTGCCGCCCGTGCCGCTGCCTGTGCCGCCCGTGCCGC
>Ga0102934_1000933_pt1 | contig 20143 bp, 24 predicted proteins | sample SalPonR2_A_D1_MG_FD_78175 | JGI IMG/M metagenome (GOLD analysis project Ga0102934, IMG submission 78175) | Salt pond soil microbial communities from South San Francisco under conditions of wetland restoration - Salt Pond MetaG R2_A_D1_MG | ecosystem: Environmental > Aquatic > Marine > Intertidal... | reverse complement strand
GGGGTTCCCGGGGGATGGAGCGGCAGGGACGGGGTGGTGGGACGAGGGGGGAGGAGTTATGGCGCGTGCCAAGGAGGCGGAGGACCTGGCGTAGGAGGCCGCGCTCGTTCTGGAGAAATAGAGGGAAGGAGCGAGGGTGGGAAACGTGGAGGGCGGCGGCAGGTCGCGCGGGTCCAGGGCGTGGTGGGCCACGGCCATGGGCAGTGTGGCGAGGAGGAGGCGGTCGGCCAGGGCTTGTTCGAGGCGGCCGCGCTGGAAGAGGTAGGCTCCCAGGAACTGGACCTTGAAGTGCTCGCGAAGAATCATTTCCCGGGAGCGGGCCAAGAAGTAGACGAGGCAGAGTCCCAGAATGAGGGCGCAGGTGTGGGCTAGGACACCATTCTCTCTCCACACCGCGGGCGACCCGTCCAGGTCGAGGTGGGCGAGGAGGAGGTGTAGGAGGTACGCCATGCAGCCAAGCACCGCGTAGGCGACAGCGTGTGCGAGCAAGAGCCCCGCGGTGGTGAGGAGGAAGACGCAGGAAATGGCCAGGTGGAGGGCCATAAGCATGGGCCGGTGGAATGCACGCTCCACAAGGACAGGGACGACGAGGAGAAGGACGACGTAGTGGTGGGCGCAGAAGGCGCGCCAGGCCCGGAGGAGGGGGGAGCGAGGGGGGAAGGCGGGGGGCGGGGGCGGGGGGTGGCCGGCCAGGAGGGCGCGACGGATGCGAAAGAGTCGATGAGAGCGCACGAGGTACACGACGATGATGAAGGTATAGACGATGCCGTCGAAAGCCTGGAGGGAGCCGTCCTCGGCGCCTGGCGTTGTCCACACGTGGAGGAAGGAGCGGACCAGAGCGATCGAGGAAACTGATAAGGCCCCCAGGCACAGCGTCCAGGCCAACGCCCACCACGTTCCACCTTGACTGTTCGCTTGGAACGTTGCGAAAGCGGACTCCACCCTCGGGTCCCGGAACCGATGCACGAGGGGGTGGGCGAGGTGGGACTTCCGGCTGGACGCTACGCCATTGCCTGCCACAGCTGCGGCCCCTGCCTGAGATAACGGCACGTCTGTCCTCCCCGCCTTCCATCCAGGAGAGACCCCTCCGCAGCACCATAGCCGGCGTTCTACCAGGTGCGTGTCGATGAAACCGGCGTTCTCCTGCAACAACCGGGCCCTCCGCAACTTCCAGGACGTACACTCCCGCTCATCGTCGGCATCGTTCCCACTGCCCGTGCTCCTGCTACTGTTGCTGCTCACGCAAGGCCCGCTTTCCAAATCAGGACCCCCCTTGTCTTGTTGTGGTGCTGGAGGTGCTCCCTGTCTGTCCCATGGCCGTCGCCTCCGCCGACCACTGGATTCCTGCGACGATGATACCGCCCCACGACTAGCATGTACGGCATGTAACACAAATATAAGACTCATACTGGACAAGAAAACCCCTCACAACCCACCCAGAGAGGCCTGTCCGGCGTTTATCCCCCACCACAACGTGATTACCTGCGAAGAGGAATCCCGGGGAGGTTTGAAAAGCTGTCCCACCGCATTATCTTGATAAGGCGGCCCCCACCTCCATAAGAGGTGTCTTTCCTGTTTTTGATGACTTTGTGTTCATGATACTGACACGAAGGTGCGAACAATGACCTGGGAAACGCCGCCGTTTGCAAATTGAGACTCCTGTTCCCCACCGTCCCCCCTTGTTTCCTCCCGCCCTTCGCTCCCCTCTGGCATCCAACCTCCTCCTGTGCCTTAGACTTTCTAAACTTGTCTCACAAACACGACAACAGGCCTGCGCGCCAGCCGAGCTTTGGGTCAAAAGTAGAGTCTAAAAAATGCGCCCCAGGGTGGTGGCCTTTGCTCTCGGCCTCCTCGGCTGGGTCGAAGGCTTCCGGCTTCCCCGTGCTCCTACATCCCCAGCCTCTTCAAGTAAGTCACCTTCCTTTGTCGGCCTGAGTAGGACCGTGCTCTCATTCATGTGCTTTATATCAGCAACCCATATAGAAATTATCCAAATTCTCATCATGTCTTAAAGGTGTCGGTTTTGCAGGTTTCACAGCAGTTGGACGCTCTTCCTTCCAATCGAAAAACTCGGCTTCTGACGATAATTCAGGCGGGCCCGCCAACAGCACTTTCAAGAAGCGCAAGCGCAAAGTTCCGCTGCCCGCTGAACTCTTGCAAGATAATGTAAATAGCGGTGGTTCAAAGGATCCCCCCACCTCCTCTGTCAACATTCAGGATGCTACAAGCTCGTCTCCCATATCCCCGGGGGAGGTGGACCTCCAAGAACGCCTACAGCAAGACATTGTCCGGTTTAGGAAGAAAGAGAGAGAAGTTCAGGCTCTAGAGGGAGATGTGACTGGTTTTGCCTCGCTCGCAGACAAAGCAGGATCGATCTTGCAGAAGGTGCTGGTCGCCGACTTCTTCGTGGTTTTGGCCTTTCTGGGCTGGTTCGTGACAGGTGTCGTGTTCAAGTCGGCTTTAAACGATGCGACCGTGATCGACAAGTTCACGGACATATGGATGCCGGTGATCCAGCCGGCTTTGGGCATACTCATGGCAGGGACACTGGGGGTGGGTGCCTTGAACAGTGTCGCAAGCCGGACTCAGGAAATGAACGAGAAAAAGAAGGGCTGAGGGCTACTCTGAAGGGGCCCGCGGGCACGTGTAGCGAAGAGCAGGCCGGTGATTAAGGTAAACGATCGTACTTCTATTCCTAACAATAAAAGAAAATAGCAGATACCAGCCCATCGAGCGCGCCCGGCGCCACTTATGCGGGGTTCTCGGGTCCACACTTTTGTTAGACAAGCCACAACGGGAATGGATGAGAGGGTCGGTCGGCCGAGGCTGCCGTCTCCCTTCATCCAACTCTCAACACATTGCTTCGCACCTCTTTCCCCCCCCCAACCTCTACACAACGCCTGGAGTCCCGGTTCAATCTCAGCGCCCCCGGGCACGTCGAAAACCTTGCGGACGACAAACCAGAGCGCGCATACCTCAGGCCCCACTCACGTCTCCCGCTCCCCCGCTTGTCTTTCCTTAAGATTGCCTTTCCCGCCCAACGCCTGCTCGCCTGTGCAAGCACGACGCGCGGGCCGAAGCCGTCCACCTGCATGGCTGGCACGGCGGGCCCTGGTCCGAATGGCCCAATGGAGAGGCCAGAGGCTTAGTAGCCGTCACCCTGTTACAAGTGAGTCCGTGCACGCGTGAGTCTTTCCGTTCACTATGACTGCTACCCCCCCCCCCTCCCTCCACTCCCTCCACCCCCTCCACCTACCCCGAACATGTTCCCGGCACCGATGTCAGCCTCTTCTTCCTCCTCCTTCGCCGGCTTCGCCTCCTCTTGCGCAGCCGCCGGAGCGGCACCGCCCTCTCCCCCACCGCTGGCAGCGGCAAAGGCCGACGGGTCCTTCAGGTAGGCCTTGAAGGGCTCTGCCTTCTCGAAGGAGAACTCCTCCAGACCCACCACCACGGCCACGCAGGCCTTGAAGGCGTTCGCGATCGAGTGGGGCAAGGAGGCCAAGGTCGGGTAGCCGAGCTGGAGAGAGATGGCCGCGACGTTGCGGACGGCGACGGCAAACTTAGCCGCCAGGTCGGCATCCGTCAGGTCGAGCACCTTGGGGTCGAAGAGGGAGCCGTTGTCGTAGATGGTCTGTATCACCAGCCCGTACGTGAAGGGGAGGATGTTCAGCTTCTGCAGCAGGATAGCCTCCGAGTTCCCCACCTTGTCCCCCTCCTTAAGGATCTGGACGGCCGTGGTGATCTCGATCTGGCCCTTGGTAATCTTGGTGGCGATCTGAAGGGCCTGGAAGAAAGAGGTCTGCCCCGGATCGCAGCCCGTGGGGCCCGGGGGCACGATCACGTTGCAAGGCGCCAGGGAGCCCACGCGGGCAGGGGCGGGCACGCGGTTCTCCTCCAGCGTCTCCCGGACGGACCCGAGGTCTCCGTTGGTAAACACGAAACCTACATTGCCGCCCACGTAGTTGACCAACTGCTCAATGGGATGGCCGGGGTTCTTTTTGAGGAAAATGTTCATCACTTTACGGATGCGAGTGTTTTTCCCCATCAGCACGGTGGCGGTCCCGCGAAGAGCTTGGCGGATCTGTTGCATCTGCTTCGACCCCACGTTGTCGACGCCTACGACGAAGACCTTGGTGTACGAACCCAGGAGCTCTTCCACGCGCTCAAAGTAATCCTCCTTCTTGGCACGATTCCAGACAGGCATGGTTCTGCGGATAGCCAGGGGTAAAGAAGACGTGTGAGCTAAGTCAAGAGGCTTAACAGCACGTGCACTCGGAGCCCGCTGGTTATGTGAAGAGATGTATGTTACCTTCAGTAAAGGGTTGTTGAGAGGTTTCTTGAAGTGGTGTTCGCGAAAGTGAGGAAGCCGTAGCTGGCGGAATGAGTTCCTAAAGCGACTCAAACCCTTTTTAACCAGCTGCCGGTGACGCTGTGGTCTTTGTGGGCGCAAAGTGAAGGTGGAAGACAGGTGAGTGGCGTGCCAAACAGCGTGACCTTCGCTAGCGCCGCAGGAGGGGGAGATGACTGCCCAACCCGCACGCCCGCGTCATGGGGTTCCGTAGTCACCACCAAAAGCGACACATGAGTTTTAGACGACCTACATCTCAACAACATCCCGTTGACCACGCCCTTCCAACCACGCCAACAAAAAGAGACCGGGTCTGGAGGAGGAAGAACGGTGGCCATGCACGCCCACGCCCCGCTGACGGCTCTGTGTGGCGGCGGGGAGGCGGACGAAAAGTGGCGAGGCGAGAGCACTTTGAGAGCCCGACACGGATACCGGGCACCGCAAAGTCAACTTGCCGTGCTTTTGATGCCGCTCGCCTTGCGCCTTACGTCGTTTATGGATTTTGAAGGACGGAAGCTATAGTTTCTCGCAGAGCTGTTCAGAATCGAGAGGACAATTAAATGCCCCAACCCTTTTTTTGGTCTTGCCGCGAGCAGTGCTGTGATCCGTGCCTGCAACATTCACATCGGAGCGAACTCTCATATTTGTTCGATTTTTTCCATTCAAACAGGATGGTCATGCGGACGCATCAGCGTGAGATGTGGCGTCAGCAGCAATGTCTGGGTAGAAGACTAGGGTCATGTATATTCTGTCTCCTGATGGCATCCCTTTTGTTTACTTCCGAGGTGGTCACAGCATTTGTGCCCGTCGCCACGCGTCGGCCCGACCTCCTCCACGTCTCTCGCCCCCCATTTCCTTCGAGAGCCACGCCAGGTACCAGAGCTTTGCGCATGGTTTTACAGCCGCACGATGTGGTGACGCACCTGGACCCAGCGTGGCTTTCCCACGTCTTTCAGGGCGTGGCAGATGCGGCCGTGACTTCTTTGGATGCGACAAATGCCGCGGTGGACGCCACCACCGATGCCGCCGCGAAGGAGCCGGGCTTCTTCGATAAATTCGTGAACACGGTCATGGGCGCGATCGAGGGTGTGCACAGTGAACTGGTGTCGCTCGGCGTCCCTGGCGCCTACGGCTTGGCCATCATATTGTTCACCGCGGGCGTCAAACTGGCCCTGCTTCCCGTCACCTACAAGCAGATGGAGTCAGCTCAGCGTATGCAGGCCCTAGCGCCCAAGGCGAAGGAGCTCAAGGACAAGTACGGGAAGAACAAGGCGCTCCTGAACCAGCTGACCGCCAAGCTCTACGAGGACGCGGAGGTGAACCCTCTCGCCGGCTGCCTTCCCGCCCTCGCCCAAATTCCCATTTTCATTGCCCTCTACCGCTCCCTGATCAACCTTGCGGGGAACAGCGACTTCAACGAGCCCTTTCTCTGGCTGCCGAGTCTGGCCGGGCCTCTCTACGGCCAAGCCCGAGGCACGGACTGGCTCTTCAAAAACTGGGTGGACGGCGTCCCGGCCCTGGGCTGGCACGACACGATCGCCTTCCTCACCATCCCCGTCATACTGATCCTCACGCAGTCTATCTCCCAACGAATGCTCACCCCGCCCAGCGACGACCCCAAGACCGCGCAGACCCAGCGCGTCCTCAAATATCTGCCCATCATGGTCGGGTACTTCTCTCTGAGCGTGCCCTCCGGCCTGGGTGTCTACTGGATCACCAACAATTTGATCTCCACGGCCATCTCGATCAGCATCAAGGAGAAGTTCGCCAAGCAGCCGATCGTGATCGACGTGGATGTGGACCCGGAGGACTTGGGCTACGACCCCTCCACGGTGGCCATGGGCTTCGAAGAGATGATGGCGGAGGCGACGCGCAACGCGCTTCCAAGCGAGCAGCCCAAGCGGGATCGACCGACGCCATCCTCCCTTTTGAAAGCGTCAGAGAGTGTCGTGGCTGAGGAGGGGGGGAAGAGGGACGAGGAGGCCGGCCGCGTGGGGGAGGAGAGAGAAAAAGCGGGCGTGGAGGCCTGAGGCGAGAGAGGATGGCCACGGAATTGGACCGGACTGCGCGGGGATTGGCGTGGTGCTTGTATTTTAATGGGGAAGGGAAAGGAGGTGAATATTGGGGGGCGGGGCGGAGTTTGACCCGAGTCTGGCTTCAAAGAGAGGAACGGCAGGCTTCACAGCTTTCGGGCAGCATACGCGGGAATGTGGGAGGAGAGATGCCATTTCGGATGGAAAACAACCGTAAAACGAGAGACTTTTGTCAAAATGTGCTTGAGTGTTGAGCATACTGTTCAGCCGCTGTCTGCGCTATTTCTGTTCCTTGCCTCGAGCGCCCTGTTCGGAGAAGGCCCTCCCCCTCCACACCAACAGGCCGACCATGGCATGCTCAAAACTCTACCGGTCGAATATCGATGGGAAAAGGATGGTTTTCCTCCCCTCCTTCGGGCGCACTCCACGTTCTGTCTGCCTCCTCCCCGTAGACGATTTCCATGGGGCGCCCCCCGGCGTCCAGGGAGCGTCGGCCGGCCTCCAGGATGGCGGTGGTCAGGGCGGTGGTGCCAATTGTAGCCAAGGCGGCGTCAAAGTCCCCCACAGAGGCCTTCCCACTTTGGATGTCCACTACCGCGTCCACAAAGGCCTCGAAGCTAAGGTATCCGTACCCACGCTGCCCCGCAAAGCGCCCGTCGGTCGGGGTGTACTTCATAAACAGCGGGTTCACACTCTTGAAGCCCCCGCCCCCGAGCTCGTCGCTGGCCAGCGTATACCCCCGGTGGGCCTGATCCACGTTCACCTCTCCCCCGTGACCCATGTAGAAGAATCGCTGCTGGGAGTGCACGTCGGACTTGGGCGCCACCCAGGAGGACGTGTAGAGGCCCGTGCCCAGGCTGGGCGAGGGCCCGCGGTTCTGCCATTGGACAGACAGGGTGATGGTGTCCTCCGTGTCCATCTGGTACTGACAGGTGGCGACGCCTGTGGAGGCCAAGGCGGAGACTCGGACGGGCCGCGACCGGCCTTGCATGGCCCACTCGTGGAAGTCGGTGTGGTGGGAGTTCAGGTAGTACGATATGTCGCTGCCTTTCCCGGCCCACGCCCGGAAAGTGTCGAGCTGGTGCTTGGGCTGGCTCATGTAGCTGTACATGTAGGAGAAGGGACCCAGGGCTTGGATTTTGTCCTTGGCATCGAGGTAGATAGGGTCGAAGCGCTTGTGCACCTCGACCATGACGAGCACCCCACTGGCCTCCGCGGCGTCCTTCAAGGCGCGGTGCTCCGCTAAAGTTTTGACCACAGGCTTCGTCACGAGCACATGCAGACCCCGCTTTACACAAGCCAGGGCGATGTCAAAATGCTTGTCGTCAGGAGTGAATATTGTCGCAGCATCGCCAGGTTTGAACTTTTCCAAGGCCGCTATGTAAGCCTGGGGATCCACGGCACCGTCGGTGGGAAACGTGTCCATGGTCATGTCCAAGCCCTTGTACGTCTGGCCAATCGCCTTATCCATATGGGCACGGATACCTGGAAACTTCTTTCCATTTGTGCCGCACAAACCTAAGCGTCCTATTTTGCCTCGGCGCCGGAGGTCGAACATGGTCAAGGCTACGACGCCCGCACTTTTGTCCGAGTCGGAGGCCTCGCCATGCACGTAACCAGTTGTATACTCTCCTGTACTGTCCAGGGATGGGCAAGAGATGAGAAGAAGATTAGAGGAGAAACGTGCCGTAACCGACCCTGTATTGACCCATATGCGGGTATTAAGCTGCTGCCCCGACCGTATCTCCAAGTCAGACATGAAATCTTCAGTTGCGTTAAAAACTCTACGATGCTACCAGCGTTAAATAACCTTGCCCACGCCTTTAAACGTACCCGATCATTAACATATCGACTGGCTGCCTTGGCTTTGCACCAGCCATCATCAGACTTAACGATGGGTATGTTGCTTGCCTTTCCTGCTTGAAGGGGGTCCGACTCTCTGCTTTCTCGATCGCGGGTGTGACCTCTGAATTGGAATGTAAAAATGTAAGAAGCGACGTGTCCGGTAAAGAAATGCCCAAGCTCCATCAAATCTGCGTTGTCGGCGACCAAACCATGCTGGCTCGTCGACCTGCCCCGGATGCAGGAGCATGGCACTCGGCGGCATGGCACTTGAGCCTCGCGGGAGGAATGTGTGTGGTTGGGCGCAGGCTGTGGACGGCCCCCCTCCAGCGAAGCGGTCGCCTCCCTTTCCGACGCTTTGTGCACGTTGTCTGGTGTCCTCTGTCTCACGCACCTCTTCACCGACGTGGTGTCCCTCTTGTTGCTGGTGAGGGACTTGGAATGTGGTCCTGGTTCTATCCTGGGCGCGTGTGTTCCTTTTTTTCTCTACCGTTATTCTCTCCATTTCTGATGTCTCACCACCATCTCCCTCACCCTCCAACCGCGTCGTTGTGCCAAAATCATACAGCAGGATGCAAATCTTTGTTAAGACGCTGACGGGCAAGACCATCACGCTCGACGTGGAGCCCAGTGACACGATCGAGAATGTGAAGCAGAAGATTCAGGACAAGGAGGGTATCCCCCCTGATCAGCAGCGCCTCATTTTTGCGGGGAAGCAGCTGGAGGACGGGCGCACGTTGTCTGACTACAACATTCAGAAAGAGTCTACCCTACATTTGGTCCTGCGATTGCGTGGCGGTGTCTACGATCCCTCCCTCGCTGCGCTGGCCAAGACTTTCAACTGCGAGAAGATGATCTGCCGCAAGTGCTACGCCCGCCTGCCCCCCCGCGCCAAAAATTGCCGGAAGAAGAAGTGCGGGCACACCAATCACCTGCGCATTAAGAAGAAGCTCAAGTAAAGCACTGACACTGGTGATGGGACAGGGGCACAGATAGGCGGGTTTTCGCGGCTGAGGCACGCGTAACGGTTCAAATAGAGACAGGCGGGGGGCGAGGCGCGACTATGAGTGAAAGAGGGACTGAGGGGCTAAAGCATGGGGAGGCAAGGAGGTGTCAACTTGCTCACGTACTGTGTATGTATACCCGCTCAGTTGACCGCCCATTCCTTGGTGTGAGTGCCTTGGTGGCCTAGCTGTTGTGACCAGGGTGCACCGAAATAAGACTCGCGGAGATCAAGAGGGCACGTCAGCTGTATTTTTTTCCTTGTTTACACTATGCCATATTTCTTATCCTTTTATTCATTGCTACTGCGCATGATTGACATGAGGGCCCCGCACACTTGTCAACCCAAGCAAACATCTGTAATGGAGAGCCTACTTGCCACATACAGTACCCCTGTCCAATCTCTTCTCTTGCAAGGCCGTTACCGCACTGCACCCAGTCAAACATCCTTTGGGAATGCTTGGATCGTCCTCCACTGCTTTGGGAGCCAAGCCAAAAGAAAGGCGACACTCGTACGTGTCGTAATCGGGCGTCATTGTCATGTCCAGCCCGAGGGTCTCCTTGAAAAACTGCTGCGTCGGTAATTTGCACATGTGCAGACAAAGACCCTTGCAGTTTGTCTCCTCCAAGAAGCGACATCGTTCCGCGTACACTCCGCCCGCTTGCCCGTCATCCCGGACATCGTACCTGTTAGGACCCACTAGGAACTTGAAAAATGGCGGCGTGAAGATAGCCGTCAAAAAGGGAGCCCAGAACCACGGCGCCATGAATGTTCTGTACACAGGAGGTACTAATGGACCAGCAATGGTGGCTAGACAGGTCTTGACCATTTTTTGTTGGTCCTCGGCAGTCACTCCGGGCTGAAGCTGGTAATGACGGGCCTCCTCAATGAGGCCATCGTAGCCCGGTTTGCTCGACACGTAACCAATTTCACGTTGGACAAGGCGTCGAAAAAGCGCAAGAGCGACTTTATCAAGCAAAGACTCAGCGTAAAAATTATCAGGGAGCGGCGGTCTGGGTTGCACAGGAGAAGGGTTAGAAGTCATAGCTCCCATTCGACAAGAGGTGATGGCGCGGGGGGAAGGGCTGGGAAGAAGGAAAGCAGCGCAAATTGTGGATGTGGCCATGACGCACACAGCTACCATCGGTAACCTCATACCCGTCATACTCTACAAGTGCGGCGTAAGCACCTCCAATCCCTCCAAAGACGAGAGGCTTTGAAAAGTCCAAAAGACACGGATTCCCCTTCCAATCCGATACGAGGCGTACGTCACACGAGACGGGCAGCTTTTCGGACCCAAGTGAACCAGGGTTGTCAGAAAGCGAGTCTCCTGTGTGGTGTGTTCACAGGTGATGGATGAGAATCTGGTTTATCATGTTGCGTCAATTGAGGAAGGATGCAACTAAGCTACTCTTTGCCCTCACTGGTGTCGCTGAGGAAAGGCTGCGGCCGCCCCCTCCTTGACCTCCTACTACTACCTCCTCGACAATAACTTATCCTCAAGACCTTCAGTTTCCCTCTTCACAAACCGAAGCAGAAATCGTTTATTCACGACGGGTCCCAGTCTGTGCGAAAATAAGCTCTCAAATTCAAGGCAGTGACGCTACAATCCTCCCCCTATGGTCGTCTCCCCCCACCCGGGGGGAGTTTCCTCCGCCAATCAACAATATAAGCTGGCCCTTAACATTTTGAACGAGCACTTCGGTCCTGTCGTGCAAGACATTGGGTCATACATTCTGCGTCGGGGGCGCTGCACATTGGCGGAGATATGGCGGGACTCTGACAACAGGAATGGAAACCTCCACAAGCTTGGCCTCATTAAGGAGGCGCTGGTTATCCTCCTACAGCACAACCTTCTGGTCGTTGCGATGCCCACTTCTGATGAGATGCTACGAAAACATACCAAACCTCTGATTTACTATCAAATGGATTTGGATGCAGTCACCATGCGCCTCCGCTTTCCCAAATTTTTGCTTCGAGCGCGGCAGCTGTTTGGAGAGGGTGGTCAGGCAGCGGTGGAGGCTGTCATGCGACACGGGCGTCTCCCGCTCTCTGAAATTTTGGCGCAGGTGGGAGAGTCGTATAAAGCACGATATAACATTGCCACGGTAGCTGATCACACACAGACACTCATGGGTTCCGGAGATGGGGAAGCAGGGTCTGGCGCCACCGCATGCGCTGACGCAAGTGTTGATGTGGAAGACCTGGTCCGGAAGATGATTTTGGAGCATTACCTGGTGCGTGTCTTGCCCTTGGATCTGGTAACACCATCTCCGGATGCTCTTACAAGCGTTGGCGCCGCGGCGGCTGCCCGAGGGTCTCGCGCCGCCGCCTCCAAGGCAGCGGCCAGCGCGGTTCTCTCAAAAGGAGCAGAGACCGAGGCCGGGAAGAAGAGGGGGCGACAGGGTGGCTTAGGAGGGGGCAAGGAGGGTGACGAGATAGTATCCCTTGAGATCGGGAGGTCGCTTGGCGCGGAGGAGGGTGTTGCAGCCCCTTATGTCAGTAGCGGAGGGGAGGGGCCAGTAGGTGGCCCCCTGAGCATCCTTGCGAGGAAACGCTTCAAACGTCGCAGTGGGGTAGATGAAGGCCATAAAGCTGCGGGAATAGATGAGAATGGGAATGGTTTCCACCCGGGGCCGAGCAAGAAGGTAGTCGGGAGCGGAGAGGCTTGGGAAGGGGTCCGGGGGCCAGGGGGTGGCGAGGGGGAGGGGACGGAAACGGGGCAGGCGGAGGGGAAGTTCCCGACAGGAAGACGAAGAAGCGACCTGGAAGGCATCGTGGAGGAGGACGAGGAGGCAGACGGGAAGACGTGGGTAGGCGGGGAGGAGTCGCTGGCCGAATGGGTCGGAGCAGGAGACGAGGTGCTCTGGCGGGTGGGGGTGGAGCAGTTCCATCGAGACCTCCGGCACGTCACGTGCCTGCGCTTTGTCCGTCAGAAGGTGAACACCACGGCCGAGTCCTTGGTGCGCGCCATCCTCCAGCACAGCCTCCCCCTGGAACGGGACGGCACGGTCGCGCCCCCCCGCTCGCAGCCTTTGAGCCTAGGGGAGCTGAGTTCCAGAGTCCAGCTGCCTCCCAACGTGACGGTGAAGATGTATCTCGAGGTGTTGCAAAACGACCCTGTGCAGATTGTGGACCGGGAGGGGACGGCCACGGATGTGTACTGTGTCTGCCTGGGGCGCATCATAGAGAGCCTGCGGCAACGGACGCTGCATAGTATCATCCGCGAGCGCTACACCACGGACTCGAAAGCCTGTGACGGAGACCGCAATGCGCGCATCTGCCGGGTGCTCCTCGACAAGAAGTACCTGGACCCGCAGCAAGTGAGCGAGCTGGCGATGATGTCCCTGAGGGAGACGCGGGAGAGGCTCTACCGGATGTACGCCGACTTGCTGCTGACCGTGCAGGAGATTCCCCGACGGGCCGACCACCACCCGAACCAGACCTTCTACTTGTGGACCTTCAACATGCAGCAGGTGGTGGAGGAGCTGACCCAGCGCATGTACAAAGGCGCGTTGAACTTGCGCTTGCGTCGGCAGAAAGAAACACAGGAGAAGCGAGACCTGCTGGCGAACAAGGAGAACATCCGGGATGACGTGGAAGCGGCCCACTTTGATCAGCTGACCACGACCTTGGACCGCCTCGACCAAGCCCTGGAGAACCTGGACGCGACCCTCATGCTCTTCACTGTCTTCTGACGCGACGGGGCGTGGGGATCGGACAACATGGAGGGGTGGAGAGAGACATGCAGGAGGAATGGACATAGGCAACAATTAAGAATAGAGAAAATCGAGTGAACATAGTCATGCAGCGCGAAGGCAACGTGCGAGGACAAGAGACTCGGGATCCAGGGCCCGAGTTCGTCACGCGTGTATCCAGAGACGCTTCGAAAATGTGTGCTATGGATTGTGGACATGCTATTTGTCGCTGTTCTTAGTTTTTCCTTTAGAACCCCAGTCCTGCCAACCACTGCCGCAACTGCGCGGTGTAGCGCCCCTTTACTTCCAGACGGGGGCCCGTGCATATTCTCACTTCTTGATTTGCACAAACTTTGGACATCTCCCCTCGCATCTCCTCCAAATCTCCTGACACCTTCCGCACCAGCGTGATCAATTGCGTGCGACCTTTGCGTACGTCCGTGTACACTGGCAGCCACCGCCCTTTGTCGGTCCGCTCAACTTGGAAGGGAAGTGACGTTTTTGGCAAGCCAACGGTGGCAGGATCGGGTGGAGCGGACCATCCGTTGGGGAGAACACGTGAGGGCTGATATGTTGGTGGGTATTTCAAGGGCGCAGGCGGTTCAGCCGCAGCCTGCTCCCTGGCAGGTCTTATCACATCCTCATATCGTGTGCGACTGCCGAAGATGCGTTTCTTGGCCCTGTTAGAGTGCTTGCGAAGATGCCCACCAAAACGTGCGAGGAGAGGAGAGGCTCGCTCCATGACTTGTAACCCCACTTGTGTTGAGGATGACAGTGATGAGGAAATGGACAGGATGTGTATGAAAGGGTGTCAATGAAGGGCTCCGAATTTATTCGAAACAATTCGTCATTTCATGCGGCTTGAAACAACTTTCGACATGCCAACGCACATAGACGCCAGCCTAATTTTCATGGCGACTGTCACGTGCGAGCGTGTACCCCAATCAAAAAGCAATGCGAGGATCTTAGTCGTACGGTCCAGGGCGTCTCGGATGTAGCACTCGACGGTATGTAAAGCATCATACGGACCCACCCGAGATGACGGTGCCGGCGGCTGGCGGAGGTATGTAAAACATCATATGCCCTTCCCCCCTGATGACGATGACGGCGACAGAGGGAAGGAATAGGAAGAATACAGGCCTATGCGCGAGGCAGAACGGCCATATATTTCTTCCCCTCTCACCAAAGCGTGACTAAAACCCTTCTAATTGCATCTTGTGACCTTTGGTGACGTTTCCGCACAGGTTGCCTTCGTCTTTTGTGACGCAGCTCGAAGGAAGTTGTAAAATTCCTCTCCTGTCTTCATCGTCCATCGCCTTTGCTCCCCATCATTGCCGGCCCTTTTCCATTCGACCTCGACGTGTGCAAGAGCGAAGCGGCTAACGACAAGGCTGACTGGGTATAAAAATCTAGTGTTTGAACATGTCGTCCATGTCACTGGCGCAAGATCAGCGGAATGAGCTCCTCTTTGTAGGGTTCAACCAAGATTACGGCTGCTTCGCATGCGGCACGGACAATGGATTCAGGTATGTATGTATGGATGCCAGGGCATCAAAAAATCGGTGAAATTGATTTGTTTAACATTCGTGAGATGTCAACAATATGCCCTTTTTGAGGTGATGTTCCCAGTGGAAGCGGCATTGAATCGAAGAAAAGAAGGGAATCCCGAAGCGTTCATATGCCTATGGGCCGCGCATCCTCCTTTTTTTGCTACATGTCTTGATCTGAAACAAACTTTACTTGTCTACACTTGGAGGAAACGTGTGAGAGAATCTTGGTCGGTCGCATGCGAGAACTCACTCGCTATCCTTCCTACTCCGCTGTCTGGTAGGATCTACAATGTGGACCCCTTCAGGGAGACTTTCCGACGCATTTTTCCCAACGGTGGAATTGGAATCGTAGAGATGCTCTTCAGAACCAATTTGGTGGCGCTAGTGGGCGGCGGACGCAACCCTCGTTTTCCCCCGAACAAGGTGATGATATGGGACGACCATCAGAACCGGTGCGTGGGCGAGCTGAGTTTCCGGAGCGAGGTCAAGGCCGTGAAGCTCCGAAGGGACAGGGTCGTGGTCGTGCTGACCACGAAAATTTACGTCTATCGATTCGTGGATCTGCACCTGCAAGACCAGATGAGCACGCTCCCAAACCCGCGGGGTCTCGTCGCCCTGTGCCCCGATAACAACAACACGGTGTTGGCCTGCCCCGGCATCAACAAAGGCTCTGTCCGCGTCGAGCTGTACGACAGCAGGAAGTCCACGCTCATCCCAGCGCACGAATCGGAGCTGGCGCAGATGGCCCTGAACCTGGACGGGACGCGCCTCGCCACCGCCTCGGACAAGGGGACTTTGGTCCGAGTCTTCGACACCTACTCAGGTGAGCTCCTCCAGGAGTTGCGGCGAGGAATGGACAGGGCAGAGATTTACTCGTTGGCCTTCAATGCGTCCTCCACATTCGTGGCTTGCTCTTCCTGCAAGGGCACCGTGCATATTTTTGCCGTCGGCGCCGAGGGCGGGAACGGCTCCGGAGGGGGAGGGGGTGGGGGAGGGGGAAGACAAGGGACTCGTTCAGACAGTGGGGCGTGGTCGTCGTCAGCAGCGATGGGAGGCACGGGAGGGGCGGGGGCTGGAGGGGAAGAGGTGAAGAATGCGACCTCAGGCTTATCGTTCATGCGGAGCCTGCTCCCGCAGGTCACCCCCAGATACTTCGCTTCGGAGTGGAGTTTTGCGCAGGTTCGAGGCCTGGAAGCACGTACTGTTGTGGCCTTTGGTGTACGAGATCATACATTGATTTGCGTGGGCGCGGACGGCACCTACTTGGTCTCAAACTTTGCATCAGGAGGGGAGGCGGAGCGCGTGTCTTACAAAAAGCTTGTCAGGTCGGCGGAGGAGGAGGACGAGGATCACTTTGCCACGGCCCCGAGCGCTGGATCCCTGCATCCCACCCCGACGCACGTCACCCAGCCATCAATCCCTCCACCTGCACAATCCCAAGCGACCCTCCCTTCCAGAGATCGCAATGGGAGACGTGGTGGGGATGCCGACTCCCTTCAAGCTGTGTGATAGGACTTTGACCAGCCTTGTCTTAATTGGTATGCAAAATTGACTACGTGGAAGGTATAGCCGGCGTGTTGCCTATGTGTAAATTAACCTTGAAAAAGAAGAAATGTTTCACTTCTAATAACCGCACGCCTCAGTGCCTCGTTGGAGGACGCGTGTCAATAGCGAACATCATACGTTGCTGCTGGACCCAGAACCTGATACAGGTATGGCCACTCACAACGGCAAATGATGGATACAAGCCAGACAAGAGCTCTAAGCACCAATCATTACCGGCGAGAAGACAAGGCAAATGACTGAAAATATGCAGGCTGGGGCGGGGGGCGGGCAGCTCGAAAAGCTGGCACGGTCTATGCTCACCGACCACCTTTCTCTACGTCGCTGTTCCCAGCGCAAGCGCTCACACACTGATCTCCTTATACCTCGCACACAGATTACACGGCCTGAGTTTTACGTTACTCGGAAAAATGAGCGACAAATTGACCCCGGATATGGTGGGGAAAATGAAGGTAGGTGGCCTCGGGGAGTTATGATATGCCTGGATACCATCATCCTCGGGGCTGAGAGCGGGAGCACCGGGAGTTGTCTCACATATCCCATACGATAATGCAATAACGAACAACAGGTTGCTGAATTGAAGGCACAACTAACAAATCTTGGCTTAGATACCAGTGGCTTGAAAGCGGCTCTCGCAGCCCGCCTCCTCGAGCACATCACAAAAGCAGATGATGACGGCGAAGAGAAGGAGAAGAAAGCGGAGGAGGTGAAGGAGGAGAAGGAGGAGGAGGAGAGGAAGGAGGATGAGGCAGCGACACCACCACCAGAGCCTCCCACGCAGACGGAAGAGGAATCTCATCCAGGTGAAAAGCGTAAAGAGCCTGAGACAGTTCCAGCGGAGCCCAGCGCTGAAGGCGGTGCTGAAGCCGGGGAGGACACGGAGACTCACAAGAAAGCACGCGTGGAGGAGACAAACGGCACAGAGATGAAAACAGAGGAGGTCTCGGCGTCGGAACCAGCAGCGGCACCTGTCTCCACGAGTCGTTGGGGGGCGGACAACCCGGTGGCCGCCGCAGCCACCGACCTCCAGCAAGGAGGATCCGCAGGATTTGTGTTGGACAGTAAACCCGTGGCGGCGACACCGGCCCCCGTAAAGAAGGCGAAAGGCGCGGAGATCTACGTGGGGAACCTGGATCCTTACACAACGGAGGAAGATTTGCGGGCGCTCTTCTCGCAGTTGGGGGAGGTAACTGAAATCCGGCTGAAGATGCGTCAGCAGCAGGGCGGCCGAAATTTTTCATTTGTCCGGTTTTCCGACAAGGAGGCAGCGGCCCGGGCGGTGGCAGAGTTGGACCGACGACTGGAACTTCACGGACGCGTGCTAACCATCTCGTACACAGCCGTGAACGACAAACTCCGTTTCTCGAACGTGCCCACGCACTGGCGGGCCGATCAGATCGAGGAGGCTTTGGTGGCCCAAGGCTGCGACGGTGTGTACGAGATAGAAATGCCGCTGGCGGGGGACGGGATCAGCAACCAGGGCTTCTGCGTGATCGAATTCGACAATCACCCGGCGGCCCAGCGCGCCTACCGCCTGACCACCACGGCTGCGAACGGCGTGACCATGGACGGGAGGCGACTGACGGTGGAGTGGCCCGATGGCGTGGATCGGTCCACACAACAGCAGCAAATGCAGCGTGCGGGCTTGAGCAACCAGCTCGACGACGCCATGCAGGTGAAGAACCTGTACGTAGGGGGGGTGCCCGTGGACGTGACGGAGCAAGAAATGCGCGCGGTCTTCTCGGTGTACGGCGAGATCGACAACGTGCGGCTTGCAGGCCAAGCTCCCAACGCCCGTCGGCCTGATTTTGCTTTCATCAATTACCGGGACCGGGACTCCGCGATCCGCGCGCTAGAAGCGCTGCGTGTGGAACCCAAAGCGCAAATTCGGGGACACGCTTTGGAGGTGGAAATGGCGCGCCCTCCCAAGAATTCGATGATGCAGCAACAGCGGAGCATGTATGGACAGGCTGCCGTTTACGCTCAGGGGTTGCAACAAGCGCAATATGCCCAAGGGACCGGGTACACGGCGGGGGGAAGCTACTACCAACAGACACAAGGTGGGGGATGGCAGCAGCAGCCGACGGAGGCGGCGTACGGGATTTATGCGCAACAGCTGGCGGCTCAACAAGGATGGACTGGACAACAAGGGTACAGTACCACGGGCGTGCAGCAGCCTTTCGCCGCTTTTGGGCAACAGCAGCAGCAGCAGTGGACGGGGACGGGTCAGCAACAGACGTGGAACCAAACAGGTACAGGCCAGCAAAGCTACGGTCGATTTTAATGAGACGGAGGAAAGGTCATTGGAGCCCTGATCCTGCTTTCAAGCGGCTAGATCGCTCTACACCCAACAACCCAGACGACACCACAATCGCAAAGAGGTGGACGTAGGCCGCTGGCAGACTTGGAAGGCCTTGCGTCGACGCATATTCCAATGAACGTCAGAAGGACTTACCCACATTGAAGAAATAGGCTTACAAATAAACCAACCCCTCAAGGCCTTTGGAGATAGGGTTTGCCATGTTGTAACGCAAATCGAAATGCAAAGAAAGGCGAGGGCAGCGATGGATCCCGAAGAACAGTGGGACTGCGCTTGGACTTGACCCACGTGTCATAATTTGCAAATGTTTCTTTGTTGACTGTAAATGTTTGTGCCGCTCCTGTTGATTGCTCTGCCTCCCTTGGCCTTGGGTATCTGGGTGCTTTATCTCCAGGCCCAGCCCCACTCCTCGCCCACCTCGCTTGATCGGCGGGCAAAATTTCTGATGCTAAATGAAACACATGCCCTTCGCTTTGCCCTTCCTCCCCAGTCCTCCGCTACTACTCGTCCCGCACGACAACCATGCCGGAGCAGATTAAAAGGAAAATGTAGACATTTCCTGGATGGCAATATTGATGTGCGACCAAATCGCCCTGTTTCTGGTCAGAATTTTGTCTACCGGAATCGGTGGTTCCCTTTGTCATTGCTCCTCTCTATCAAAAGACTGGAAAAAAAAAGCTCAGCCCTGCGTCACCTCCCGTGTCGACTCATCCCCATTCCACATTCCACCTCCTTCCTGCTTAAATGTCCACCCTTCCTCTTCGACTTTCCTCCCCTGTTTCATTATTCCTCCGCGATCGTTTGATAAACTACGTCATAAAGCCACCAAAGTCATCAAACACACCTGCATCTCGCCACGGAACTCCAGGCAAGAGCACGACAGCCACCACCGCCCAGAGCAACAAGAGCAAGTTTCGTCGATTGTTATCTACTGGGCTGATCTCATCCCGCGCATACATTTCCTGCGCATTCTGGAAAATGATGACCACCGTTCCCCAGAAGAGTTGCAGCGTGTTCCCAAGCACGACCCCCGACACCACCTGGTACAACACCAAGGACGCGCTCAAAAATGTGGCCGCCTTGCGTCCAAAAACCGAGGTACTCGCCCTTCCTCCGTCCAAACGCCCGATAGGCATCGCCTGTAAGGCCTGAGTGAGGAGACCCAGCGCGCCAATGACGGCCAAAGGGTGGACGTGGATCTGGGACACAAGGGGCAAGTTCACCACGTCGGCACTGAAGAGAGCCTGGCCGACCTGCCACAACATGAGCGAGGAGCGAAAGAGCGCGACGGGAAGCATGGGCCACTGGGCGCTTATCTCCGGGGCTGCACCTTGGGTCATTGCCATCCCCGCGGCGAAGGCCGCGAAAGAGAGTGCTAGCCCCGTCAAGGGCCCCGCGAGAGCCACGTCGAACATGTCCTTGCGCCGTTTCGGGAAAGAAACAAAGCGGAGCACAGAGCCGAAGGTCCCGACCTGCAAGGAGGGGATGTAGATGGGCACGCCCAGCTTCACGTCCTTTGTCCGAGCCATCAGATTGTGCGCCAGGTCGTGCGCGAGCTGGATGCCGAGAATACCCGCGGCCACGGGCAGGGCGTCGTCCAGGCGCGCCAAGGGCGCCTCGCCCAGCTTGTTCACGATGTCCGCCGGGGAGTAGAAGGTCAAGATGGAATAGACGAGGCAGTTCAAGGCAGTGGCACCAAGAGAGAGCAGGGAGAGGGTGGCCTGCCCCCCGCCCACCGGCAAGGGCTTGACCCGCGTTGAGACCGCCATGAACATGACCTCGGGGT